>Ga0247844_1007441_pt1 | contig 12413 bp, 10 predicted proteins | sample LaCtaG_FD_192421 | JGI IMG/M metagenome (GOLD analysis project Ga0247844, IMG submission 192421) | Freshwater microbial communities from meromictic Lake La Cruz, Castile-La Mancha, Spain - LaCruzMarch201714.5m_1 | ecosystem: Environmental > Aquatic > Freshwater > Lake | place: Spain: Castile-La... | reverse complement strand
GCCAATGTCCGCAGCATGTCGGTGGGGGTGGACTCGATGGCGCGGGACGTGAGCACCCTGGAACCGATGCTCACCAGCATGCAGAACCTCGATCGGGCGGTGCAGCACATGACGTTCAACACCTCCACCATGCGTGACGATATGTCGACCATGAACCGCAGCATCAGTCGGCCCATGCAATTCATGAACGGTTTCCTGCCCTGGTAGGTCGCAGTGTGTCGGCAACCCCGACTGCCGCCATCGGGCGGCGGCCGATCGACAGCTGACCCGTACAGCACCCATGACCGGCGCACAACCCAAAGCCGTCCGCCTGATCGTCGCCATTTCCTCGCGCGCCCTCTTTGATCTGAGCGAGTCGCATCGGGTGTTCGAGACTGAAGGGGTCGACGCCTACCGTGCCTACCAGGTCGAGCACGAAAACGACATCCTGGAGCCCGGCGTCGCCTTCCCGCTGGTGCGCAAACTCATCAGCCTCAATACGGCACTTGGCGAGCGCGGACGGGTCGAGGTCATCCTGCTCTCGCGTAATAGTTCCGATACCGGGCTGCGGGTGCTCACCTCCGCCCATCGCCACGGTCTGGACATCACCCGTGCCGCCTTTACGGGCGGGGCCAGTCCCTATCGCTACGTCGCGGCCTTCGGCGCGCATCTGTTCCTGTCCGCCGACCCCAACGACGTGCGCCTGGCGCTCAGCGCCGGGTGCGCCGCCGCCACCGTCCTGTCGGCCGCTTCGACTGCCGCGGCCGTGGGTGACCCGCAGGTGCGGATCGCCTTCGACGGGGATGCGGTGCTGTTCTCGGATGATGCCGAGCGGCTGTATCGGGAGGAGGGGCTCGCGGTGTTCAACGCCAGCGAGACGGCGTCCGCTTACGAGCCGTTGCCGGGCGGTCCCTTCAAGGGGTTCCTGGTCGCGATCCACCAGTTGCAAAATCTCTTTCCCGCTGAGGCCGCGCCCTTGCGCACGGCGCTGGTGACCGCCCGCGGTGCCCCCTCCCACGAGCGGGTCGTGCGCACCCTGCGCGCTTGGGATATCCGGATCGACGAGGCGTTGTTCCTGGGTGGGCTCGCCAAGTCCAGCTTCCTCGAAGCCTTCGACGCCGACATCTTTTTCGATGATCAGGAGATCCACTGCGACGAGGCCAGACGCCATGTCGCGACCGGTCATGTGCCGCATGGGGTTGCCAATCAGGCGGCGAAGTAGCCGCCGGCCGCCGGTGGATGCGCTGCGCTTATCCACCCTACAAAACCGGCTCCGCTGTAGGGTGGATAAGGTGCGCCGTTCGCTGTCAAGAACCCGGCACAGCGCTCGCGCGCGCCGCATCCACCATGGGCCGCAGCGGACCCTCAAATTTGGAATTGCTGGCCCCTACACGAAGGTCTGTCTGGATATCAGTTGCGAACGCTATACTGTCGGGCTGGGCCAGTCGCGACTTTCGGGAATCGCTGTACCTGTCTCACACCCCTGTCTCACACGAGGAGTACCCATGCATAACGGCACGACAATCACTCAGTTCATCATCGAAGAGCAGCGGCGCATCGCCGGGGCCACTGGTGATTTCACCTCTCTGCTCAACGACATCGTCACGGCCTGCAAGGTCATCAGCAACTATGTCAACCACGGCGCACTGGTCGGTGTGCTGGGCAGCGCGGGCAGCGAGAATGTGCAGGGTGAGACCCAGAAGAAGATGGACGTCCTCTCCAACGAGGTCTTCATCAAGTCCAACGAGTGGGCCGGGCACCTGGCGGCCATGGCGTCGGAGGAGATGGATGAGATCTACCCCATCCCGGCCGGCAAGCCGCGCGGCAAGTACCTGCTGACCTTCGATCCGCTGGATGGCTCGTCCAACATCGACGTCAATGTCTCGGTCGGCACCATCTTCTCGATTCTGCGCTGTTCCGGCGGCTGCCAGGAGCCGACCGAGCGCGACTTCCTGCAGGCTGGTGCCCAGCAGGTGGCGGCCGGCTATGCGCTCTACGGCCCCTCGACCATGATGGTCCTGACCACCGGCAACGGCGTCAATGGCTTCACCCTGGACCAGAACATCGGCGAGTTCATTCTCACCCATCCCAAGATGCAGATCCCGGTGGATACCCGCGAGTTCGCGATCAATATGTCGAACATGCGCTTCTGGGAGCCGCCGGTACGGCGCTATGTGCAGGAGTGTCTGGACGGCAAGGAAGGTCCCCGCGGCGACGACTTCAACATGCGCTGGATCGCCTCCATGGTGGCCGAGGTGCATCGCATCCTGACCCGCGGCGGCGTCTTCATGTATCCGATGGATTCCAAGATGAAGGCCAAGGCGGCGGGCGGGAAGCTGCGTCTGCTCTACGAAGCCAACCCGATGTCTTTCATCGTTGAACAGGCCGGCGGCGGCTCCATCACCGGAACCCAACGGATCATGGAGTTGCAGCCCGAGAACCTGCATCAGCGGGTGCCGGTGATCCTGGGTTCGCGTAACGAAGTGGAGCGCATTCTCGCTTATCACCGCGAAGGGTAAGGCACCCGGAACACGAAAGCCACCCGTGGGAGCGGGCTGCGGCCGCGACGGGGTTCGCGGGTGGTTGCGGCACCGCAGCGCGGCCGCAGGCCGCTCCCACCGGTCCGGATCACCCGGCGCCGCGCGCGGCCAAGTCCATGCCCATCGTCGCCATCATCATCCCCATCTTCACGCTCATCCTGCTGGGATGGGCGATCCGCCGCTACGGCGGTCTGGCCGAGGGCTTCCGGTGCGACCTGGAGCGGCTGATCTATTTCATCTTCTTTCCCGCGCTGCTGTTTCACTCACTGGCGCACGCACGCCTCGATCTGCTGGCCGCGTGGCCGATGGTGGTGGTGGGGGTGCTCTTCACCCTGACCGGCATGGGTCTCGGCCGGCTCAGCAAGAACCTCTTTCAGGACCCGTTGCCGGTCTATGCCGCGGCCTTTCAGTGCTCCTTCCGCTTCAACAGTTTCGTCGGTCTGGCGGTGGCCGAGGCGCTGCACGGCCAGGCCGGGATCGCCGCCCTCGGGCTGCTCATGGGCGTGCTGGTTCCCATGGCCAATCTGGCCGCGGTCGCCGTGTTGGCACGTCATGGGGAGGGACGCTGGCTACGCGAACTGATCGGCAACCCGCTCATCATCGCCACGGCTGCCGGCCTCGCGTTCAGTCTGACGGGTCTGGAGGTCCCTGAACTGGCCGGAACCACCCTGGAACTGTTGTCAAGAGCCTCGCTCCCACTGGGTCTGATCGCCGTGGGAGCAGGTCTGCGCCTGGACGCTTTGGACCGCGCCCGCGGTCATCTCTGGTATGGGGTGACGGTGAAGCTGCTGGTCCTGCCCGCGGTCGCTTGGGGTCTGTCGCTGGTGTTCGGTCTGACCGGGATTTGGTTTCAGACCGCGATCCTCCTGGCCGCGCTGCCGGTCTCCACGGTGGCCTATGTTCTGGCCAATCGCATGGGTGGGGACGGCCGGATCATCGCCGCCCAGGTGGCGGTGACCACGCTGCTGTCGATGATCACCTTGCCGCTGTGGCTCAGTTTGAGCCGATAGGCGGCTGCTATCGGGAAAAACCGCCAGTGAGCGCACTCCAGCGCTATGATGAATGTCAGGCTGTCAACACCCGGCATGACGCGATGACCCGTGACAATGGCGAGAGCACCATGGACTCAGAGAGACGATCACTCCCCAAGACGCCGACCGGGATCGCCGGGCTGGACGAAATCACCGGCGGCGGGCTGCCCAGCGGGCGGCCGACCCTGGTCTGCGGCAGTGCGGGCTGTGGCAAGACACTGCTTGCCATGGAGTTCCTGGTGCGAGGGGCGACCCAGTTCAATGAGCCGGGAGTTTTCATGGCGTTCGAGGAAACCGTTCCGGAGCTGACGGCGAACGTCGCATCGCTCGGTTTCGACCTGGAGACACTGATCGCGCAGCGCCGGTTGGCCCTGGATTTCGTGTTCATCGAGCGCAGCGAGATCGAGGAGACCGGGGAGTTCGACCTCGAAGGGTTGTTTGTCCGGCTCGGTTACGCCATTGACAGTATCGGTGCCAAGCGGGTGGTGCTCGATACGGTGGAAACGCTCTTTGCCGGGCTGCCCAATCCGATGATCCTGCGCGCGGAGCTGCGCCGTCTCTTTCGGTGGCTGAAAGACCAGGGGATGACCGCCATCATCACCGGCGAGCGCGGTGAGGGCCTGTTGACTCGCCACGGTCTGGAGGAGTACGTCTCCGACTGCGTCATCGTGCTCGACCAGCGTGTGAACGAGCTGATCTCCACCCGGCGATTGCGCGTGGTCAAGTACCGCGGTTCTGCCCACGGGACCAACGAGTATCCCTTTCTCATTGATGAGGACGGCATTTCGGTGCTGCCCATCACCTCGCTGGGTCTGCAGCATCGTGCTTCGGAAGAGCGGGTCTCGACCGGTATCTCCCGGCTCGACGCCATGCTGGGCGGTGCGGGTTACTACTGCGGCAGCAGCGTCCTGATTTCGGGGACTGCCGGGACCGGCAAGAGCAGTCTCGCCGGCCATTTTGCCGATGCCGCCTGCCGCCGCGGTGAGCGCGTGCTTTACTTTGCCTTCGAGGAGTCGGCCAGCCAGATCATGCGCAACCTCGGTTCAGTGGGGATCGCTCTGCAGCCATGGGTTGAGCAAGGTCTGCTCCAGTTTCGGGCCGCCCGCCCGACCTTTGCCGGGCTGGAGTTGCACTTGACGCTCATGCACAAAGCGATTGAGATATTCAAACCGCGCATCGTCGTCGTCGATCCATTGAACAGCTTCATCAGCGCGGGCAATGAGTCCGAGGTCAAGGCCATGCTGATGCGGCTGGTGGATTACCTGAAGCTCAGTCAGATCACCGGATTCTTTACCAGTTTGACCGCGGGCGGCAGCGCCCCCGATCATACCGACGCCGCCATTTCATCACTGATCGACACCTGGCTGCTGCTGTTGGCCATCGAGTCGGGCGGTGAACGCAATCGGGTCCTGAGCATCCTCAAGTCGCGCGGCATGGCGCACTCGAATCAGATGCGCGAGTTCCTGATTACAGCCGATGGTGTGCAGTTGTGCGATGTCTATACCGGTGCGGGCGGCGTCTTGACCGGATCGGCGCGTCTCGCCCAAGAGGCCGAAGAACGCGCGCAGCAGTTGGCACTGCGCCAGGAGATCGAGCGTCAGGAACGTGCACTGGAGCGTAAGCGTGTCGCGCTCGACGGACAGATTGCCGCTCTGCGCCTCGAGTTTGATGCACAGCAGGCCGACACCCATGCGCTGATCGAACGCCAGCAGGCGCGTGAGGCGCAGTTGGCGCGGGAACGGGTGGACATGGCCTGGAGCCGCAAGGCGGACATCCCGACAGCGACCGGAGACCCGGCATGACCACGCAACCCTCCGACTCAGACGCCGAACCGTCGGACGTGATTCCGAATGCAACCCCGGCCGGGCACGATGCCTCAGAGATCTGGACGCTGCGGCTCTATGTCGCCGGGCAGACGCCGAAATCCATCGCCGCCTTTGCTAACCTCACGCGCATTTGCGAGGAACACCTGGCCGGCTGCTACCAGATCGAGGTGGTCGACCTGCTGGAGCACCCGCAACTGGCGCGCGGTGACCAGATCCTGGCGATCCCGACGCTGGTGCGGCAACTCCCGCCGCCGGTGCGCAAGATCATTGGAGACCTATCGAATACGGATCGGGTATTGATTGGATTGGATTTATTGCCGCGGACTTAGTCAGGCGCCGAGCCCAAGCCTGTCGGCTCCAAGGCGAATTGCAACCGAGGAGTGATGGCATGTCGACCGAACCCCGACCCGATACGATCCCGACGCCGGCCGCGCTGACCAGTCCGTCGCCGGAAACCTATCTGTTGCGGCTTTACGTGACCGGTGTGACCGCGAAGTCGGCGCGCGCGATTGCCAACATCAAGACCATCTGCGAGGAACACCTGGAAGGGCGCTACGTGCTGGAGGTGATTGACCTCTATCAGCAGCCTCAACTCGCCCAAGGTCAACAAATCGTCGTCGCACCCACGCTCATCAAGGAACTACCGCTCCCCTTGCGGCGGATCATCGGTGATATGTCGAGCACCGAGCGCGTTCTTGTGGGGTTGGATGTGCGCCGAAACGGATAGGGAGCCGTTCTTCATGAACGAGTTGATCGCCGAGAACCGAGACCTGAGTGCCCGTCTGGCGGAGGCCGAGGAGACCTTGCGGGCGATCCGGGCCGGCGAGGTCGACGCCCTCGTGGTGTCGGGCGTCAACGGTGAGCAGGTGTTTACCCTTCAGGGTGCCGACTATCCGTATCGGGTGTTGGTCGAAGAGATGAGCGAGGGGGCGCTCACGCTGACCATGGAAGGGGTGATTTTTTACGCGAACCGGCGGTTGGCCGACATGTTGAAGACGCCGCTCGAACAGGTCATCGGCGCGCGGTTCGAACACTGGATTTCCCCCGGTGATCAGGCGGTGTTTTGGGCCTTGCTGCACAGTGACGACCCGCGGAGTCACTATCGGGAACTCAGCCTGATCGCCGGTGACGGTACCACGGTTCCCTGTTATCTCTCGTTCACGGTCCTGCAAGTCGCCGAGATCCAGGGCTGCTTTTGTCTGGTCGCCACCGATCTGACTGAACAGAAACGCAGCGAGGCGATGGTTGCCGCTGAACGATTGGCGCGGTCGATTCTTGACCAGGCGGCCGAGGCGATCGTGGTGTGCGATAACGCAACACAGATCATCCGTGCCAGCGAGGTGGCGCATGCCCTGGCCGGTGGGAATCCGCTCGGCCAACCGTTCGCGCGGGCGTTTCCTTTGCAGCAGGCCGATGGTACGGCGTTTTCCCTGGATGCGATCGTGCAGGCCGGCGAGCGGTGCCGGTTGGAGGCCCGGCTGATCCGCCCGGAGTCGGTCGCCAATCTTTTGGTCAGCATTGGGCCCTTGATGGGGCACCAAGGCGAGCGACTCGGCAGCGTTGTCACGCTGAACGACATCACCCGGCGGGAACGGGCGGAGGCGGCCGTACGGGAGAACGAACAGCGTTTGAGGTCCATCCTGGAGTTCCTGCCCGTTGGCGTCTGGTTCTTGAATGCACAGGGCGACATCGTCTTTGGCAATGCCGCCGGCCAACGAATCTGGGCGGGGGCGCACTATGTCGGCATCGCGGCGTTCGGGCAGTACAAGGCGTGGTGGTCCGACACGAAGCGGCTGCTCGCTCCCCACGAATGGGGTGCGGCGCGGGCGATCGAGCGGGGTGAGACATCGATTGAAGAGGAGATTGAGATCGCGTGTTTCGACGGCACACACAAGATCATCCTCAACTCGGCCGTGCCCATTCGTGATGGCGACGGCCGGATCGCCGGCGCAGTCGTCGTCAATCAGGATATCACCCAGCGCAAGGCCGCCGAGGACCAGATCGAGCAGCTCGCTTTCTACGACCCCCTGACCCGACTGCCCAATCGGCGGTTGTTTCAGGACCGGCTTCGTCAGACCCTGGCGGGCTGCGGGCACGGCCGCCGACAAGGGGCACTCCTGTTCATCGACTTGGATAATTTCAAGGAACTGAACGACAGCCTGGGTCATGACATCGGCGACCTTTTGCTCCAGCAGGCCGCCCAACGGTTGCTTGCGTCGGTGCGCGAGGCCGATACCGTGGCCCGCCTGGGCGGCGATGAGTTCGTCGTGATCCTGCAGGACCTCAGCGAGCAGACCGACGAGGCCGCCGCGAACGCGCTGCAGGTGGGCGCGACGATTCAGGCCGCGCTCACGCGGTCCTACGAGATCGCCGGTCACCACTGCCGCAGTACTCCAAGCATCGGCGCCACTCTGATCAGCGACCACCAGGCGACTGTTGAGGATCTATTGAAGCGAGCCGATCTCGCTATGTACCAGGCAAAGGCGGCGGGGCGCAACACCCTGCGTTTCTTCGATCCGGAGATGCAAGCCGTCCTGGAGGCGCGCACTGCCCTGGAGAGCCAGTTGCGTGTCGCGTTGCGGGATGGCCAGTTCCTGCTTTATTACCAGGCCCAGGTGGATGCCGACGGGAGTCTGACCGGGGCCGAAGCACTGCTGCGTTGGCAACATCCACAACGTGGGCTGGTTTCCCCAGCCGAGTTTATCCCGTTGGCCGAGCAGACCGGCTTGATCTTGCCGCTGGGTCAATGGGTACTGGCGACTGCCTGTTCGCAATTGGCCGTATGGGCACGCGCACCGCAGACCGCCCACCTGACCTTGGCCGTCAATGTCAGCGCTCGCCAGTTCCGGGACCCTGGATTCACAGAGCAGGTGCGTGGCGTGCTTGAACAGCAGGGTGCCGATCCGCGTCGGTTGGAGCTGGAACTGACCGAGAGCCTGCTATTGGACGACATCGCCGATACCATCGCGAAAATGACCGCGCTTAAAGCGTTGGGTATTGGTTTTGCGCTCGATGATTTCGGCACCGGCTATTCTTCGCTGGCCTATCTCCAGCGCTTGCCCTTGGATCAGTTGAAGATCGATCAGTCCTTTGTCCGGGACGTGCTCAGCAACCCTAATGATGCAGCGATTGCCCGCACCATTGTCGCGCTGGGGAATACCCTCGGCCTGGCGGTCATCGCCGAGGGGGTGGAAACGCAGGAGCAGCGGGACTTTCTGTTCGCGAGCGGCTGCCGCGCTTTTCAAGGCTATGCATTTGGCCGGCCGGGGCCGGTTGAAACGTTGGGCCTCGGTTGATGTGACGTCATTCAGGCGCACATCGCCTGAACATGCCGGCCCTGGGGGTTCGAGCCCAGCCGGTAACGAGTCAAGAACAAGTTAAACACAATCGTTGTCGTTGTCGTTGTCGTTGTCGTAATCGAGTTTATGCTACCCGCGAGGATACGCACGCACCCGTCGTTTTTTTGTCCGAGCGCTCATCGCAACGATGCGTTAATCCCGTGCTTGGCGATCGAAACCTTTCAAACGCTTGGTGGCTTTGTACGCGCAGGCGAAGTAGCGAGTCAAATCCCGTTCGACAGCGGGCTGCTCATGCCCACATTGAATCGCTTTTCCGATTACGACAACGACAACGACAACGACCGGGACGCCAAAGGCGCTTATTAGTGAACGATTCTCCAGCGGAACATCCGGCTCACACCTGTGTGAGCGGCGATGCCCGCCAATTTCGCCTTCATATGCCGCTCGAACCCACTCCGCACTTATCGCTCAGCAGTCCACGACGACGTCACGGTGATCACCTGCACACTCATCTCGTGCGCCGCCGCCGTCGAGACGATCATTTCCCCGCACTCGATCGATGCCGATCAGTACGTCCACACCGGCCCCGCCTTCCATCCGATCCGCACCGGCCCCGCCGTCCAGTCGATCGCGACCGGAGTCACCCGCGAGGGTGTCGTCACCAGTTTCACCCATCAGCACGTCGGCACCGTCGCCGCCGTAGAAGATATCGTTGCCGGGGCCGCCGACGAGCCTGTCATTCCCGGCATCACCGAAGAGCACGTCGTCCCCGCCTCGACCGTCGATCACATCGTTGCCTCCCCGACCGCAGATCACATCGTTTCCGGAAGTCCCGATGAGCCGGTCGCGGCCCTCGGTTCCCGTGATGGTACACACCGGATCGAACGCAACCGCCCAGTCGGCGCTGAAGGCACCGACCGTGCTTGCCAGCGGTGTGGCCACCGCTGCGGCGGCAAGCGTCGGCGCGGCCGGAGCGGTTCGGGCGGCATTGGTGGTCGGTGCAGCCGCCAGCGGGGTTGGCGCTTGGGCCGGCACCGGCATCGCATAGAGGCCGCGTTCGCCAGTGTCGAACGCGTAGGCGCTGACCAGGATTTGGGTGCCGTCGGGGGAGAAGCCGGGGTCGGTGAAATCGGCCAAGCCCTCGGGTGTGATGTCGACCAGCGCGCTGCCGTCGGCATTCGCGACGATGATCCCCCACGAGCCGCCGGTTTGGCGCAGGTAGGTCAGTCGCGTCCCATCCGGCGACCAGGATGGGCTCTGGAAACTGAATTCTCCGGTCGGGCCTTCCACGTAGGTGATCGGCCCCTCACCGGAGGCGTCGATCAGTGCCATGGCATTGAGCGTCAGCAGTTCCACGAATGCCACCCGGCCTCCATCGGGAGACCACGCCGGGTTGTACTGACTTGCCGGGACGGTTCCGAATGGGGTCTCGGCCGTCGGTTCGTTCACGATGAATGGACGCGGATTCGACCCGTCGGCATTGGCCCGATAGATATCGGAATCGCCCTCACGGACGGTCGTCCACAGGATCTCGGAGCCGTCCGGCGCCCAGGTGGGTGAGAAGTTCTGCCACAGATACCCCAGGCCGTTCGGATCGGACTCGAAGGTGAGTTGGGTGGCGTTGCCGCCATCGGCATCCATGACCCACAGGTTTGAGAACGCGTAGCCGAACTCGAAATAGCTGTCGTTGAACAGGATCCTGGTTCCGTCGGGCGACCAGACCGGTTGGCTCGCATGACCCGGCAGCGCCGCCGTCAGGTTTGTCAGTCCGTTGCCGTCAGGCGCGACGGTGAAAATCTCTTCGAAGCCATCGCCGGCCATATCGATCGCGCTGAAGGCGATCAACCCGTTCGGTCCGGCGGCCCGTAAGGCGGCGGCCGGCAACCACAGGGCCGCCGCGGCGAGGGTGAAGTTGAATAGGGTACGACTCATCATGCGTTTTCTCTGGGTCAATGTGCTGCACCTGTCGGGCGGCTGGTCAGTTCAATCCTTTGAGACGGTTGATCTCCGCGTTGCGCCAGGCGGTAATGGGTGCCCAGGGTCCGTAGAGGATGTCCTGGTCGGTGAAGGGCTCGCCGGGATACGTGCAGCCCACCAGCCAGGATGCGGGTTTGCGCAGGGGGCCGGGGATGCCGTCGGTTTCAGTGTGGCAGAACATCTGGTCAGCCATGCCGCCCGGCCGCGGCTGGTCATTGATGTAAACGGCCATGTCCAGGGCGTCCTGCGCGCTTAGGGTCAGCGGGTCTCCCAAGGGCATGTGCGCCTTGATGTAACCCGCCAGATTCTGGCTGTTGTAAAAGGCGGCCCCGCGGGAGTAACCGTCCTTGCCCCAGAGCGCGGGGACTCGCGGGCGGTTTTCGCCGCGGCGATACTCGCCACGGCCGGGGCCATCCTTGCTGTGACACTGTGCGCACTCGGCGTTGAAGAGGCTGCGCCCGGCCAGGGGATCGCCGCTCATGTCGGCCACGTCGGGGTCGACCACCGGCAGTCCGTTGCCCGGCAGATTGACCCAGCCGGGTCCCTGCATGTTGGGGTCGGTCACACCGTCGGCCAACCACCGGATATAGGCCACCATGTCACGCATGACGGGGTCGGTCTTGGTGGGGGTGCGGTCGGCATTCATGCAGTTGCGAAAGCAGTCGAGGATCGAGTCCTCCAGGTCGCGCCGGTAGTTGAGCGGCCGGAAGTAGGGCAGCCCGGCGTACTTGGCGGGGGACTGGTACATGGGCGTACCGAAGGGAACATGCCCTCCGGTGAAGTGGCAGCTCGAACAGGCGATGGTCGTAGTGGAGTAGGGCGTCCCGTCAGGGTATTTCTTGTTGCCGTCGGGGCCGAGCGTCTTGCTGGTATGGTGAATGTACTCATAGCCGCGGCGTACCGCAGCCGGAGCCGTGCCGATCTTACGGCAATTGAACCAGGCGCCCATGGCGTCGCAGTCGGGCTCGACGATCTTGCCGTCGAAGCCCAGGTTGTCGGCCAGCGCCAGGGGTGCCAGCAGTGGCAAGGCGCAAGCGAGCATGGCGGTCTTCTTCATCTTAGTCCCCCTTTTCGTCGATGGGCGGTTGTCGTTGAAACGGGCGTTTCATGGTTGGTAAACACCCAGGCAACGCCCTTATTCCACTGGGACAGAATTTTTCTCGACAGCGCTTCCGGCGGACCGGATCGCGGTCATGGGCGCTGTCGACAGACGCTGGACATGGAATAATCGACCGGCTGCGCGTGTTGACTCAGGTAACGCGCTGACCGGCACAGGCGTAACCGCTGAATTCATACACGGTTCTGCCGATGACACCACAATCTACAAAAATATAGACGGGGACGCGATGACCCAGGGAATCGACGGCCGGTTACTCGCCGAGCAGATACCGCGGCTACGGCGTTATGCTCGCGCCCTGACCAGAAACGTGCAGACGGCGGACGATCTGGTACAGGACTGTCTGGAGCGGGCCTGGCGCAAGGCCCACCACTGGGAAGTCGGGACCGACCTGCGCGCCTGGCTTTTTACTCTGATGCACAACGTTCATATCAATGCAGCACGTCGCAAGCGACCTGAGACCGAGGCCATGGAGCATACCGACTATGCGGATCCCAAGACCTCCGGCGCGGACAACGCCTTGGCGTTGCGGGATCTCGAACAGGGACTGGCACTGCTCTCCCCGGAACAACGCGAGGTGTTGTTGCTGGTGTGTCTGGAGGACATGACCTACGAGCAGGTGGCCGCGGTGACCGGGGTACCCA
>Ga0247844_1007440_pt1 | contig 12415 bp, 9 predicted proteins | sample LaCtaG_FD_192421 | JGI IMG/M metagenome (GOLD analysis project Ga0247844, IMG submission 192421) | Freshwater microbial communities from meromictic Lake La Cruz, Castile-La Mancha, Spain - LaCruzMarch201714.5m_1 | ecosystem: Environmental > Aquatic > Freshwater > Lake | place: Spain: Castile-La... | reverse complement strand
CCTTGAGCCCAGTTACGCGGGTACTGCCCGCATGAGCTACATGCCGGCGGACAAGCTGCGAAACCTCAACCGCTGGAGCGGATCCTTGGTTCATAACGGCGCCATGAGCACCCCCATCGGCGGGGTGGGGGTCGCCCTTAACATCAGTCGGGTGAGCGATGATGACTATTGGCGGGACTTCCCCAATGCCACCCTTGCGCCAGGCGCCTCGCCACGCTTGCTCCCAGCCGATGTGACGGCCTCTTGGGGAAGAGGCTATTTTTCATCGAGTGTCAAAGTTTTGAAATGGCAAACCCTGCAAGACATCGGCGCACCGATTACGCCGCCCTATGACCGCTCGCCTCAATTGACCGGTCGCTACGCCCGCTTCAACACGGCAGGGTTTGATTGGTCGATCGACGGTGACTTTACGCAGTTTGAATCACTAAGCAAGTTAACCGGTCAGCCCAACGCACAACGAATTTTTGGCTTAGCCCAAGTCAGCTACCCGTTTATTCGTCCGGCCGGTTTTATCACTCCCAAACTCCAACTGCACACCCGAGGCTACCAGTACGATGCGATTTACAACGGCAGCCAAACGGCGGCAAGTACGGTGCCAACGTTCAGCCTAGACAGTGGATTGGTATTCGAGCGCGAAACCACTTTGGGTGGAAGAAGTTTGCTACAAACGTTAGAGCCGCGTGCCTTCTACGTCAACACACCTTATGTCAACCAAAGTCTTCTTCCCAATTACGACACCGGATTAAACGACTTTAATTTCGCCACGATCTTTACCGAAAATGCCTATGTGGGAAATGACAAAATTTCTGATAACAATTTGCTTACGCTCGGACTGACGACACGTTACTTAGACGCCGACTCAGGCGCTCAACTCGCCCGGTTTGGAGTCGCGCAAAGACTGCGCTTTGCCGACCAACTTGTTACTGGCGCATTGGCAGGTTTTAGCGATGTGCTTCTAAGTGCCGGTGTGAATGTCAATGAGCGCTGGATGCTGGACTCAATGCTGCAGTACAACGGCAAAACCGACGAGTTAGGCCGGGCCGTGGTGGGTGCACGCTACACCCCAGGTAACTACCGTGTTTTCAATATGGCTTACCGCTTTCAACGCAATTTAAGCGAACAAATCGAAGCCAGTGGCCAGTGGCCGCTGAACGATCTATGGGGCGACAAAGGGCGTAATTTAGGTGCGGGTCAAGGCGAGGGTGAAGGGCGCTACTATGCCGTAGGACGCGTCAATTACAGCCTCACAGAGGGTCGCCTTATCAATACTGTCTTGGGCCTCGAGTACGATGCGGGCTGTTGGTTGGGCCGCGTGGTCTTAGACCGCGTCCAAACCAGTGTGAATACCTCCACTTCCAGTGTGATGTTTCAGTTAGAGTTTGTGGGTTTCACCCGTTTAGGACTCAGCCCTCAAAAATCCTTAACAACCAATATTTCACGCTACCAAAACCTGCGAGATACCGGCAGCACTCTCAGCCGTTTCAGTAATTACGATTGATCACTATGAAATTGCACACTTGGGCCATCGCCCTCCTTCTTTTTGGCAACACGCTTAGCCACGCGCAAACCAACCAAGCAGCCGACTTTATTGTGGCTTTGGTGAACTCGGAGCCGATTACCCATGCCGAATTAACACTTCAGATCCAGCAAGTCACCGAGCAACGGGCGCAACAACGCCTGGCCCTGCCTTCCCCATCTGAACTTCGAAGCGCAGTGCTTGAACGCATGATCAGTGATCGCGCACAGCTGCAGCTTGCGCGTGAAACAGGAATACGCATCGATGCTGCCGCCATAGACCAAGCAGAGCGCAATGTGGCGGCACAAAATCAAATGGACGTGAGTCAACTTCATAAAAGCCTGCAAGCCAAAGGTTCCAGTGTCACCACTTTTAGAGATCAGTTGCGTGACCAATTGATGCTCACCCGTTTGCATGAGCGCGAAGTCGATAACCGCTTGCGTATCAGCGATACCGAAGTCGACCGCGCACTAGCCGATCGCCAAGCAACGAACACCGACCCTTTGGCACAAGACATCAACCTTGCACAGCTTTTAATTGCGCTGCCTGAAAAACCAACCCCATCCCAAATCACCTTTGCCCAAACCCAAGCCCAACAATTGCGCGCCCGCGTGCTTGCCGGTGAAAAGTTCGAGGCCTTAGTCCAAGAGTTTTCTGCCTCAGAACGAAAAAATGGTGGGCAATTGGGCCTGCGCCGCGCCGACCGGTATCCTGCGAGTTTTGTGACGGCAACCCAAGCACTGGGCGTTGGTGCAGTATCGGAGTTGGTTCGCTCTGATGCGGGTTTTCACCTTCTCAAGGTCATTGATCGCCGCGCTGGCGCTTTGGTTGAAACCGTTGTTCAAACCCGCGCACGGCATATTTTGTTGCGCACTACCGATAAATTGACTGCCAATCAAGCCAGTGCCCGCTTGGCCGAAGTACGCCAACGCATCATGTCGGGAGCCACTTCTTTTGAAGCGGCTGCCCGCGATGTGTCCCAAGATGGAAGCGCAGCCCAAGGTGGTGATCTTGGCTGGTCTGTTCCCGGTATGTTTGTCCCCGAGTTCGATGCGGTTTTAGACCGCCTGAAAGACCGCGAAATCAGCCAACCCGTTGTTTCTCGCTTTGGCGTGCATCTGATTCAATTGATTGAACGCAGGCGCGTTGAGCTCAGTTTGGCGCAGCAGCGCGAGCAGATGCGCAGCACTTTAAAAGCCTCCCGAGCGGAAGAAGCTTACGCAACCTGGGCCCGTGATGTGCGCGCCCGCGCCTTTGTGGAAATTCGCGAGCCTTAACCCGCTCGTACTTTCCTGTTTGCATGCAACACATCGCCCGAAAGCGCTTCGGACAACATTTTTTATCTGACGCCGGCATCATTGACGCTATCATGAGCGCTATCGCTCCCTTACCCGGCCAGCACATGGTTGAAATCGGGCCCGGCTTGGCTGCTTTGACGCAGCCTTTGGTAGAGCGTCTCGGTGCACTTACAGTGATCGAGCTCGACCGCGACTTGGCCAAGCGGCTGCGCGAACATCCCCAACTGCGCGTCATTGAGTCTGATGTACTTAAAGTGGATTTTTTGCAGATCACCCACGGTCGAACTGAGAGTCCCAGTTTTGCCGATAGTGCACCAGCGAAATTGCGTGTGGTCGGCAACTTGCCTTACAACATCTCTACGCCGATTTTGTTTCACTTGCTTCAGTATGTGGACTGCATTGAAGACCAGCACTTTATGCTACAAAAAGAAGTGATTGATCGCATGGTGGCCGCCCCCGATACTTCTGATTTCAGCCGTTTGAGCGTCATGCTGCAATGGCGTTACGCCATGGAAGATGTTTTATTTGTTCCACCAGAGAGTTTTGATCCGCCACCACGGGTGGACAGTGCGGTCGTTCGCATGGTGCCCTTAGCTGAGCCGCCCAACATTGATATCGCACTCTTTAGCGAAATGGTGCAAGTCGCTTTTAGCCAGCGCCGAAAATTAATTCGTCACTCCCTGGGCCGTTGGTTAGACACCAAAAACTTCAGCGGGTCTTTTGATCTGCAGCGCCGGGCACAAGAAATTCCTGTTGCGGAGTTTGTTGAGTTGGTCAAACAACTCACGGCTCAGCCCGCACTTGCGCACTAAAGGTTCGCCTTTTTCATCATAAAAAAACCCGCTTTCGCGGGTTTTTCTTTTCACCTCGGCTCCTGCCTTAGAACTTCAAGCAGCGGCTAGCCAGTAACCTGAATTGAAAGGGCTGCTCATGCGCAACGCCAAAGGTGAAATATCTAACAGCAGGTCTGTCGGCATTTTTTCGCCGCCCTCTGCTAAGTCAATGCCAACGTCCGCTGTCGCGTCGCTGTTTGCCTCGTTCGCCCGTTCTGCTTGGCTGGTGTGTGCAGAACGGGCTACAGAAAAGAATAGAAGCACCTAAACGGTATTTTTCTATCTCCCCAGTAGTCAGCGGTATCTCTAAAGATGTCCAAGAGCTGCTCGCGCGCCTCTTTGTCAAACTTGAGGTTGGCAGGAATGTGCTCCAACACGGCAATAAAGCCAGGCTGTGGGCCTGACTTATGCACAGGGTCAGTCATGCTGTCATACAAAGAATCGAAGTTTTTCCCTGACGTTGTGGCCAGTGTGAACTGTTGGCCGATCAGATCAAGCACATCTTGCTTGGTCTGGGCGTTGGCCAGATTCGCGTACAAAAAGTGGTGCCCCAAACCTTGGGCAGCTTCTTGCAAGTCCGACACGCGAAACGCGCGGATTGATTGAACGATATTCGTTCTTACGGTTCGAAGTGGCATGTCCATCCCCGATTCACTTTCTTAAATTTAAGTCCAAATCTTCTAGATTTCGCGAGAATCGCTCAAATCAAGCTTTGTATTCTCGTTGAACTGACTTAAAAAAGCAATAGATAACTAGGGTTTGCCCTTAAGGAAATGACTGCAAACGCCCCAAAATGGGGCATTTTTCTTTATTGCGTGGGACTCTCAGAAGGGGTAGGCGCGTCAGGTTTGACCTTGCGCACTCCATTTATCCCCAAGATATCCACAAAAAACTCAGAGGCTCCCGCTTGGGCTGCCTCATCCATATGCCCAATCAGGGTGGCGAAATGGACCTCTTTTGCGTCCGCTTGTGTCAAGCCAAAACGACAGGCGAAATCCCAATAGTCCACGCCCTCGGGCAGGCTGGCCCGGCGTTGTCTTGCCACATATTTACGCACTTCATGCTTGCTGGCTTCTAGCTGTCGATCCCGGTTGCGGCCCTCAACTTGGATTTTAAAAATTTTCTTCACGGCTGCCTTTGTTAATTGTCGGATTATGCGGCGCGGCGCGAGCTGCTGTGCTTTGGTTCATCGGTGTGCGTTCGCGTCTGCCACCGTTAAGGCCGTCATATTCACAATCCGGCGGACCGTGGTACTGGCGGTGAGAACATGAACAGGCTTGGCCGCGCCGAGCAAAACCGGCCCGATCGCGATGTTCCCGCCGGCTGCGGTTTTGAGCAAGTTGTAAGCGATATTGGCCGCATCGATATTGGGCAACACAAGCAAGTTGGCGTCCCCAAGCAAGCGACTATGGGGCATGAGCGCCTTGCGGGCCTCTCCATCGAGGGCGATGTCGCCATGCATCTCGCCATCGACTTCCAGCCAAGGGGCCTTGGTTTGCAAAATCGCCAGGGTATCGCGCATTTTGATTGCGCTGGGTTCGTTGCTGCTTCCGAAGTTGGAGTGGCTGAGTAATGCGGCCTTGGGGTTGAAACCAAAGCGCTGCATTTCTTGCGCCGCCATGATGGTAATTTCTGCCAATTCTTGGGCTGTAGGATCGTAGTTGACATGGGTATCGACCAAAAATATTTGGCGACCTGGCAACATCAAACCGTTCATACAGGCGTAAATTTGCACCTCTTGCTCGGGCGCGTTACGCTTACCAATGACTTGGTCAATGTAGTGCAGGTGTAACGCAGTGGTACCCCAGGTTCCACAAATCAAACCATCCACATCACCCTTGTTAAGCAGCATGGCGCCAATCAAAGTGAGTCGCCGGCGCATCTCAATTTTGGCGGCTTGGACCGTTACGCCTTTTCGCTCCGTCATACGGTGATAGGTTTGCCAAAAATCACGGTAACGGTGGTCTTGCTCCACGTTGACCACCGCGTAGTCTTGGCCTTCGCGCAAACGCAATCCGAATTTTTCAATGCGCTCAGCGATGACCGCAGGTCGACCGATAAGGGTTGGAATAGCCAGCCGCTCATCAACCACAATTTGGGCAGCTCGCAAGACGCGCTCGTCTTCACCTTCGGCATAGGCAACGCGCTTTTTAAGCGCATTTTTAGCCGCTGTAAAGATCGGCTTCATAGTGGTGCCAGACGCGTAAACAAAGCTTTGCAGCTGCTCACGGTATGCGTCTAAATCTGCAATGGGGCGCAGCGCCACCCCACTGTCAGCAGCCGCTTTGGCTACTGCGGGCGCGATTTTCATCATCAAGCGCGGGTCAAATGGCTTGGGTATCAGGTACTCAGGGCCAAATGCGAGTTGTTCACCCGCATAGGCTGCGGCGACCACATCGCTTTGCTCGGCTTGAGCGAGTTCTGCAATGGCATGAACCGCTGCAATTTCCATCTCTACCGTAATGGTCGAGGCTCCTGCATCCAACGCACCGCGAAAAATATACGGAAAACACAAGACGTTGTTCACTTGGTTGTGAAAATCACTGCGCCCAGTGGCCATGATGGCGTCATCGCGCACGGCTTTGACTTCGTCGGGCAGAATTTCAGGCGTCGGATTGGCCAGCGCAAAAATCAATGGCTTTGCAGCCATGCTTTTGACCATATCGGCTTTGAGCACTCCGCCTGCTGAGAGGCCCAAAAACACATCGGCGCCCGCGATGATTTCACGCAGTGTGCGAGCGTCGGTTTTTTGTGCAAAGAAAATTTTGTCTTCGTCCATCAACTCGGTGCGACCTTCGTAGACCACGCCCGCCAAGTCGGTGACGTAAATGTTTTCACGCGGGATACCCAGTTTGACCAAGAGGCCTAAGCAAGCCAGTGCCGCGGCGCCAGCGCCTGATGTCACTAGCTTGATTTTTTTAGGGTCTTTGCCGACCACTTTGAGGCCGTTCAAAATAGCGGCCCCCACCACGATGGCCGTTCCGTGTTGATCGTCATGAAACACGGGAATCTTCATGCGCTCGCGCAATTTGCGTTCCACATAAAAACAATCCGGTGCCTTGATGTCCTCTAAGTTAATACCCCCAAAGGTTGGCTCTAAAGAAGCGATGATGTCCACCAGCTTGTCCAGGTCGTGTTTTTCATTGATCTCAATATCAAACACATCGATGCCAGCAAACTTTTTGAATAAGACCGCCTTGCCCTCCATCACCGGCTTGGCCGCCAAGGGACCAATGTCCCCCAAGCCCAAGACGGCTGTGCCATTGGTAATGACGGCAACCAAATTTCCGCGGCTGGTGTATTTGAATGCGTTGTTTGGATCTTTGACGATTTCTTCACAAGGCGCTGCAACACCCGGCGAATAAGCCAGCGCCAAATCGTGCTGGTTGAGCAATTGCTTGGTTGGGGTGACGGAGATCTTTCCAGGTGTAGGAAATTGGTGGTATTCCAACGCCGCAAGTCTTAGCTGCTCTTTTTTTTCTTGAGCGTTTTGGCTCGATTGTTCGAGAGGAGTGGGTTTGCTTGCGTCTTGGGCCATCTTGCGTCCTTATAGCGCTACCAATTCTGAGCAAAACTTGCTGTGAATCGGTATGCTGTGGTTGACTTTTCATTGTAGACCGCAGGCTCATGCACGAAACGCATGGCGACATACCGCTTTGCAAACAACAGTTTTAACCCATTTGCGCGTTATTCCTAAAACCGCTGTTTACCAAGGCGCCATTACAAAACGACTTCTTTGCTTAATTCCATGCGTCTGCTCGTCTGCTTACCGGTGAGCACAAAGCCGCGAGTGTGGCCTTGGTCATCAACAAAACGCCATGCCCCGCCCAAGGCACCATCCAAGTCGGGCTCTGGCGCCCATTGGCCCACTGCATTTAGCGGTGGAGATACCAAAACAATGGGGAGTGCGGGCGTCTTCACGGAGACCGGCATCACTGGGAACACAACCGGCGTGTCCGTGCCATGCAACGTAGCTGCCAATGCTCTGGCTGCATTCATGATCGGCATGACGTACGGCAGAGTCCTGGAATGGGCACTGGCGTACTGGGCGCAATCGCCCAAAGCGTAAACGTTCTTCGCGCTGGTTTGTAGGCTGTTCGATACAACAATGCCTCTTTCACACACCAGTCCAGCATGTTGGGCGAGCGCCGTGTCGGACCGCAAACCTATGGCGCTGAGCACCAAGTCAGCGTTGAGCAACTCGCCACTAGCTAAGTGCGCTTGCATTCGGCCTTCTCGGTGCGTGAGCGATTGCAGCGTGGTGCCGAAATGCCAAACCACCCCCAAGCCCTGCAAAGCATCCCGCAACTGCGCGCTGGCTTGGCTTGGGAGCATCGCCGCTAACGCCGTTGTTGCTGGATCCACCACGTGAACGGTATAGCCCCCTTGGACTAAATCGTTTGCGAACTCGCATCCAATCAAGCCTGCGCCCAGTACCAGAACGGTTTTTGGAGCTGGGCCTAACGCTGCGTGAAACTTTGCAAAATCTGCGAGATGGTTGACCGAACACACTTGGTCAGCCGCGTCGCCTTCTATCGGAACACGAATAGGATGGGCGCCGCTCGCCAAAACCAATTGGCTATACGCCAGCGTTTGCTCTTCCGTCCCCTTTTGAGTGATCAGCTTTTGCGCTTGGGTGTCTATCCGAAGGACTTGGGTGTGCGCGTGCAGTTCCACCTGCAGCGTTTCGGCCATTTTTTGGGCGGGTGCAGTTACTAGCTGCTCGGGAGTTCGCTTTTGGGCGTAGGCATTGGAAAGCGTCGGCTTGGCGTAAAAGTCGCCGCTATCTGATGTCACCAGCACGATGGATCGTGTGGCGTCGAATTTTCGAAATTCACGCGCTACCGTCCAACCCGCAAGACCCGCGCCCACAATGACCAGAGGATGAGAGGTAGCGATCATGTTCAGATTTCCACGATTTCAAAATCTGCTTTGGCCACTCCGCAGTCCGGGCAGGCCCAGCTTTCAGGGACAGCACTCCACAGGGTGCCCGCTGCAATACCCTCTTCAGGTCGGCCAGCAGTCTCGTCATACACAAATCCACACACGATACAAATATACGTTTTCATTTTTCAGTCTTTCAAAATTTAGTGGGCCAACACGGTATCCAATACCGATTGGTAATGTTTGGCATGGCGCTCTTCGACTTTGGCCAAGGCCGCAAATCGCTTTTGGGCTTTTTCAAGCGTCGCTCGGAACTGCGCAGCGTGCACTTTGGACTCTTCGATTTGTTCATCGATTTCAGCCACCGCGGCTGCATTGCCCTCTTGTTCTGCTGTTTTGCGAAAGCCTGGGTACATCTCGGTGTACTCATAAGTTTCTCCATCAATGGCCATTTGAAGTGCCTTGGCAGGCGTCATCGTAGCCTTGGGGTAAAGCAAGTCCAGATGCCCAAAGGCATGCATTACTTCTTGGTTGGCCGTTTCTTCAAAGGTTCGTGCTGTTAACTCATCGCCCATTTCGCGAGCGATTTTTGCAAAGTAGCGGTATTTAATATGCGCCATTGACTCGCCAGCAAAAGCAGACTCGAGATTGGCAAGGGTTTTGATTTCGGGGCGTTGTGCGTGTTGCATGGTCATATTCCTTAAGATTTACACAGCGCCAACAGAAGGTTTTCTATCGGCATGGCGTGAATCATAGGATTAATCTATTGAATTAGCCAATTAATAATGGCTAATTGATTGATAGTGGCTATCGGCAAGCTTTTCTAAGCCCGCATTAAAGCTTCAATTGCATCGACCTCTACGGGGACACCGCGGCTAATAAGTTCGCAGCCGGTCTCAGTAACAATCGCATCGTCTTCAATGCGGATCCCAATATTGTGGAACTGCTCAGGAACACCAGGCGCGGGACGAACATAAATACCAGGCTCTATGGTCAACACCATGCCTGAGCGCAACACGCGCGCGGGGCGACTGACGATGGTCTCGCCGGTCAGTGCGTCTAAGCGAGAGGACACCTTGCCAATTTCGCTGGGCTCGGTATAGGCACCACAATCATGCACATCCATGCCCAACCAATGGCCTGTTCGGTGCATATAAAACTGAAAATACGCGCGTTTTTCAATCACATCTTGCAAGCCGCCCACCTTGTTTTTATCAAGAAGGCCGAGGTCCAACATGCCTTGCGCCAATACCTTGACGGTGGCTTCATGGGGATCGGTAAACCGTGCGCCAGCGCGAGTGGCTGCGATCGCTGCTTTTTGTGAGTCCAGCACCAGACCGTAGAGCGCACGCTGCGGCCCACTGAACGTTCCATTGGCTGGAAAAGTGCGCGTAATGTCAGAGGCGTATCCATCGAGTTCGCAACCCGCATCTATCAACACCAGCTCTCCGTTACGCACAGCGCCTGCATCAGCGCGGTAGTGCAACACGCACGCGTTGGCGCCAGCCGCCACAATTGATCCGTACGCCGGACACTGTGATCCGTGCAGACGAAACTCATGCAGCAGCTCTGCATCCAAATGGTATTCCCGCACGTCTTTTCCCTCGCGCAACATCCGAGCACTCAGTTGCATGGCCCGAATATGGGCGCCTGCACTGATAACACCTGCGCGGCGCATCGTGTCTTGTTCATACGCATCTTTGATCAAACGCATTTCATCCAGGGGCACGCACAAATCGCGCTGAGCCGCAGGGCAGAGCGCACCATAGCGCACCCGGTCGCGCAAGGGTTGTAGCCACGCCGTGATACGCGCATCCAAACCTTTGTGGGTAGCAAACGGATACCACACCGCATCACAGCCATCGAGCAATTGCGCCATGCGGGCATCCATCTCAGTCACTGAATAGGCCTCATCAACGCCTAAGGCGCTAGGCGCTGCGTCAGGTCCCAAGCGGTAGCCGTCCCAAATTTCGCGCTCGGTGTCTTTGGGCTGGCAAAACAAAATCGTCTTCCCCGTGCCGGTGATGACCAACCAGCCCTTGGGCTCGTTAAAGCCGCTGAGGTACTGAAAATAACTGTCAAAGCGGTATAAAAAATCAGCGTCGCGGTTGCGTTGTTGCTCAGGCGCTGTTGGCAGCACCGCAATTCCTTTGGTGCCCAACTGCGAGACCAACGCGGCGCGGCGTGCGGCGTACACCGCAGTCGGTGCAAACGGCTTGAATGAATGCGGCAGTAAAGTAGTTGTCATACAAAGGGCTTTCAAGAATGGAGTTGGCGTAATCGCTCAGGCGTTCCGACATCGGTCCAGCGCCCAGTGTAAATCTGTGCACTCACCTGGCCTTGGTCCATCGCGCGTCGCAGCAGCGGCGCCAAAGCGGCCTTGGCACCCAATGGATTACCTGGCGATATGTCACACCACGGTGCCAAAAATAACGCCTTGCTAAATAGGCCGATGGTGCTGTAGGTGTAACGAGGTAAGGGGCTGTCCTTACTGAGGTTAAGCGCCAAGTGGGTTTGCACCCCATCGCCGGGCACCGCTTGTAAACCAAAGTCGCCCAAGGGGTTGTGATCCGGATTGGGCACCAACCACAGATGGGCCAAGCGACCGCTGACTGCAAATCGCTGGGCAGCCTCGCCATCAAACTCAAAGTCGGGCACATAGACATCACCCGCAAGCAACCAAAAAATTTCAGCGTCCTTGCTTGCGCCATCGCACAACAAGGGAAGTGCCCGCGCAATTCCACCGGCGGTTTCGAGCGCGCCGCCAAAGTCTTTACCTTCATGGGAGTACGTCATTGGTAAACGCGCACCTTGGCTTTCAAAAGTATCACCAAACGCCGCCTCAATGTTTTCGCCCAACCACGCGGTATTGGTAACCACGTGCGTACACCCCGAGCGGGCAAGCGCTTCCAAATGCCACTTCATTAAGGGCTTACCGTGAACGGGTAATAAAGGTTTGGGCGTGCTATCGGTTAAAGGACGCATCCGCTCACCGCGGCCTGCGGCCAAAACCATCGCCGCCACACGGCCTGTAAAGGGTTGGGGCATCTTTGGGTTCAACGCACACCGACAGACACTTTGCCAAACGCAGCCTGTGCGCCACGCGGCAAGCAACGCCAATAGGCAGGATTAGCCGCGACTTCCCCGCCCAACGCCACCGCGGCTTGCCAGCCCCAACGCGGCTGGTACAAAAAGGCCCGGGCCAGCGCAATCAAGTCAGCATCTCCCGCTTGCAATATTGCCTCCGCTTCACTGGGCTCGGTAATTAACCCGACTGCGGTGGTCGCCATGCCGCTGGCATCACGCAGCGCGCGGGCAAAAGGCACTTGGTACCCCGTGCCCAAAGCGATCTTTTGGTTTGGGGATACACCGCCAGAAGACACATGGACAAAGTCGCAACCCAATGCTTTCAGGTGTTTGGAGAACTCCGCACTTTGCGCAACATCCCAGCCACCCTCCACCCAATCGGTTGCTGATAAACGCACGCCCAATACGCCATCAAACACTGCGCGCACGGCTGCAAAAATTTCCAATGGAAAACGCATGCGGTTATCTAAGCTGCCGCCATACGCATCACTGCGTTGGTTGGCGATCGGGGACAAAAATTCATGCATCAAATACCCGTGGGCAGCGTGTAACTCTATGGCCTCCACGCCTAAGCGCTTGGATCGGTGTGCCGCACTGACAAAAGCATTGCGTACTTTCTCCATGTCTTGGGCCGTCATCGCCGTGGGCGGCGCTTCGTGAGGCAACTGAGGCAGCGCTGAAGGACCCACTGTTTGCCAACCCCCATCGGCGGCAGCCAGCAATTGGGCGCCTTGCCAAGGCAGGGCGCTAGATGCTTTACGCCCAGCATGGGCCAATTGAATACATACCGCCACTTC
>Ga0247844_1007439_pt1 | contig 12416 bp, 10 predicted proteins | sample LaCtaG_FD_192421 | JGI IMG/M metagenome (GOLD analysis project Ga0247844, IMG submission 192421) | Freshwater microbial communities from meromictic Lake La Cruz, Castile-La Mancha, Spain - LaCruzMarch201714.5m_1 | ecosystem: Environmental > Aquatic > Freshwater > Lake | place: Spain: Castile-La... | reverse complement strand
ACTTTGAGGGTCTCCAAGGCTTCCTTGGGCAGGATGATGCCCAAGGAGTTTCCGATGCGGCGGACTTTGGTTTCGATGGCCATGTTATAACGTATGTTATACCCGGCTGGTTTTGTCAAGCGGGGTCCGGTAAAGGGTGACGGTGTGGCCGACTTGGAGCACGAGGCGGGCGCCGGTGCGGGTGGCGAGGGCGGCGGCGAGTTCTTTGCGTTCCGACTTGTGGTCGGTGAAGCGGACTTTGACCAAGCCGTGGTCGGCGAGGGCTTGGTCGAGGGCGGCGGTCAGCGCGTCGGTGATGCCGTCGTGGCCGAGATGGATCACGGCTTTGAGTTTCTGGGCACGCGCTTTGAGTTGGCGCAGGGTGGGTTCAGGTGTGGTCATGCAAAAAAGGGGTTGTGGGCTTTTTCCCCGGCCACCGTGGTGAGGGGACCGTGGCCGGGGCAAAGGATGGTGTTGTCCGACAGGCCGAGAATTTCGCGCCGGATGTTGGTCAGGGCGCTTTGGTAGTCCTCGCGCACCCCGCCGATCGAGCCGGCGAAGATGGCATCACCGACGATGGCTGCCTGCAGAATGGCGCCTTCTATAACATAGGTGGTGCCGCCGGGGCTGTGGCCGGGGGTCAAACGGGTGCGGATGAAATGGCGGCCGGTGTTGAAGAGGTCACCCGGGCGGAAGGTCTTCGTGCCGCGCACCGGCTCAAAGTCCGAGGACCAGGCCTCGACCTCGAGTTCATGCTTGAGAACGGCGAGGGCATGAACGTGATCGGCATGGCTGTGGGTGAGAAAAATGGCGACCACGTTGAGGTCGAGGGAGGCTACGGCTTGGAGGAGCGGGGCGGCGTCCGCGCCGGTGTCAAAGATGGCCGCATCGCGATTCTCCTCGTCCCAGAGAATGTAGGCATTGACCGTCATGTCGCGGTAGGGCGTGGTGGCCGCGACCATGGCAAGCGGGCAGGCGATCTGCGGCCGGTAATCACCGCGGGCCAGCCGGACGAGGGCCTCGGCATTGAGTTGGAGCACGGTGGCGAGGGCGCGGGCCGCAGGTTCGTCGAACTCGCCGGCGAGGAGGGTGTCCACAGCGGCCTCGCTCAGGCCTGCCGATTTTGCGGCGGCGGGGGCGGAGAGATCTTTTCCGCGCAGGGCTTTGCCGAGAATGTCGGCGAAGTTGTCTTCCAGCGGGATCATAGCTGTTGCGATTTCAATTGCTGGCGCAGGACGAAGTAGAGGGCCTGGAACATGGCGAGGGAGGAAAGGATGAGGACCCACGCGTTGAAGACCAGCACGCTGGCGCCGAGACCGAAGTAGCGTTTTTCCGGACCGAAGAAGACGTTGAGAAAGCGCGTTTCGCGGTAGTCGCTTTGTTCCATCTCGGCTTTGTTCACGAGGTCGGTGGTCTTTTGGTTGACGTAAAGACGCTCGGCACTGACCCCTTTCGTCGCGGAGCCGGCGGAGGCCTCGGGCAGCGGATCGCCCTTGAGGACGCGGTCAATCCCGCGCAACTCGCGCTCCACCGCGGCGGTATCGGTGCCTTGGAGGCCGGAGACCATGGCGAGCAATTCTTTGAGGTCTTCGAGGCGCTCTTCCTCGGGGGCGGTCAGGTCCGGACTGCGGGCGAGTTGGTTGATCTGCTCCTGGATTTTTTCCTGCCGGCTGGTCAGCGGATTGAGTTTCGCTTGGGCAAAGACAATCGCCTCGTAGGACCAGCGCATGGGCATGAACTCGCAGATCAGCGGGACCTGCAGGTCACTCCGGGGTTGGCCGGCTTCGGGATTCTCGGAAAACCAGCGGCTGACGGAGTAAACAAAGTCGAGGTTCTGGTTCATCTCCTCATACTTGATCAGCGCGCCGCCGAGGATGATCTGGGGGATGAGGACCACCGGGATGATGTTGACTGCTGTTTTGCTTTCGCTGACCAGACTCGAGATGAGCAGTCCGATGGCAATGCCGCTCACGGCGGTGAGCACCATGGCCGCGAGGAAGATCCAGAACATGCCCCGCACCTCGAGGATCCAGTTGGCGATCAGGATGAAGAATACGCACTGGACGAGGGCAAAGAGCGAGAGGGTCAGCACCTTGGCCAGGATGTACCAGCCGAGGCGGACGTTGAGGTTGCGCTCGCGCTGCAACACGGGCCGGTCGCGGATGATGTCGTCCACGCTATTGGTCAGCCCGAGAAACATGGCCACGACCAGGGAGAGGAACAAGTAGGTGGGAATGTGGAAGGACGAGGCAAAGTCGTAGGTCCCTTCCTCCGAGTAGCGGAGCACCGCGCCGATGAGGGCGGCGAGGGCCGGTGCGGCAATCATCGTCGTGGCCAGGTTGCCCTTGTTGCGCAGCTTGCTGATAAAGGCGCGGGCCAGGAGGGTGCGGAACTGGAGAAATTCCTCGCGCAGGGCGGCCCGCCAAGAGCGCCGGGTCTCGGCGCCGACCCCTTGGTTGTCCCCCGGCGCAGGCTCCGGCGCCGGTTGCCGCACGTCACGCATGAGGCGCCAGGCCTCGTATTTGTCGCGCCAGTAGTCGGGCGAGTAACGCCGCACGGGAACCAGCTGCCCGCGGTCATTTTCCTCGTAGATGACATCGCCGCTCAAGTCGCGGAGCGGGGTCTCCAGCACGTCGAAGACGAATTCCGGCCGCGTCGTGCCGCAGGCCGGGCATCCGCCTAGCGGGGTGCCGAAATGCTGCTGGTGCTCGGCCTCGGCGAAGTAGGCGAGCATTTCGTGCGGGGTGCCGAAAAAAACCATGCGACCACCGCGGTCGAGGAGCATGGCCTTGTTGAACATCTGGAAAATTTTCGAACTTGGCTGGTGGATCGTCACGATGACGATTTTGTTGTGCGCCATGGCCCGGATGATTTCCATGACGTGCTCGGAGTCCTTCGAGGACAATCCCGAGGTCGGCTCATCGAAGAGGTAGATGTCGGCCGAGCCGATCATATCCAGGCCGATGTTCAACCGCTTGCGCTCGCCGCCGCTGAGCGTTTTCTTGTGGGTGGCCCCGACCACGCTGTCGCGGCGCTCGTTCAGTCCGAGTTCGGCCAATTTGCCGTCGATGCGGCGGTGGCGTTCCCGCCAGGAAAGGTAGGGGGAACGGATGGCGGCGGCGAAGTCGAGGTTCTCGCCGATGGTGAGGTGCTCGTCGAAGGCGTCGAACTGCGGGATGTAGGTGACGTATTGTTTGAGGGCGTCGAAATTTTCGTAGAGCGAGAGGCCGTTGAAGAGCACCTGCCCGCGCACCGGGGGAAACTGGCCGGCCAGCGAACGCAAAAGGCTGCTCTTGCCGCAACCGCTGGCGCCCATGACACAAATCATTTCGCCGCGGGTGGCGGCAAAGCTCACACCGTCGACCCCGAGGCCACCGCCTTTGAAGCGGCAGACGAGATCGCGCACGTCGAGGTGGTGAATGACGTTGCGTTCCTCCTCGAGGAGGCGCTCGGAAAAATTGCAGCGAAGCGACTGGTTCGAGTCGATCTGGATCATGTCGCCATCACGCAAATCGGCCTCGTTGCGCACCGGGGTATCGCCGACCATGATGGGCTGGTCGGTCTTGAGCACTTCGAGGCGGCCGAGGAGACGTTCGAAATCGCAGAAGATGCGGAGGAGAACATCACCTCCGGCCCCGGGGGCGAGCAGGATGTCGTCCTCGTCAAGCAGTGCCGGGTTGTTCGAGACGAGGTAAGTGGTCTTTGACTGTTTGAGGTGGAAGCGCCCGCCGTAGGAGTGGGCGTGGCGGCGCAGGTCGTCGAGCGGGAGTTCGGTGTCGTTGTCGAAAAGGATTTTGCCTTCGAGCGTGGCCTCGATGCGGGCGTCGGCCCGCAGGCGGACGCCCTCAAGGGTTGCCGGCACGTCTTTCAGCGCGATGACCAGCACGCCGAGTCCGAACCGCACCTCGAGGGAGCTGTCGCGGGTGCGGCTTTTTTCCAGCTGGATTTCGTTGTCCTTCGTCACGGTCACGAAAATGTGGGCGAGGGAAACGTTTTTCTTGGCATTGAAGTAGAAGACGAGGTCCTGATGGGTGAGCACCTTTTCGTCGATCACGATGCGCTGGCCGGGATAGACGCGGCAGAATTCCTTGGAACGCAGCGCGCGACCCTGCACGGAGACCGGATGGTCGCAGAGGTTTTTGACCAGGATGAGATCGTCGTGGCGGTAGACCGCGAGGCGGTTTGTCCCGGTCAATTCCTGCATCCGCACGTCGGCCGCGGCATCCGAACCGAAAATGATGACCTCAAGCGGCGAGGAGTCGGCTGCGAAAAATTCCCCGCGCGGGTCCGGCGTGTCGCTGTTGAGCTGGTAAACGATATCGATGGCCTGCGAGGCGGTGCCGAGTTGCTCCATGAAGGAGTAATAGGCGGCCATGTTGTCGGTGTTCATCCCCGACCGGTGCACCAAGTCGTACAGCTGGATGCCGAGCAGGATTTTGCGGTCTTCGCCCAGTTGGTTGCGCAATTGCCGGGCCATCGCCCCGAGGTCCTGTTTCTCGTGCAGGGCCTGACGGAAATGCTGCCGTAATTCGGAGTAGACGGCTTCCGGGTAATCGTAGCGGAGGAAGCCGAGGCTCGAGTCGATTTCCTCCTCGAGCAGGTCGCCATCAACGCGGGCGAATCCGGCCAGCACCTTGATGAGGAGTGGCAGGAGGTTCGGGCTTTCGGTCACGGTGCGCGGACGGCGCAGGGCCCGCCGGAGGAGGGACTCCCCGGCGCGGCGCGCGCGGTAAAAATTGCGCAAGGTGCCCTCCAAGCGCCGGCCGAGGCTGGCGCCGGTCGGAGTTTCCGTCACGGACATCCCCCGAAATTAACCAGCGGCCGACCCCGAGCAAAGCCTTTGCGCAAGTCGTGAATTGCACCGCGGCTCCGACTGGGGCTTAATGTGCGGTTCACCCTGACCCGCCTCATGCCCGCCCGAAAGCCCAGCCGTCCGCTTGAAAACACGCGGGTTCGCCAACTCAAACGCCTCGTCTCCCCGAAGTTGATCAAGAAAGAATTGCCGGCCCGCGGCTTTTCCCTCGAGACCGTGGTGCGCGGCCGCGCCGAAGCGCAGGCCATCCTGCAGGGTCGCGACCCGCGCCTCCTCGCCATCGTCGGTCCTTGCTCGATCCATGATCCGGAGGGCGCCCTCGACTACGCGCGGCGTTTGGCGGCGCTCCGGCATGAATTGGAGGATTCGGTCTGCATTTTCATGCGCGTCTACTTCGAGAAGCCGCGCACCACGGTCGGATGGAAAGGCTTGGTCAACGATCCGCGCATGGACGATTCCTGCGACCTCGCGGCGGGGCTCCGTTTGGCTCGCCGGATTTTGTTGGAAATCACCGCCCTCGACCTCCCGACCGCCACAGAATTCCTCGATCCGATTGTCCCGCAATATTTGGCCGATGTGGTCAGTTGGGCCGCGATTGGCGCCCGCACCACGGAATCCCAGACCCATCGCGAAATGGCCAGCGGCCTCTCCATGCCGGTCGGTTTCAAAAACAGCACCGATGGCAGCGTGCAGACCGCGCTTGATGCGCTGCTCGCCGCGCGTTCGCCCCACAGTTTCCTCGGCATCGATCAGGACGGTTGCACGTCGGTTGTCACGACGGCGGGCAATGCGGACAGCCACATTGTGCTGCGCGGTGGACGCGAGGGCGGCAACTACGGTTCGCGTCACACGGCGGACACCGAGCGCCGGTTGCGCGCGGCGGGTCTCCAAGCGGGCTTCATGGTCGACTGCAGTCATGCCAATTCGGCGAAAAATCCGCGCCGTCAGGCGGTGGTCTGGCGGAATGTCCTGGCGCAGCGCCGTCGCGGCCGCGCCTCCATCATCGGTGCGATGCTCGAGAGCTACCTTGAAGAGGGCAATCAGGCGGTGTGTGCCGACCGCCGCAAGCTGCATTACGGTGTCTCGGTGACGGACGGCTGCATCGGTTGGCCCGCGACGGAAAAGCTCCTGCGCGCTGCGGCGCAAAGCGAGCGCAAGTCGGGCGAGACCCGGCGGGCGGCGGGGCGATGACCTTGCTCGAGACGCCGGTGGGTGAGGCGTCGTGGGCGGCTTTGGATTTCGAGAGTGCCGGTGCGGCACCCGGCCGCAGTGACGAACCGGTGCAGGTGGGAATGGCCGTATGGCGTGGTTCCGAAATGTCGGACTTTTTTCGCAGTTATGTCCATTCGCCGGCGCGCATCACGGCCCAGGCCCGGGCCGTGCACGGCATTGGTGACGCCGATGTGCGTGACGCTCCGCCCATGGCCGCGCTGTGGCCGGACTTCAAGGCGCGGCTCGGCGGGGCCGTGGTCGTGGCGCACGGGGCGGGGACGGAGAAACGTTTTCTTCGCGCCTTCCCGCTGCACGGATTCGGTCCTTGGCTGGACACTCTGGCCGTGTCCCGCGCCGTGTTGCCCGACTTGCCCGGACATTCTCTCGGCGAAGTCACGGCCGCGCTCGGTGGTGAGGATGAAGTGCGGGCGCTCTGTCCGGCGCTCGATTGGCATGATGCGCTCTTTGATGCGGTGGCCTGTCTGGTCATCCTGCGCCGCATCGTCGGGCAATGCGGGTTGGCCGCCGTCACCGTGGGCGAGTTGCTGGTGCCCGATGCGTCGGCTTACCACCGCCGACGCACACGATTGCGCACCGCGCGGTCGGCGGGGTGGGGTGGCTAAATTTTTGTGCTTTGCCTCCCGAGGCGAGTTCCCCTTAGGTTTGGCCGACCCCCATGGATAGTCATCTCTACCTCTCGCTCATTCCCGAGGCCCTCATTCTTTCGCAATTGCCGCCCGACAAATTCGGCGCCTATTTGGCCACCGGCTCCAAACGTCAGATCGAAGGACCGGCTGTTTTTTTCGAGGTCGACCAGTCGGCCGATCTCTCCGGTTTCCGCATGGACGAGGCGCGCGTGCGTTGCGTGCCCCACCGCGACGGTTCGCCGCGCAAGTCGGTTTACCTGGCGGTCTTTAATGTCTTGCCGCGCGTCCCTCTCGATGCTTTGCGCAAAGTTTATCTGACCACCCCATCGGGCCTCACTCTCGGTCTCGACCCGGCACCGTGGACGGGTGACGGCCATGACCGCTTCTTCCTTTACCAGGAACTCGGCCCGGTTTACCCACGCGTGGCGAGCAGTCTCGGGCCGAAGGGCTTCTGCGATCTGGTCACCTCACCGGACAAACTCGTCTCGTTGCCGCGCATGGCCTTCATCGATCTTAAACTTGGCAGCCTCGCGTCCGACACCGACATCCAACTCGACGGCAGTGTGCCCTACCAAAATGTCGAGCATCTGCGGGAATGCCTCCGCTCCCTGCGCGATCACTCCTCGCGCAAGACCAAAATCGTTTACCGCGGGATGCGGCCTGACATTCTTTTCTCCATGGTGCGCAGCGGCTTGTTTGTCGGCGACACGCATGGCCTGCGCTTCTTCCCTGTGCCGTCCGAGGATTCGCTCGAGGCGGATCACAGCCTCTGGTGGCATTCTGCCCGGGCGGTAAAGGGATACTAAGCACCCCGACTTTTTTCATCTTATGGAAAACCTGCCTTTCTTTGTTCCCCTGTTTGGCCTGGCCGGATTGGCCATTGCCTTCATCACCTACCGCCGCATCGTCCTTGAACCGGGAGGCGAGGGGCGCGTGGCCGAGATTGCCGGTCAGATCCACGACGGCGCCATGGTCTTCATGCGCCGCGAAATCCTGCTCATCGGCGGGTTCGCCGTGGTGGTCGGAGGTTTGCTCACGCTGAAAGATCCCTGGGAGGCACTGGCTTTCTTTCTCGGCGCGGCGGCTTCCTCGGTGGCCGGCTTTATTGGCATGTATTCGGCGACGAATGTGAATGTCCGCACGGCCCTCGCCGCGCACCACAAAGGCGCCGGGGCGGCCCTGACCACCGCCTTCTTCGGCGGATCGATCATGGGGCTCACCGTGGCTTCGATGGGCCTGCTCGGGGTGGGGACCCTTTTCATCTTCTTCGGCACCTCGGAGAAGGATGTGCACGTCATCCACGGCTTCGCCATGGGCGCTTCGCTCGTCGCCATCTTTTACCGCATCGGCGGCGGCATTTTCACCAAGGCGGCGGACGTCGGCGCCGACCTCGTGGGCAAAGTCGAAGCGGGTATTCCCGAGGACGATCCCCGCAATCCCGGGGTCATCGCGGACAACGTGGGCGACAACGTGGGCGACGTGGCCGGCATGGGGGCCGACCTTTTCGAATCTTACTGCAATGCCATGATCGCCTCGATGGCCATTGCCGCCACGCTGACCATCGCGCAGTGGGAGATGCTCGCCGCGGACCGCGGCAATCTCATGTTCCTGCCGCTCGCGCTGGCCTCCACGGGGCTGCTCTGCTCGTTGGCCGGGATCGGCCTGGTCAAAATCTCGGCCCACCGCGAACCGGCCCGGGCCTTGCGCACCGGCACGGTCGGGGCAGCCATCCTTTTTGTCCTGCTCGCCGCCGCGGTCATCAGTTGGCTCGCGGTCGATCTCAAGGTCTGGTTGTGCGTCGTCATGGGCTCAGTTGGCGGTATCGCGATCGGACTTTCGACCGAGTACTACACCGGCGGCGCGCCGATGAAGTCCATTTCCAAGGCGGCGTTGACCGGCGTGGCCACGGTCATGATCCGCGGCCTCGCCGTCGGGATGTTCTCCGTGGTCATCCCTCTCGCCGTGGTTGCTTTCGTTATTCTCGGAGCCAGCCATTTTGCCGGCCTCTACGGGGTCGGTATCGCCGCGGTCGGTATGCTGGCCACGGTTGGCATCACCATGAGTATCGATGCGTATGGTCCGATCGCGGACAACGCGGGCGGCATTGCCGAGATGGCGGGAATGGGTAAAGAAACCCGCGCCATCACCGACACCCTCGACGAAGTGGGCAATACGACGGCTGCTATCGGCAAGGGCTTCGCCATCGGCGCCGCGGCCTTCGCCGCCCTGGCTATCATTGCCGCGTTCATCAACGTGGTGAAGATGAACAACCCGGGCTTCCAACTCCTTGTTTCCGATCCGCGGGTGCTGACCGGACTTTTCATCGGCGGATTCATCCCGTTCCTGGTCAGTGCTCTCTCCATGACGGCCGTCGGCGAGGCCGCCCAGGAAATGATCGAGGAAATCCGGCGTCAGTTCCGCGAAATCCCCGGGTTGCTCGAGGGTACGGGCAAGCCCGACCCGGCCTCCTGCATACGGATCGCGACCGATGCCGCGATCAAACGGATGATCCTGCCGGCCAGCGTGGCGGTGGGGAGTCCCGCCGTGATCGGCTTCGGTCTCGGCGCCACCACGCTGGGCGGTGCTCTCATCGGCGCGCTGCTCAGCGCCGTGCTTCTCGCCCTTTTCATGGCCAACTCGGGCGGTGCCTGGGACAACGCCAAAAAATTCATCGAGCACGGGCACTACGGCGGCAAGAATTCAGATGCCCATAAAGCCTGTGTGGTCGGCGACACGGTCGGTGATCCGCTCAAAGACACTTCCGGCCCGTCGATGAACATCCTGATCAACGTGATGTCCATCGTGAGCCTCGTCATCGCGCCGTTGCTGAAATAAGGCTTATCGCGTCAGGGCATTCTTAATCCATCTCTTAGCCCGTGATCGGGGATTTGATCGGCGCCATGGATGGTGGCATCGGCATCTCTCCGGGCCCGTAAGCTCTACGGGCAGGAGGCTTGCCGATAACGTCTGGTCATCACGGGCAAGATGCCCGTGCCACTTTCAAAGTTGGCAAGGCTTGAGCGTGTTCAGCGTGGTCTGCACCTCGCGCACCACCTTGCCCTCGAGATCGCGGATTTCGAGTTTGACCGCAGGGTCCTCGGCGTCCCAGTCGATCTCGATCCAGCCGAAATTCGGCTCGTTGTAGACCTCGTCCCCGGCCACGCGGAAGCGGTTCGGCTCGTCGGGGAGACCGGTCTGGTTCAACCCGCTCGAGGTGATGTCATAGAGGGGGTAAAAAGGGCCGCCCTCCGTCTCCGGTGGAAGCAGTGAGATATCCGAACTATGACGGTCGCCGCTGAGGATGACGACATTGGTCGCATGGTCGCGGATGACATCAAGGAGTCGCTTCCGCTCGCGCGGCAGGTTGTCCCATTTTTCCCAGCCATGGTCGAGGGCGAGCACTTGGATGCCGCTGACCAGAAGACGAAGTTCGGCCGGTTTCTTCAATTCGTCGACCAGCCACTTCCACTGTTCCTCGCCGAGCATGGTGCTTTCGCTTTCTGCGTCCGGGAGGTAGCGACCAACCGGCTTGCCCGCCTCGGCCCGGGCGGCTTTCAATTCGTCCTTGGACAGCGTGCGGAGCGGTCCGCGGAACCATCGCGTGTCGAGCAGAATGACCTGCACCCGCTTACCTTCGGGCCCGAAAATCTTCGCGTCGTAGACCCCGCCGCGCTCCCGCAGTGGCGAGTCTTCCGGTGTGGCGAAAAATTCCATGAAGGCTTCCTTCGCCGCTCCCTTGCCTTCAAATTCCACCCCGGCATCGTTTTTGCCGTAATCGTGGTCGTCCCAAGTGCCGATGACCGGAACCGCGGCGCGCAACGCGGCGAAGCCGGGTATTTCGGATAACTTTGCGTAACTCGCCCGCAGCATTACCGGGTCTGCCGTATCGGCGTAGACATTGTCTCCGGTAAAGATGAATAACTGGGGCTTCAGCTCGTTGATCGCGTCCCAAACGGGCTGCGGACGGTTTTCGTTGGCGCAGGACCCGAAGGCGATGCGGGAGAGGGGTTCCTCCGCCGCCACAGGAAGGGAGATCAAAAAAACGAGGACGGCGGGGAGGAAGGAGCGCATGGTGATGAGAGATGACAACTTACACAGCGCGCCCGCTGGTCAAAGCGCAATTGCGTGATCTGGCATTGCCAAAGCGCAAGGTGGACACTAACAACACGCCATGCAGGATCCTGTCGTCAAATCCGCCATTCGCGGCCTGGTCATCGGGCACATCGCCCTCGGCACGGCCGGAGCCATAGGGGTCACACTCTTCATCCTTTTGGCCTACACCCAGGCTTACCCGCTGGTGGTGATTTTTCCGGTGGTGGCTTTGGCCGTGGTCACAGCCGGTGCACTTTACCTTTTGCGGGTGGATGCCGTCCGCCGCAAAGGCAACCGCTGAAGCGCCCCCGCGGCACGTCATGAGCGGCGAGCGCGCGGTTATCCGTATCGGCCTCGCCGGGTGGAGCGAGGCGGTCAGCCGGTACCGGGCAAATTTTTCGCGCCACGGGCAAGTCGCGCCGGATGCCTCCGCCCTCGGCAAATATGCCACCGCGTTCGACTTCGTGGAAGTCAACGCCAGCTTCTACCGTCAGTTCCGTCCCGCCACCTACGAAAAGTGGGCCTCGGAGGTGCCTCCCGGGTTCTGTTTTTCGGTCAAGATGCACCGGCTCATCACGCACTACACCCGGCTGAAGAATGCCGCACTGCTCGGGCCGTTTTTCGACTCCATCGGCGGGTTGGGGGACAAACTCGGGGTGGTCCTTATCCAGCTGCCTCCTTCGCTGGCCTTCGATGAGTCAATCGCGGCCTCTTTTCTCCGTGCGCTCCGGGAGCATTATGATGGCGCTGCGGTTTGTGAGCCGCGCCACGCCTCTTGGGCCGACCGCGCGGCATCCGGACTGCTCGCGGACTACCGCATTGGCTTGGTGCGCGCAGACATCCCCGACCCGCGCTGCGAAGAGGAAGCGGGAGGTGCGCCGCTTTACCTCCGTCTCCACGGTGCTCCCCGCCGCTATTACAGTGCCTACAGCGACGAACAGCTCGGGCGTCTAGCCGCTTATTTACGCCTCAACCCGCAACGCGCCCGCTTTGTTGTTTTCGACAATACCGCGAGCCATGCCGCAATTGCCAATGCGTCCACGCTCCTCGAGCTGGTCGGAAGTTCTGCCTCATGACCGGCGCCTGCGGCTTTGCTCTGGCCGACGGGCGCGTATATTGGCCCGAAGCCCCATGATTTCCCGCCGCAAGGAAAAATACCCCATCAGCCCCTCGCTCCTACAGTATCTGCATCATTTCGGGCGGCGGGCGGAGATTCCCATCGTCTATGACGACCTCCTTCGCTTCGACACCGCCATGCCCTACGAGAACCCGTCGGGCCGGGAAACGCTCTGGCTCACGGTGGCCTATGCGCCGGAGGTCATGCGCGAGTTGCAGCCCAAACTGACCCGCATTTACGCCATGCTGAAAATTGGCGGTGATCTCTCCCGTACCGACCATCTTTCGGTCGAGCGCATCGATTTCGGCGACTTCGGCAACTCCCGTCCTTTCCGCGTCCGCATCATCAACCGCTTCAACGGCAACGCCGACCACTACTACGTGAAATATGCCGATGCCTCGCGCATCTACGGTCTCGAACTGGAGCACCTGCTCTCGCCCTTTCGGATTAACTACCTCGTCCGGGAAAATACCCTGATCGAAGAACACATTGCCGGTGTGCCGGGTGACGAATTCATCCGCACTTACCTCGGCCGCGAGGATGTGAACAAAGTCCG
>Ga0247844_1007437_pt1 | contig 12420 bp, 14 predicted proteins | sample LaCtaG_FD_192421 | JGI IMG/M metagenome (GOLD analysis project Ga0247844, IMG submission 192421) | Freshwater microbial communities from meromictic Lake La Cruz, Castile-La Mancha, Spain - LaCruzMarch201714.5m_1 | ecosystem: Environmental > Aquatic > Freshwater > Lake | place: Spain: Castile-La... | reverse complement strand
AGGTCGCTGATGAACTGCGGGCTGAGCAAATCGAGAAACTCGGTGCCCACCGGCATGTCGATAGCCAGGATGTCGAGCAGCAGCTTGCGCGCCATCTCCAGGCCCTGGTTGATGGCGAAGCTGCCGTCCAGGTGCGGGTCGTTGATATAGCCCTTCCAGCCCACCGTGGTGCGGGGCTTTTCGAAGTAGACGCGCATGACAACCAGCAGGTCGTCTTTCAACGCATCGGCAAGCTCCTTGAGTTGCCAGGCGTAGTCCATGGCCTGCTCGTGGTCGTGGATGGAGCAGGGCCCCACCACCACGATCAGCCGATCGTCCTGACCGTGCAGGATCCTGGAAATGGCAGCCCGACTTTGCTCTACCAGCGCTTGTGCCTGCTCGGGCACGGGAAGTTTTTCTTCCAGCAGGGCGGGGGTGATGAGGGGCCGCACCGCACCGATGCGGGTGTCGTCGATGCGGGTGGTGTCAATAGTGCTGAGTGCGGTTTTCATTGCTATGAATTGTATAGCTGTTAAAGCTCATTTGACGAGGGCTAGAGCACCTTTTTGTCACTGCCAGTTGGCGGCAATCACTGGTTGCAGACTGGTGGCGTCAGTCAGATTTTCTACGTTGGTGGCGAGTGTCCTATAGGCGTCACTTTTTCGGTTGCACCGCCATGCATTCGCGCTGAAATTTCCCCACCTGGCTCATCGTCCCTTTTCGGATCTTGTTCCAGACCATGGGCGGGTAATCTGTAGGCAATTGCACCTCAGCGGCATCAAGGGCTCCTTCCATTCGCCCCACGAGGTCCACCATGCGGTCCCACATGCCTTCCACACCGCTTGACTGGGCCAGTTGCTGCCAGTGGCGTACGCGGATGTCCACCAGCTTGTAGTGGGCACCTTTGGAACGCAAAGCCATGGCCAGTTTCGCATCCTGCATGGCAATCATGTTGGAGCCGTGACCAATCACGGGCCAGCTCGACAGCACATCGTAAAGGGGGGTCAGGCAATACTCCCCCCCGGCCAGCAGGGAAATTGAGAAGTTCTTGGCATGCCCGTCGATGGCAGCCAGCATCCAGAACGCGAGTTGGGTCAATACAAAATGCGCCCGATCTTGGGCAGCGTTTTTGCTACCAGAGAGATACTCAAGGCATTTACTCATGCCCGGCCCACCATCGGCCTCGTACTTCTTTGTTGGAGGAAGTCCTGCCACTTGGCAAAAATCCTCTTGTGGCACGCGGGCAATCCATGCATCGGGCGCAGGCTTGAACCCCCGGCGGTTGACCTCTGTCCTGTCAGCACCTTGCCAGCATCTGTCAAACCGTTCGACAACCAGCACTCTCTGCCCCTCAAACGTACCCATTTCTGTGGGGGCGACATGAAATTTCAGGGCATCCAGGATTTTGGAACAAACCCACTCGTTCTCAACCGAATCCCGCATATCTGCCCGGTTTGCAACCAGGCCGAGGGGCAACTTGAGAATGTGGGTCGTTGGTGTGGCTCCCAATGGTCGATACCACTTGCTTCCATAGCGGAGTAAGGCGGTCTTTTCCTGTGCTCCAGCTATGGAAATGCGGAAATGGTCGTAAGCCTCAGTCCTTTGCCCCAATGGAGCATCGGAATAGGCCGCTCTTAGTATTTTCGCAACCTGGCTTTCGCTCAAGGGCTCACCTTGAATCTTGTCCCAGCCAATGGGCTCTTGGTCTTTGGGTAGGAGTTGCACTGCACCCACGCAGTCACGTCCAATGGCAGTCAGCAACTCAAAAGCACCCGATGTATGGACACCATAGCGCGCCCGAATCCTGTCGCGGATGGCATTGCTGTCAGGCAACAGGTTATCGAAGTAGTTCTGAACCTTGTCGCCGCGCAGCGTGGCCGCGCCGGCAGTAATGGGCAGTGACAGCGAAAGTGCGCGCGATTTGGAAGATGTCAGCCAGCCTGGGTCGTACTTTAGGACCGCAGTGTTGGACCGGGTCTGGCTCCAAACCCCCACCAGTTGACCATTCATCCAGACATTGAGTTCGTCCGCCATGGATTACCAGTCTCCAGCGTTGCTTTTGCGAGTTAGGGAGTCCAATATTCGGCCTGCGACAGCGGATGTCATCTTGTGTGCAGACATGGGCGGTCTGGGTCCACGATCCGTTTCCAGTGCCATTGTCGAATTCAGGGCATCCAGTACCTTCATAAACTGGCCCACACTGATGCTCAGTGGATCATTCTCAATCCTAGCCACCCGTGCCTGACTCAGATTGAGCTTCCGGGCCAAATCAGCCTGTGTTAAAGCATTGGCCTGGCGCAAGGCTTTCAAATGAATAGCGAGTTGTGAGGGTGTCTGGATGATGTAAGGCATGCCCAATCATATGCTTGATCTGGCATAAATGCAAATCATGCCAGATAGAGAATAATTGTCACAAATGCTATATCTGGCATATTCAAAAAGATCCGCACGGGGTCAGCGTACATTGCGAGCAGTGCGACTCTATTTGCCCCTTGGATGACGACAGGAGTAGCGCTGGATCCCCCATGACACAGCAAAAGTCTCGGACACCTCGTACCAACGTCCTCCTTTGATACCAATGTTTGAATTAATTATTCAAAGCTTCCGGATAAGTCCCGTGGAAGTTAGTCCTGCTATTTGGGATGCTCCACAGGTGCCCGCCCTCTCCAAGAACCACCACCGCGATCCGCCGCTGCTTGCCGTTGGCAGCACGGTTCGCACTGCACGTCAGGGTGCCGTCTGCAGCCCAACTGGTCTCGTTCCAGGCATAGGTGTCGAATGCCGGATTGTCGGCGGTGACGGCCAGCCATAAAGTCAGGAAGTAGGTCTTCACGTTATTGCTATCAATAATGTAGCATACTATGTATATTTGACGAGGGCTAAAGCACGTTTTTACCCCTCATCTGATCTTCATAGCAAGAATTCACCCCAGTTTGGGTATCCGTGCCATCGTTCATCGGGTGCTGCCACGGCCATCCCGCCAAATCAACCGTTCCTCGCACCAAAGTGCAGTTTGTCGCAAGCCGCTGGAAGTTGGTGGGCCAGGCTCATACAGTTCGCTCATCGGGTCATCGAGACCTGCCAACCGGAGAGCCACCATGTCATTCACTACCAATCACCGTTTCAACATCGCCGCATTTGCCATCGCTGCCATCGCGAGCCTTGCGCTCAATGGCACCATGCTTTCGGGCTTCAACCAACTGGCGGTGAACGGCGCACACAGCGAGGCTGACATCGTTCGTCTGACCAGGATTGCGCCCAGCATTCCAGCGGTCATGTTGGAGCGCGTGGTGGTGACCGCCCGCCACGCCTGAATCGGACCACACCATGAACCCAATCAATGCGTCTTCCAAAACCCTGGCCGCCTGGGTGCTGGTAGCCATCACCAGCACGATTGCCGTGTCGGCCCATGCCTGGGAGTGGCCATTGGGCAGCCGCGTGGCGGGGTCGGGCCAGATCACCAAGGCGCAACGCGCTGTGCAGGGCTTCAAAGGGGTTGATCTGGAAGTGCCAGCCCAAGTGGATGTCATCCAGGGTGACGTGGAAGGCGTAAGCATCGAGACCGATGACAATATTGCCCCGTTGATCGAGACGGTGGTTGAGAAAGACCAGCTCAAAGTCCGCCTGGCACAGCGCAGCACGGGCATCAAACCCACTGCGCTAAAGGTCACCGTGCGGGCCCGCAACATCGAGAGCCTGGCCATCTCGGGTGCCGGCAGTTTTCAGGCCGACAAGATCAAGGGTGTCAGTTTGGCGACGCGCATTTCTGGCTCTGGCGACATCCGCATCCGCGCCCTTGATGTGGATAACCTGAACGTGGCGATTTCGGGCAGCGGCAATTTCACCGCCGATGGCCGCGCAGACAGGGCTTACACCAACATTGCCGGTTCGGGTGACGTCAACGCGGCCAACCTCGCATCCAGGAACGTAAAGCTGGCCATTTCGGGTTCCGGTGACGCCAAAGTATGGGCCACCGAGTCGCTCACCGTCAGCATCGCCGGTGTGGGCAATGTGGGCTATTACGGTGATGCGGCAGTTTCGCAGTCGGTGTCGGGTTCCGGTAGTGTTAAAAAATTGGGAAGCAAGCCATGAGAAGTTTTCTGAAAGAAAATCGCGGCTTCATCGCGTTCTTGATCTGCTTTGGTTTCTTCCGCCTGGCCATTGCCGACTGGAACCCTATTCCCTCAGGCTCCATGCGCCCCACTTTGCTGGAGGGCGACGTGGTTCTGGTGAACCGCCTGGCCTACGACTTCAAGCTGCCGCTGAGCGACACATCGCTGGTGCAGACGGGCAACCCGCAGCGCGGTGATGTGATCACCTTCACCTCGCCCAAAGACGGCGTGCGCCTGATCAAGCGCCTGGTAGCGCTGCCGGGTGATGTCGTTGAAATGCGCGACGAAGTGCTGTCGATCAACGGTGCCCGGGCCGAGTATGCGGGCCCCGCCTATGCGCTCGAACCGCTGGACGGTGGTGCCACGACTTCGGCATTGCACACGATGGAACGCATTGGCGGCAGCGAGCGCGCGGTGCAGTTTCTGCCCGAGGTGGCCGCCAGGCGCAATTTTGGCCCCATGCTCATTCCCAAGGACCAGTATTTCTTTCTGGGTGACAACCGCGACAACAGTGCCGACTCACGCTACATCGGCCTGGTGCCGCGCCACCTTTTGATTGGGCAGGCGCACCACATCGTTGTGTCCGCCGACATCAAAGGCAACTGGATGCCCCGCCTGGACCGCATAGCGCAGCCGATTTTGTAGACCGCTGCGCTTACATGGCGGGGCGGAACTGGCTCAGGAAGCCGTGCAGGCTGGCCTGCTGCGCATCGCGGTAGTTGGCGCACAGTCGCACGCCTTCCAGCGTTTGCTCCAGTGTCTTGGCCATGCCATCAAAGCGCGGCAGAAGCGGCGTGAAGAAGGCCTCGATTTGCTCTGCCTGCTGCTGGCGGCAGGCAGCGGCAAACATCTGTGGAAAGCGCGCGGGTGCGTCTTTGGCCACCTTCACCGCAATGGCCTCAAAGTTGCCGGTGACGAACTGGAACAGTTCGTCACGTGCCACATCCGGTCGGTCACGACCGCGCCTTCTTGCCATCACCTCGCGGATATCGTGCGCAGGAGATAACCACAGGTCCCTGGCAGCTTGCCCCAGCTCGGGTTTTCGAAAGTTGCCCAGAGCGGCATAGATGTCGGCGCGCTCACGGCGGTCCGGGTTGCCGGCAACGGCGCCCAGCAGTGCGTCAAAAAACGCGCGGTCACCGGTTAGTGCGGCGGTGCGCAACACCAACCCACGTCCATTGACGGGAAGGCTCTTGCGGTCAGACAACCATTTTTGCGCAAGCTCGCTTGCTGCGGTTTGCAGCGTTGCGTCCTGGCCCACATCAGCCAAGCGCCCGACCCAGTTTGCCCGCAACAGCCGCTCATCGGGTGAGTCGCCTGGTTTGTCCAGCAAGCCCAAATTGCGGCCCCGCTCACCAAAGGCGCGTTGCCACAGTGCGGCGTATGCAGAGCGGTCAGCTGGATCGACGAGGGCGTCCATTCGGGCTATCAGGTTCAGTGCGGCATCGGCCACTTCACGTTTGCGGTGCGCCGCAAAGTGGGTGGCCAGCTCCAGTGCCTCGGCAACGGGCAAGTCGCCAGACTCGGTCAGGGCCTGGGCGTCGTTCAGGCTGGCCAGAAGTTCGGGCAGGCTCAAATTAGCTGCCATCATCATGTTGCGCAAGGCGCCGGGCGCATAAACCGCCCGGTAGTAGCCGGAGCCACTGGCGTTGGCCTGCACCCAGGTGGGGCAGCTTGCGTCCGGCAGTTCCAACTGGGCGACTTTGGTTTTGAGCAGAATCTGCGATGTGCCGCCTAGTGTGCGCACAGTCACCGGCACGGCCCACAGGGGCGTGTTTTTGGTCTCGACACCCTTGGGCAGGAAGCGCGACTGGGTCAGTGTCAACATGGGCTTGGAACTGCAGTCCAGCGCCACCACCACACGCGGAATACCTGGTTGGTGGGTGAAAGTGTGGAAGGCGCGAGCCACTTCGGTATCGCCCTCGGTGAGCGCTGCGACGAAGTCTTCGCCGGTGGCGTTGCCCCATGCATGTTTGGCCATGTAGCGGCGTACTCCGGCCTGGAAGCGGTCCGCGCCCAACCACGTCTCGAACATGGCTAGTGTGACCTGCCCTTTGCCATACACGATGGCCGCGTTCTGTCCTCCCAACGGGTCGCTTTGCGAGAAGCTGTTGGTGACGGGTTGGTAGATTTGCGACGTCGAGAGCAGGCGGTCGGTCTGCATGGCCCAGGCACGCGCGCCCTGTGTACCACTTTCGCCGTGGAACTCGGCAGGCATCTGGCTGGTAATTTTTTCGGCCATCCAGGAGGCAAACGATTCGTTCAGCCACAGGTCGTCCCACCAGGCCATGGTGACCAGGTTGCCAAACCACATGTGCGCCAGTTCGTGCGCTTGTGTGCTGACAAAACCGCGCTTGAAACCAATGGATTCTTCACCCGGTTTGGCCAGCAAGCTCAGCGATGAAAAGGTGACCAGGCCCGGGTTCTCCATGGCACCAAAAGTCAGTGTCATGGGAAGCGCCATGACGTCGAGTTTTTCGTAGGGGTAGGGACTGCCAAAGTAGGTTTCAAGCCGGGCCAGAATGTCAGGCGTCACGCTGGCAGCAAAAGTGGCTTCCTTGGCACGACCGCGCGGTGTGATGAAGCGCACGGGGGTGTTGCCTGCCCTGCCGCCGTCCAGAATGTCGAATGGCCCCACGCCAAACGCCAGCAGGTAGCTGGGTAGCGGCTTTGTGGTTTGAAAATCGACACGCTTCTGCCCGTTGTCCAGGGCAACTTCACGCAACATGGGTGAGCTGGCCACAGCGGTCATGGTCTGGGGAATGGTCAGGGACAGTGTCCACGGCACTTTCCAGCCCGGCTCGTCAAAACCGGGAAATGCACGGCGAGCGCTGATGGATTCGAACTGGGTAAAGGCATACCAGTCTCCGCCCTCCTTTTGCCGGAAAAGGCCCTGGCTGTCTTTATCCTCCACGCGCCCGGCGAAAACGATTTTCAGTTCGCCTTTGCCTGCAGGAAAGGGGGTGTCAAAGTCCAGATCCATCAAATCGGAATTGCGCGTGCGTGCCTTGGCGGTGAATGACTTACCACCCATTTCCAGCACGGCGGATGACACGCTGATTTCAGCAGCGTTGAGCCGTATGACCGTGCCTGGCTGGGTGACATTGACAGCAATGGCGACGGTGCCACTGTGTCGGGGTTGGTTGGGGTCCACGGTCAGCGACAGCTGGTAAGCCGTCGGGGTGACTCCCGCAGGTAATCGGACCGGCAAAATGTCATCAGCGGCAAGGGCCTGCAATGACAGCAGGCAAGCAAATACCAATCCAGCAAACTGTTTCATCCGGCAAGTCTTTCTGGGGGAGAGTTTGTGCCCCGACGGCCTTTATACCTTGGGTCCGACGGTAGCCTTGCGTTCCCGGTCTTTGCGACGGGCGTCCAGGTGCCATGCCAGGAATGGCAATATCACGATAGATCCCGGCAACGCCCAGATGATAAGGTAGGGGTAGACGGCGGATGCTGCGCGCAGCATGTGCTGCAGTTCCAGACGGTCCTGGGCGGTCCACTTGCTGCCGTTGCGCGGCTTCATCAGCAAGGGTATGGCGCCCTTTATTTTTCCCAGCTCGGCGCGCATGCGGTTTTTTTCCCGGCTGTTGCTGGCCAGAAAGGACGAAAACCATTTTGGCGCCCGCTTCATGCGGGATTGGTACGAAACCGTTTTGTCAGGGTCAAAATCGGGTGGAGGCATGCGCGAATTATCCGGCAAGCCCAAACCATTGCTTCAAGCGAGCCCAGCTGCGCCAGGCGGAGTATCCCCAGCGCGCAACATTCAGTACCGAGCGCGGCCGCCACACCAGCAGGGCGACCACGGCTGCGGTCACGATGGCGGGGTGGGTAACCAGCCATGACTGCGCATGGCGCAACTGTGCGTGCGTGCGGTCAACCGTTTGCAGGGCACTGCTCAGCGGTGCCAGCTCACGGGCCAATTGACCGCGCTGTACGCCGATGCGCTCACGCAGTCGCCCGCGCTGAACATAGAGCTCAATCTGGCGCGCGTCCATGGCGTGTTGCGGCTTTGAGTTGTCGCAGGTCTTCCTGCAACTCCTCCAGACTCGCGCTAAAAAGAGGTTCGGTTTTCTCGCGGTCACGGCGCAAGGCGAAGTAGAAATACAGGGCCAACGCCCAGATCAGTCCACCAGCCAATCCCAGCACCACCAGGCGCTGCTCCCAAAAGTGCAGGGTTAGCGCGACGATGGTCAATACGACACCCAGTCCGATGCAGAACATCATGGCCAGCGCGTGCATCAGCTGTTGCATGGCACTCTGGCGCCCTGCTTCCAACTCGTTTCCAAGCAGCTCCAGACGCGTTTTCCCAACAGCCAGAAGCGTGACCGCTTTGGCCTTGGCAGCGCTCCACGCGCCTGACCCGGCTTGGGGTTGGCTCACAGTTGGCAATCGAACGGATTAGCGACGGCCCAGCACCAGGCCGAGCAGGAAGCCGATGCCTGCACCAATGCCCACTGCCTGCCATGGGTTCTCATGCACGTAATCGTCGGTCGCGCGCGCTGCAGCTCGGGTCTTTTCAACGAGTACTTCTTCTGCGGCGTCCAGGCGGATGCGCGCATCGAGCACGCGCTCCTTAATGCGTGAACGCAGGCTGGCGATTTTTTCACCGGTCTGGTCGGCGGTGGCCATCAGTATTTCCTCGGCATCGGCAATCACAGCGCGGATATCGGTTACCAGTTTTTCCTGCGAGGTCAGGTTGGAGGTTGGGGTTTCGGACATGGTGTGCACCTTTCATAAATAATCAGATCGTGTCAAAGCGTAGCAGATTCACCGCCAGATCAATGTGCCTTGGCGCACAGAGCCGGCATGCAATCACCTGCCCCACTCATTACCTGCGTAATACTTGATCTTGGTCACAGTCGATCGTCTGGGTTAAAGTCATTCTCGGAACATGCAGGTCAGAGCGCAAAAACTACTATATCGGAGACCGCCATGAAACACGCCAGTCTGCAAATTATTCGTGATGAACATGCCACGCTCGGTGCCATGTTGCGCTCCATGCGTGCACAAGTGGTACGGGGTCCTGTAGACAGTCCGCAGCAGTTTTTTGATGTCCTTCGGGCCATGCTGTTCTATATCGACGAGTTCCCCGAACGGCTGCACCACACCAAGGAGTCGGAGTTGCTGTTTCCCCGTGTCGTGAAGGTGGCGCCTGAATTACAGGAGCTGATAGCGCGGCTGGACCGCGACCACCAGCACGGTGAAACGGCGGTGCGCGAACTGCAGCACCTGCTGCTGGCATGGGAACTGCTGGGCGATTCACGAATGCAGGCGTTTGTGGACACCGCCATGCGCTACCTCGACTTCTACCTGGAGCACATGCGCCTGGAGGAGACCGTCATCCTGCCCGAAGCGGAGAAATTGCTGACCGAGACGGACTGGAAGGAACTGGACGCAGCGTTCAAGCTCAACATGGACCCGCTGGGTGGCAAATTCCCGCCCAACCCGGCGTACGACCGGTTGTTTACTCGCATCGTCTTGAAAACTCGCTCTCCAGGTCCCTAATTTTTGCGCTTGACCACGGCGTTGCGCTTGGCGTCCTCAAGGCGGGCAAATGTCACGACGCCATTGGAGATCTTGCCCATGACCAGCATGTTTTGCGAAATGGCATCCTTGTCGTTCAGGCTGAACGGGTGTTCGTAGGTGGCCACCACGCCGTAGTACACGCGCGAAATATTTTCCAGTGCAGCTTTGAGTTGGGGACCTGCCAGGTTGCCGTCGCGTATGCCAAACAGCGAGTAGGTGAGCAGGTAGGTTGCGTCGTAGGCCTGCGCTGCCGCCATGGGCACGGCCATGGGCTTGTTGAACTTGCGCTTGTAGGCGCTCAGGAACGAGGCGCGGCGCTCGTTATTGGGCTCTGCAATAAATGACTGGGCCATCATTGCACCTTCGGCTGCTTCTTTGGCCCCGTTGATGAAGAACGGGAAAGAGAGCGGCCACGCGCCGACTTGAGGTACCTTCCATTTCAGGTCCTTGCGCCCATTTGCAATGACTGCATTTTCCGACCCCACGGTGTAGCTGAATACAACATCGGCTCCAGTGTCGCGTGCCGCTTTGAGTTCTTCGCGCAAGTCTTTTACGCCCAGGGAAAAGCGCGCCACGTGCACTGCCTTGAGGTTCTTGGTCGCCAATGCGGCTTCCACGTCTTTCAAACCGGCGTCGCCGTAACCCGTGGTGTCGGCAAAAATCGCAACCTTGGTCCAGCCGCGGCGCACGATTTCTTCGACAACAAACGGGGCCTGAATCGCGTCACGCGGTGAGGTGCGGAATATATAGCTTTCGGGAGCCGGGTATTTGGTTGTCAACGGCGTGCCCGTGGCGCAGGGAATGATTAGCGGCAGCTTGGCATTCTGGAAAATGTCGAGCGACTTTTGTGCCACGCCAGTATTGCAAAAACCCAGTGTGGCAGTGACGCCCTGCGCCACCAGTTCCTGCGAGCCTTTGAGGCCGATGTCCGGGTTGCCCTGGTCGTCCTTGATGACGAGTTCAATATGGCGCCCCAAGTAGCCACCGACCGTGTTGATTTCTTCGGTGGCCAGCTGCACGCCTTGCAGCATCAGGACACCAAAGTCGGACGATGGCCCGGTGAATGGCCCTATCACACCGATTTTGAGTGGGGCGGCGGGTTGGGCCTGCGCAGCCAACGCCGCGCACATAGCAGCCATGCCCAAAAGCCGTGCCGACCAGCATGTGGTAATGCGCATCATCTGTCTCCGGATAATTGGTTTTGGTCGAGTCTAGCCCTATCGTCCGGAAATACATGGCTTATCGGGCTTTATTTCGGCAATGGACGGTTTTGTCCGTCCCGATACTGGTGCACCAACTGTCTGACTGGGGATGTGCCATGCAAATCGACCGCTATACTCACCTGCAATTTCCACGCAGCAACACCCCCAACGCCTCTGAAAACGAGTCGTCTGGTGCGCTCCAGCGTGCTGGTTCAAACAAACCGCAGGACTCGTTGCCGGCGCCAGCCCTGGGTGGCCAACAGCCACGGGCAGAAAGTGTGGTGCTGAAGGTTCAATTTCCGGACAGGGGGGCGTTGGATTCCTCGCGAGCCGATGCGGCGGTCTATACCGATGGCCGCAAGTTCGTCGCTGCGGGTGGTGGCCAAGCTGATGGCGAGACCCAAGCCGCCGATCACCAGCGCGCGGTCGACCGCAACGCCGGTGTCTTCAACCAGATCACGCTCGACAAGGATGGTGTGCTTGTAGCGAAGCCTCAGCCAGCGGCGCAAGCCAAGCCGCCTGATTTTGTGGCTTTGGCCGTATCGGCCATGCGTGAATTCAGTGATGAAGCCGAGCGCCAGAAAGCCCGGTCATTTGACTTCAACGCGCCAGCGGCCGAGATGCCATGGGGCAGGCTCAAGGGCCTGCAGCAGCTCGCCGCCAAATTCAACGTGTTTACCTGATTACTGCTTGACCGCTTCCACCTGAATCACAAGGCGAACGTTCTTCGGAAAGCCCCAATCCACACCGTAGTTCATGCCAAAGGCCGTGCGGTCAATGGTGGTTTCGAAGTCGCCGCCGCACACTTCACGCTTGAGCATGGGGCTCTGGTAGCAGGCGAACTGGTTGGCCTTCAGGGTCACTGCCTGGGTCTTGCCCAATAGCGTCAAATTGCCAGAAACCTCGGCTACCTTGTCGCCATTGAAAACGAATTTGTCTGATACAAACTTGATGGAGGGGAACTTGGCTGCATCGAACAGATCGGCACTTTGCAGGTGCTTGTCAAATGCGGCAGTGCCGGTATTAATGGAGGTGGTGTCGATGCTGATGTCAACCTTGCCAGTCTTGCCGGCACGGTCGAATTGAATGGCGCCTTCTTTTTTGTCGAAGCGGCCGCGGTTCACTGAAGCACCAAAGTGGCCTATTTCAAAGGTCACGAAAGTGTGTGTCGGGTCGATACCGTAGGACGCGGATTCGGCCTGGGCCAGACCAGAAACCAAAGTGGCGGCAACGGCCAGACTGAGAAAGGATTTGCGCATAGTGAATTGCTCCATAAAAAAAGTAGAGGGTGGGGTGAAAAAGGGAATCAGAGTTTGCCAACGCCAGACAGGGCCAGCTTGAACTTGACTTGTACGTCATCGGCCACCATGCTTGTATCGGCCCATTCGTTCTCGCCGATCTTGTAGGCCAGGCGCTTGATCGTGAATGCGCCACTTGCGGTGGTGGTTGTTCCGGTCTGCACCAGCGTGACTGGTATGACGGCGTCCTGGATGTTGCCCTTGATGGTGAGCTTGCCCGCGACTTCGAACTTGCCACCGCCCAGGCCTTTGATGCTGGCGGACTGAAACGAAGCCTGGGGAAATTTGGCCGTGTTGAAC
>Ga0247844_1007433_pt1 | contig 12428 bp, 7 predicted proteins | sample LaCtaG_FD_192421 | JGI IMG/M metagenome (GOLD analysis project Ga0247844, IMG submission 192421) | Freshwater microbial communities from meromictic Lake La Cruz, Castile-La Mancha, Spain - LaCruzMarch201714.5m_1 | ecosystem: Environmental > Aquatic > Freshwater > Lake | place: Spain: Castile-La... | reverse complement strand
AGATAATTTTTGGTCACGAATAAGGGCAAATGGAAAAATTTATACCCATGGTTGGTGAAGATTTAGGTTAAATTATACAAAATTTTAAGAAGGACAGAATGTGTCCTTCTTTTTTGATATAATGGGACCGTAACTGAAGATAGGGTGAATGAATTCGCTAAATAATGATTGAAAATATTAAGGTAAACTCTAGAAACTACTCTTTTAAATGAGGGAAATATGGTATAATTTATTAAAGAAATATTGACTAAAAAAAAGATATTTAAATTCATCAAATTTGAAGGAGTTGAAATGAGATATAACTCTGAAATCTACTAAAATAGATAATGAAAATTCAACGCTTCAAGTAGTGGAGTATTAAAGCCAAAAGAAAATATATACTGTAAATTATCTGAATTTTTTGAAAATATAATTATTTGAATTCAATGAGTTTGTAAAATAGTTTGTGTAAAGTGGATATGGTTGAAAAAATAGATTTATTAATAATGAGCACTACATAATATGATTAAGATAAAATACTATAATATCAGAGGTGTATTTAATGAAAAAATATAAAGTTGGAAGTTTATTTGCAGGGGTTGGAGGAATATGTCAAGCATTTAAAAATGCTAACTGTGATGTTATTTGGGCTAATGAAATAGATAAGAATGCATGTAAAACATATAAACTGAATCACAATGAAACTACACAATTAATTAATGAGGATATAAGAAAGTTAAAACTTGATAAAAATATGAAAAGTGTAGACATCCTTACAGCTGGATTTCCATGTCAACCTTTTTCGCAGGCTGGTCATGGAAAAGGCTTTGAAGATGAAAGAGGAAAGTTATTTTTTGAGGTAACTAGATTACTAAAAGAAATTCAACCAGAAGCATATTTTCTTGAAAATGTTAGAACTTTAGCAACACATAATAATGGCATGAGTTTTAAAACAGTAAAGCAAGAAATAGCAAATGCAGGATATTCCTTTATTCCATTTGTATTAAATGCAGCAGAATACACAGAAATTCCTCATGGTAGAGAGAGAATTTATATAGTAGGATTTAAAGGAGAAAAGGAATACAGTTTTGATAAGCCTATAAAAATAAATACTGGAAAGGATAAATTTGATAATTATAAATCTAAGTTGTTTAATATTCCAGAAAAAGAAAAGGAATTACCTATTTCATTTAGAGAATATTTAGATAAAGAGACGGTAAAAAAGGAAGATTACTATTCTAATTATGAAAATAAAATTCATCAGAGTGTAATAGAAGCAGTAACTAAATCAGATACGGTTTATCAATACAGGCGATATTATGTAAGAGAAAATAAGTCAAAGGTATGTCCCACTTTAACCGCAAATATGGGTTGTGGTGGACATAATATACCAATAATATTAGAAGGCAATAAGCCGCGCAGATTAACGCCTAAAGAGTGTTTTAATCTCCAAGGATTCCCGAAAGAGTTTATTCTTCCAGAAGATATTGCAAGAGGACAATTGTATAAGCAAGCAGGCAATACAGTTGTTGTCCCTATGGTATATAAAATAGCAAAGGAAATTGTGAGGGTTTTAAATGAATATAGAATTAATTGAGCCAAATCTTAAAAATTTTGTAAAATCTTTGAGGGATATAGGATATACATATGAAGTTGCTATAGCAGATATAATTGATAATTCAATAACAGCTAATGCTAAAAATATAAAAATATTTACTATGACAGAACCAGAAATGATTCTTTCTTTGTCTGATGATGGAGATGGAATGGATAAAAATGAATTAGTAGAGGCAATGAGAATTGCCACTAAAGACCCAGATGATGAGAGGGGAAAAAAAGACTTGGGAAGATTTGGACTTGGATTAAAAACGGCAAGCTTCTCTCAATGTACAAAATTGACAGTTATTTCTAAAAAAAATGGTGAAATTAATGCAAGAAAATGGGACTTAGATTATATATCTAAAATGAATAAATGGCTCCTATTAACCATAGACCAAGAAGAATATGAAAAAATTCCTATTTTTAATGAACTGAATAATATTGACTCTGGAACAATAGTATATTGGGAAAATATAGACAAATATGACAAGCATACATATTCTCACGAAATATATAAACTTAAAGAACATCTAGCTTTAGTATTTCATAGATTTTTAGATTCAAAAGAAAGTCCTTTTGATTTTATAAAAATTTATTTAAACAATGACAGGATAATCTCATTTAACCCCTTTAATGTAGAAAATACAAATACGCAAGAATTTAGTGTTGAAAATATTTATTATAATGGCAAGAAAAATTCTATAACACCTTATATACTTCCTCACTTCTCAAAACTTTCTCAGATTGAATATGAAAAATATGGAACAGATGAAGGTTATGTTAAAACGCAAGGGTTCTATTTATATCGTGAAAAACGACTTTTAATATATGGAACATGGTGGGGATTGAACAAGATTAATGAAGTGCATAAAATGGTGAGGATAAAAATAGATATTTCCAATGACCAAGATAGATTTTGGGGGATTGATTTAAAAAAATCAACAGCTAAACCTATTAAAGAAATAAAAGAACAATTGAAAAATATTATAAAAGTAGCAACAGAAAAGGGTTCTAGATTATATACGGGGAGAGGAAAAAAAATTTCTGAACCAAGTACGATTAGATTTTGGGATTTAAAAAGAGAAGATAATAAGATTAAATTTATTATTAATAAAGCTAATCCAATTTATGAAAAGGTTTTAGAGAAATTTGAAGATAAGAAATTATTAGAAGGATATTTAAAAAATTTAGAATCATTTTTGCCTTTAGATGCAATTCTTTCTGAAATGCTAAATAACCCAAAAGAAATAGAGCGAAGCTCAGATATTACTGAATCAGAATTAAATATTATTTTGCAAAATATTTTATCGAATAAATGGAATAAAGAACAAGTAGAAAATTTAGTCAAGCTTGAAGTATTTAAGAATAAGGAGGAAATTATTAATGAAATCAAAAAGCAGCTTTGAGAGAATCAAAGAATTAATAAATAACAACTTAAGAGACAAAAAAGATATCGAAAAACAAGATATTTATGATGAAGTAGAGAGAATTAAGAATTCGATAAATAAAATAACATATAATCTATTTAGTGAACTATTACCTGACAAAACACTACTAACACCTCTTTCTGAAAAAGAATGGGATGATATCGGGAAAGAATTAGAATGTTTTTATGAGGTAAAACTTGAAGAAGGAAATATCATTAATTCAAAAAAGAATAAAGATAGGGACTTAACATGGTGGAGTAATAATGAAAAACTAAATAACAATAGTTTTTACTGGAATAGATATGAAAAGTATTTAAAAGATAAATTACCGCCAAATGTAATTTATACTCTTAATAGAGACACAGATATTATTTTAAATAACATGGGAAATCCAAAAGAAAGCTGTTTTGATATTCGGGGAATGGTAGTAGGACATGTACAATCTGGGAAAACCGGTAATTTTGCCGGACTATTGTGTAAAGCAGCAGATGCTGGCTATAAATTTATTGTAATAATTGCAGGTGGAATAAATAATTTAAGAAATCAGACACAAAAAAGAATAGAAGAGTCATTTGTGGGATTAAGAAAAGACGAATATATTGGAGTTGGAAGAATAGATAGAAGCGGAATAACGCCAATCTGTTTTACTACTGCGGAAAATGATTTTAAAAAATTAGATGCTGAAAAAAACAGGACTCTTGATTTTGATAATATGAAAAGCCCTGTGTTATTAGTAATAAAGAAGAATACGACGACACTAAAGTCATTGAATAGTTGGCTATCTGGAAAAACTAAAAATAAAATTGAAGAACATGCTGTGTTAGTAATTGATGATGAATCTGACTATGCATCTATTAATACTAAGGAAGAAAACAATCCAACTATAATAAATAAGCAAATACGAAAGTTGCTATCAAAATTTAAGAAAAGTAGTTATGTGGCTTATACTGCAACACCTTATGCAAATGTTTTTATAGATAATTATGCTGAACATAAAGACGTTGAAAAAGATTTATTTCCAAAGGACTTCATATATGCTTTAAAAGCACCAACTGATTATTTTGGAGCACAAAGAATTTTTTCTGGAGAAAATGATGATTTTTTGCAAGAGATAGATGATGAGGAAATTTCATATTTAGTCAAACATAAAAAAGATGATTCGATAGACAAGCTTCCTATATCTTTATATGAAGCAATTAATTGTTTTTTAATTAATATAGCTATAAGGCATTTAAGAGGACAGACTTCAAAGCACAACAGTATGTTAATACACATGTCGAGATATACTAATATTCATAAAAGAATTGCTTTTCTAGTTCAGCAATATATAGAAAAGATAAAAGAAGATTTTGTTTATGGAAGTCTTCCTGATTCCTTTAAACACTCACAAAATATTGGAAGAATTCATGAGTGTTTTGAAAAAAATTATTCTAACAAAAATATAAAAGAAACTTGGGACAATGTAAGTAAAGAAATACAAAAGTTTATTAAAGTACTCCAAATAAAAGAGGTTCATTCTGAAACAAAGCGAGAAGAAGCATTAGAATACAGAGATGATGTACCTACAAATGCAATAGTAATAGGAGGTGCAAGCCTTTCTAGAGGATTTACTTTAGAAGGATTAAGTATAAGCTATTTTATACGAACAACAGTATTTTATGATACTTTACTACAAATGGGAAGATGGTTTGGATATAGACCTGGGTATGAAGATTTATGTAAAATTTACTTAACAAAAGCCCTTAGAGAATCCTTTGGCTACATTGTTGATGCAACGGAAGACTTATTGGAACAATTTGAAATTATGGCAAAAGAGAATAAGACGCCATCTGATTTCGGATTAGCAGTAATTCAATATCCTGAATCAAGTTTGCAGATTACTGCAAGAAATAAACAACAGAAAACAGAATTAGTTGAGCTTCAAATGAATTTTGAAGGACAGTTAAGAGAAGCTCTTAGACTATCTGCCACTCAAGATATAAATACTAATAATAGAAATGCAGTATTTTCTCTTATAAATAAAATAACAAAAGTATCAAAATGTGATGGAGAACATAATTATTTTTGGAGAAATATTCAAGATAGTTATGTTAGAGAATTTTTAAAAGCATTTAAAACACATGTACTAACAAATTCAAGTGTTGAAACATTTTTTCCTGTATATGAAATAATAAAATTAATTGAAGAGACTAAATCTAATTTTGATATTGTAATATTTCAGGATTCAAAAGGTAAAAGTAATAATAAATCTATTGCAAATGAAAAAGGTTTTGAAAACTTTAAAATGCCAATTAGAAATGAAACAATAGTATATGATGACAGAGATAAATTGATACGTTTTAAGAATAGAAAAATTGCAGCAGGGAATGCTGAAAAAATATCTCTTTCAGAAGAAAAATTGAAACAGTTAATTCAGTTTGAAAAAGAGTATAAAGAAAAAGAAGATGACAAAAAGGAAAAAGGAGAAATTCGAAATTTTATAAGAAAAAACATGGAAAGACCATTGTTGATGTTACACATATTAGATATTTCATCAATAGAAGAGAGTAAACTTCCTGAGTTCTTAAAAATAGAGGCTTTATTCTCTTATGGTATATGTTTTCCTTTGAATGAAAAATATAAAACCCAGCCAATGCAGTTTAGAGTTAATCAAGTATATTTGAATACATTATCTGAAAAGGAAGATGAGTTATATGATGAAGAAGAATAACTATTGGGAAAATATGTATATTGGTAGTCAAAAAAGAATAGAAAGTCTAAGTTCTTTTGAGTTGTATTGGATTGTGACTGAACAGGGGAAATTTGGAATAATAATTAATTTTAAAGAGTTTATTAGCATAAGAAATCTTATAGTTTTTTTAAAAGGCATTGAAATTGATTATGGAATTAAAGATGGCGTCTTTAGATTATCATTAATAATTAAAGATAATAATGACTGGGAAATATTTTCTTATATATGCAATGATTTAGTTAATATAGTAAAATTAAATAATAGTGCAGAAAATACATATAAATTAATAGAAAAAAGATTAAAACAATGGCAATATTTATTATCAAATAATTTTAGTATAGAAATATCCATAGAGCAACAAATGGGGTTATTTGCAGAATTATATTTTATTGTCAATCGTTGCTTAGAAAAGCAAAGCATAGAACAAATAATTGACAGTTGGGAAGGACCAAATTTTGAAAAGCAGGATTTTATATTTTCAAACGCGACAATGGAGATAAAGTCCTTTAAATCAGGAAATGAGCCAATTATTAAAATTTCATCTAAGTATCAGTTAAATGCAATTAAAGAGAATAATTACTTAATCGCTTATGCACTATCTTTTAATGAAACAGGAGATACAATAAAAGATTTATGTGATAAAGTAATTTCTTATATTAAATCGGAAATTTTACTTGAAAACTTTAAAGCTAAGTTAAATAATTATAGTTTTGATGAAAAAATCCATGAAAAAGGGCTAAAGAAATTTAAAGTTGATAGGGAACTGTTTTTTTTAGTGGATAAAGAATTCCCTAAAATTGATATATTATATATAGTTCCAGAAATACAAAAAATAACCTATAATTTAGATTTATCTATGTGTTCAAGATTTAAAATTGATAAGGATAAAATGGTTTTTTAGGAGGGACAGATGATAAATGAAGGAGAAATATCTTTAGAAAGCTTTCAAGAATACTTTATTCAAGAAATTTTGGCAGATTCAGAAAGTCGAGGACTAAGCAAATCACAGGCATTTTTTGAAAATGTATGTGAGGAGATGACAAAAACAGGAGATTTATCTACAAACTATACAGAATCAGAGTATATAAAAAAAGGCATGGAGATTAATGGTTATGATTTTGATGATGAAAGAAGCATACTATCTCTAATAGTCCACCAATTTTATGATGATAATGAAATTATAACTCTAACTCTTGATGATATAAAATCAAAATTCAAAAACCTAAAAAATCTTTTGGAAAGAATTTCAAAAGGTTTTTATAAAGAGTTGGAGGAAACTTCAACTGCTCATCATATGGCGTATAATGTTTATAATTTGCTAAGTGGTGCTAAAGTAGATAAAATTAGACTTGTTCTTATAACTGATGGAAAAATTACTAAATCAATGAAAATAATTGGAAATGAATTATTTAATGATATTGTTATTGAATATAAAATAATTGATATTAATTATATCTATCAGATATTTATGTCAGAAATGACTAAGCGAACCACTGATATTAATCTTTCAATTCCTTTCTTAAAAACAGATATAGAAACAGATAAATACACATCTTATCTATCTGTTCTTAATGGGCAGGAAATATATAATATTTATGACAAATATGGGCAACAATTATTTGAGCAAAATGTAAGAACCTTTTTACAATTTAAAGGTGGAGTAAATAAAGGTTTAAAGAATACAATTGAATTTAATCCAGATATGTTTTTTGCATACAATAATGGACTAACTGTAACAGCTTCATCGATAGAAATAGAAGATAATAGGATTACTAGAATAAATAATTTTCAAATAGTTAATGGAGCTCAAACAACATCTGCTATTTATACAGCAAAAAAAAATAATCGGCTTGATATATCAAAAATAAAAATTCAATTAAAACTTTCTGTAGTTAATGATGTAAATAAATCTGATGAATTCGTATCGAAAGTTTCTCAATATGCAAATAGTCAAAATAAAATTAGTGCATCAGACTTCTTCTCGAATAGTCCGTTTCATAAAGAAATGAAAATGTATTCGCAAAGAACATGGGCACCTTCCGTTGATGGTTCACAAAAAAGAACAAAGTGGTTTTATGAGAGAGCAAGAGGTGAATTTTTAAATGAGCAACTATATCTAACGAAAGCACAGAAAAATAAATTTCTATCTGAGAATCCAAAAACTCAATTTATTGACAAGACATTATTAGCAAAAGTTGAAAATGCCTGGAATAGAAAACCTTATGTTGTGTCAAAGGGTGCCCAGGCAAGTTTTAGTTATTTTGCTGACACTATTTCCAAAGAATTAGAAAAAAATGAAATGATGATAACTGAAACTTATTTCAAAGAGGCTGTAGCAAAAATAATATTATTTAAGAAGACAGAAAAGATAATTTCAAAAGCAACATGGTATGCAAATAGTTACAGAGCTCAAATTGTGGCATATACATTGAGCTACATATTAGAAAAAATATGCGAGAAAAACATGTTTTTAAATTTTAATTTGATTTGGGAAAAACAAAATTTAAGCGATAAATTATGTAGCTATATTTCAGATGTGGCAGAAAACATTAATCTTTTGATTATGTCTACAGAGTTTCAAGGCAAGAATATAGGACAGTGGTTTAAAAGAGAAGAAGCGTGGAATCGGATTAAAATAATAGATATTAACAATGTCAAGTTAGATGAAAGTTGTTTAATTAATGAGAAAGCAAATACTGTATTGAAAAAAGATGAAATTAGAGAAAAGAAGTTAGAGAAAGAAGCTGATTCTTTGGCGTTTGTATACAACGAAAGTAAAGAGAATTGGCAAAAAGTATATAGTTATTTTAATAAATACAGATATGAATTAAAATTATCTACAGCTCAACATGATATATTAGAAAAATTTGTATATGATAAATTTAATAATTGTGTTTCTTCAAAGCAGGCCAAAATATTACATGAATTATATAAGCAAGCAGTAAAAGAGGATGTCATTAGCGGAGAATATTAGTAGTGATAGAAAGATTATGTATACATAATAGAAAATCAATCCGATTAAAAGGTTTTGATTATTCACAAAATGGAGCCTATTTTATTACGATAGTAACGCAAAATAGAGAAGAAATATTTGGGAATATTGAAAATGCAAAAATGATGTTAAATATTTTTGGTGAGACAATTATTAAATGGGTAGGGGAATTAGAAATTAAATATTCCGATGTCGTAATTGATGAATATTGTGTAATGCCCAATCATTTTCATGCAATCATTATTCTTGTAGGGGCGGGGTTTCCCCGTCCAATGGAAAATGAAACGGTGCAAGAAGGGCAGGGTGACCCAGCCCCTACGACAAATACGACAAAAAATCAATCCAAAACAACAATTGGAAATATTATGGGTTTTTTTAAATATCAAACGTCAAAAGAAATAAATATTTTACGTGATAAACAGGGAATTTCTTTGTGGCAGAGAAATTACTATGACAGAATTATTAGAGATGAGAAAGAGCTAGAGAGTGTGAGAGCATATATAAAAAATAATCCTTTGAAATGGGAAGAAGATATGGAAAATAGATATTCCAAATACAAAAAAGCAACGGAGCTTTAAACTTCCGTTGCTTTTCTTATTTTTTGTCGGCTTTGAGTCCGAATTTAGTCCGTGTCTACTTGTAGCCGTGGCAAAATTTTAGTTCTTTACCGCCTTCAACTCCTCTTGAATAGATGCCATAAACTCATCAAAACTCATTGTGCTGTTAGCTTGTGAACCATGACGGCGTACAGTGAGTTTTTTCTCATCCATTTCAGATTTACCAAGTATGATTTGAATAGGAGTTTTACTCATGTTAGATTCTCTAATTTTCAAGCCTAATTTCTCGTTTCGAAGATCTGCCTTTACACGCAGTCCTTGAGACTCTAGGAAAGCGATCACTTCTTCCGCATATGGGTGTTGCTCTTCGGAAACTGTAGATACATTGATTTGAACAGGGGCAAGCCAAAGTGGGAAAAGTCCCGCATAGTGCTCAATTAAAATTCCGATAAAACGCTCAATACTTCCATATACCACACGGTGAATCATGATTGGGCGGTGTTTTTCACCATCAGCGCCGATATAGTTAAGGTCGAAACGCTCAGGAAGGTTTAGATCAAGCTGAATGGTGCCACACTGCCAAGTTCTTCCAATACAATCTTTAATGACAAAATCAATTTTTGGCCCATAAAAAGCCCCATCGCCTTCATTAATGGTATACTTCAGTCCTTTATGATCAAGGGCTGCTTTCAGACCAGCAGTAGCTTTTTCCCATATTTCATCACTACCAATAGCCTTTTCAGGTTTAGTAGAGAGGAAAATACTGTATTCAAAACCAAATATCTGTGAGTAAAATTTATCGATAAGGTTGATAACCCCAACAATCTCTTGCTCAATTTGATCCTCAGTCATAAAAATGTGGGCATCATCTTGAGTGAAATTTCTTACTCTCATCAGTCCATGAAGTGCACCAGAAAACTCATGTCTGTGAACATTTCCAAGCTCTCCCATACGAATTGGAAGCTCTCTATATGAGTGTAATCCCTCTTTGTATACAAGCATTCCACCAGGACAGTTCATAGGTTTGATGGCAAAATCCTCTTCATCAACTTTGGTGGTATACATGTTCTCTTTATAGTTGAACCAGTGCCCTGAAGTCTCCCAAAGGGTTCTGTTCATGATGATAGGTGTTTGAACTTCAATATATCCTGCTTTTGTATGCTCTTTTCTCCAAAGGTCTAAAAGGGTATTTTTAATAATCATACCATTTGGGAGAAAAATAGGGCATCCAGGAGCATATTCAGACATGGTAAAGATGTTGAGCTCTTTTCCAAGTCTTCTGTGGTCGCGTTTCTCTGCCTCTTCTAAAAATTTCAAGTGAGCAGCTAACTCTTTCTTACTTGCAAAGGCAAATCCGTAAATTCTTTGAAGCATTTTATTTTTAGAGTCACCTCTCCAGTATGCACCGGCCACAGATTTTAGCTTAAAATGGCCTAAAAATTTAGTTGTTGGCACATGTGGACCTCTGCAAAGGTCATTAAATCCACCTTGTCTAAAAATTGAGACATTTGCGTCTTGAATACTCTCAATCAGTTCTAGTTTGTAAGGCTCCTCTTCTGCTTGAAACTGTTTTTTTGCTTCTTCTTTAGAGACAACCTCTTTTGTGAATGGTTTATCTGCTGCGATGATAGCATTCATCTCTTCAGTGATTTTGATTAAATCCTCATCGGTAAAAGGCTTAACAGCCTCAAAATCATAATAAAATCCATTTTCAATAGCAGGTCCAATGGCAATTTTTGTATTAGGGAAAAGTCGCTTAACGGCCTCTGCCATAACGTGTGCAGTGGAGTGTCTCACGATTTCGTCTGCTTCAGGAGCGTTAATGGTAATGATTTCAACCTCTCCACTTTCTGCTACCTTGTCACGAATATCCCTTAACTGCCCGTTGAATTTATAGGCAATAGCACGTCCATTAAAGGTCTTAAGTTCACCACTGAGCAGCTCTAAAATTGAGAGTGAGTTGTCAAATGCGATGACTTTGTTGTTGTTGATAACGTTGATTTCCATAATATCTCCTTTCATTATAATAATTTGTTCTTATATTATAGCTTTTTTTGACTTGATTGTAAACAAAAAGAAATGAATTTTGCCACTGATTTCACAGATTTTCACAGAAAAAATTTTAACCGTGTGGCGAAGCTCTGTGGCAAAAATTTGAATTTCACACTGACACAGAACCCACACACATTTTTTAAAGCCCCATTTGGAAATCCCGTTGTCCTCCATTTTGTAAGAAACTGATACCTTTATCACCGAACGCTAAGATGTTAAAACTTAGAGAGATGATATTATCCGATTGTTGCATGGTGTAGTTCCAACTCTTTTCATAAGCGAGCGTCCACTCTACAGCGCGGACACGGTGGATAATCCCCACACCTAAATCACTCCATCCAATCGGTTGATTGAGATTGGTAGGATTAGGAGCCCAATCGTAGGCGGTCATGGTTGTAAGCCAATAGCCATAATCTGTTGGCCCAATTTGAAATTTGAAAGTGTTACCCAGTTCAGCTTGTGTCGCAGTCTCCCCAGCATAAGGGCGTGTCATGGTGATAAAGGGTTGCATTTCAAAATACGTTTGATTTTTCATATCAAATTTCAGAGCATAGTTGGTAAAACTGTTCATATAATTCACAGGGGTAAAGGTATTTGCATAGGCATAATTCATATCACGAGAAGTAGAAAATTGCAACGTATATGAACGGAATTTTGATTTTGCAACGGAGTCTATCATACTGTCTTGATATGTCTTTCCCACACTTTGTAAATCAAAAGGATTTTGTACACTATCATCTTTTGTAAGAAGATAATTCACCTCTGCATTTTCATCAGGGAAGAGGGAGTCGCTATTTTTTTTGCTTGGATTGATGTTTTTGATAGCATCGTTGCTAGGGTTATCTTGATCTTTAAAACCTTCACTTTTATCTATTATCCCAAGTTCAACGGTTGTGGATGTGGCCCCTGGATTATTGGTAATGTAGTTATAACCATACCCGTAAGTGACTTTGCAATAGTGACTATAGAGTTTGTTTTTTTGATCATCTAAAACTCCAGTCCAGTAGTGATTGAGTTGATCAACTAAGATAGCATTCGTTCCAGGTGTAGGGTTGTTTTGAACACCATAAAGCGAGGTGGATTGATACCCA
>Ga0247844_1007430_pt1 | contig 12435 bp, 11 predicted proteins | sample LaCtaG_FD_192421 | JGI IMG/M metagenome (GOLD analysis project Ga0247844, IMG submission 192421) | Freshwater microbial communities from meromictic Lake La Cruz, Castile-La Mancha, Spain - LaCruzMarch201714.5m_1 | ecosystem: Environmental > Aquatic > Freshwater > Lake | place: Spain: Castile-La... | reverse complement strand
CATCTACAATTTTCATTTTTTACTCCTATCAATAATTTATTTTTTAATAATCACTTTCAAATTTTTTTACCACAGAATACTCAGAAAACACAGAATAAAATCTTTTTATGCGAAATTACTTTATTATTTTCCTGTGTGTTTAGTATATTCCGTTGTTAATAAACTCACTTTTAAGCATACTATAATTACATACATCCAGATACTGTCCATTTAGCAAAATTTGTTCTCGTGATACACCCTCAAAGGTGAATTTGGCTTTCTCTATCACCCGTTGTGAACCGATATTGCCCTTAATATGACCTATTTGAATTTTATTGACTTCCAATACCTCAAAAGCAAACTTTACAAGCCTCGTGAGAGCTTCTGTAATGAACCCCTTACCCCATGAGTGTCTATTTAGTACATAAACAATTTCTAGTGTGCTATTTTTTTCCTCTATCTTCACAAAATAGATGAGACCAATAAGTTTTTTATCGCACTTCTCCTCTATTGCCCATGTTGTAAACTCACCTTTCTGATACTTTGATAAAATTTTTTCTATCATCACTTCGCTATCATGTAGTTCATCGTGAGGTTTCCAAGGAAAAAATTTCAATACTTCTAAGTCACTTCCAATTTCAAACACTGCTTCTGTATCACTTAAACATACTTTTCTAAAAAATAACCGGTCACTTTCAAGTTCATTAAACTGCTCACAATTTTTCATTTGTAATTCCTTTTTATTTCAAATATACAGTATTAAGTAGTTCAAGAATTTAGATGAGTTCAACTCCCCTCTATTTGGTGTGATACTTTTCCAAAGTCTCTTTAACAAATACATCTATATCTTTTGAAATTTTCTTCCACTCTTTTTTTGAAAAGTCATCCTGGTGGTCTTTCGCTATACTTTCTAATAGTTTTGTGTCGATTCCCATTTTTTTGTATATCCCTATGACTATTTTAAAAGCTTTCAACATTTCAATAGTATCTAATTTTTCTTCATCAGTAAAGTGAAGTGTTTCATTAATTGCTTCTTGTATCATTTTTGCAAAAACACTATTTTCAAAATTTTCTTCAAAGTTTTTTTTATTTAAAGAAGTCGGCAAATAATCTACAACTTTATTATTTGCATCTAATATTTCGCCTGTGGACAGTAATGAAAAATCTTCTCCTTTGGATATTTCTCCTAATTCTACTTCCATCTCTTTATAATTTTGAACCATCTCTTTTGCTTCCTCTAAATCAAACTCTTCACTGTCAAGCTCTTCTAAACACTCTTTTTGCTCTTCATACCACTCATACTCATCACTCCCTTTTTTAGGTGGTTTTTTTTGCAAATCAAGTAAATTTTCATAGCCCCAGACTCCACCACAATCTTCAGGAGGGCACGCTCTCTTCCCAGCTGTGCATGTCGGATACTTCACGCCTTTTTCGACTTCTATTATTTTTTCTAAAGTTACATCATGCATCCAATCATCACCAAAATCATACCAATAGGTGATTTTTTGTTTTTCTTCAACAAATACATCAGAAAGTTTGACCCTCTTAGCCAATTTTCTTTCAGTACGAAATCCAAATACATCATTCATTAAATCTTCATTATCTGCAACAAGTTCCAAATTCTGTTTCGTATCAAACTGATACAGATGGTAATTCTCCCATCCCATCGCAGCTTGTATCACTAAATGCAACTCATGAAAATTCATATTGGCTCTTACCAATACTCTACGCCAAATAGGCGGTTTACTTCCCTTTAAAGTGATTTTAATTTGAAATATTTCTACTTTTTTAACCATTCTTTCTTTCCTCCTCGCAAACACCAAAAGCAGAAGTTTTTATACTTCTGCTTCTACATTTTTCTAGTATTGTGCTGTTTTATCCGGTCTTCCTACCAAGATACCTTTACTTACGGCAAAGATATCATCTACTGTCATTTTAAAGCTTGCAGGTCTTCCCTCTTCCTTAGCTCTATCTTCCATTTTCGTTCTATTTAAATCTTTAATATCTGCCGTAAATGGTAGGTTTCCAAAGTCAAGGTAGCGAACTGCTCCAAAGTTGTCACGTGCTGGCATCATAAGCCCTTTATTCGCTCTACTTGGTGCAAATGGGATATCTAAAGTTCCCATTTCAAAGGCTTTTACTGTTCCTACAGCTAAATCACCTTTTCCAAGTTCAAACGCTTTATCCACAAGACAACGCGTTTCAGCTTTTATTACATCAATCTCTTTTCTCAGTTCGTAAGACATCAACAATCTTTGACCTTTTAAAAGACTGATGGCAATCTTTGTTGATTTAAGTCCTTGAGCATTTGCCTCCATACTTGGTACTCCAAACGCTTCATGAGGCGTTTTTACGATAACTTTTGTCGCTCCCGAAAGTGCTGCCGCTATGGCTCCTGTTGAAATTACCCCAAATGCTTTAGCTTCATCACGAGGGAACCCTCCCATCCATTGATGAAATACCGTTGTGATAAAGATATCATAATACCCATTTTTGTAGAGATACTCCTCTAAAAGCTCCTCTAACGCCTTAATGGCTGCAACGTCTTGAATTAAATTTCCACACTGTCCATACCCACACGTGATATTTTTTACCCCTTGCTCAGCTGCAAGAAGTGCTTCTATAATTCCAACGGCATTTGACATAGAAGGCGGAACAAGTGTTCCAGTAAGCGGTCCAAATGGCTCACGGTTAAGGATAATCCCTTGCTCTGCATAAAGTCCTACCAATCTATCGCAATACTGCCAATCACGAAGGGTTTTTTCAAGGCTAACACTTTTTGCGTAAGGAATATTGTATGATATCCCTCCCCCCTCATTTGAAGTCCACCCTGAAGCATGGATAATCTCAGAAAGAAGTCGTGCATCAGGCGTTCCATGACGCGCTTGTAGAGGAAGTCCCACACTTTCAAATACCTGTTTACACCCCGATACACCATGGTTTACCACTGGAAATCCATTAAGAAGTGAACGCCCAAGCTTTCTACTCTCACGAATTCCATGGTCACACTCTTTATAACGGTTTTGTCTTGTATAACTATCCACTGTAGAAGGCAACAAATCTGCCTCTCCCTCAGTTTCTAAGTATTTTAAAAGTTTGATATGGTCTTGAATCAATGCAACCCCTGCTCTTGGTTGAACCAAAGTAATTCCACTCTCTTTAGCTTTTTGTAACTTTAATGAGAAATTTTTCTCAGCTGGGACTTTTTTTAAGTACTCAATGCTCTCTTGCATATTCACTGATTTTCCCGTTGGCCACTGGTTTAAGACCTCTTCACGCATTTTGAAAAAATCTTGGTAACTCCATTTTTTATTTTGTAGTTCCACACATCCTCCTATACACTCTTCAAATATTTTTTCATCATTCTTATTGCAATATCAGGGTATTTTTGAGACAACAGCCCCATTGCAGATAAAATATACCTCTCATCCACCATAAATTTCGGCTCTCTTGGCTTCAAAATATGGGGTTCACTCTCAATAAATGTTCCTGAGCTTAGTATCCCTTTAGGATTTATACTATGTACAAGTACCCCACCTGTTCCTATCATAAAATCAAATTCAAGCATATCTTTACCCATTTGATTCATCACACTTCCCATAGGGGTATAAACTGTCTCTATAACTCCAGCATGACGGTTCATAGAGTAGTGAGTTGCAAGCTTGGCAAGACCTTCATCTACAGATATTTCATACTCACTTTTAGGAACAAACTCTATATTACTATGGCGAAACTCACACTCTGTACGTACATCTATTTCCGGAAGGTAACGTTTAATATCGCCTTTTTCAACAGCCTCATACAGAGAGAGTGCAGAGTAACGCATGCCTAAATCCCCCTCTACCGTTCGCTTCGCAAAAGGCTCTTCTAACCCTTTTTGGTTAACGTTATCAAGAGTTGGCTCCCCTTTTCCTATGGAGTGAATGTCCGTTGTTGCGCCACCAATGTCAACCACCACAACCGTTCCTATCCCCTCTTCGCGTTCACTCCCTTGTGAAAGTAACTTCGCCGCTTCTAAAACTGCAGCGGGGGTAGGTAACATAATATTTTCAATAAAAGTTTTTGTTTTATTAATGCCTTTTGCTTCAATGATATGCTCAAGGAATATCTTTCTTATCTCCTCACGTGCGGGTTCTACATTAATCTCATTGAGACGGGGCATCACATTTTGCGTGATAACCACTCTTGGATAGTCGCTTAAAATCTCTTCTATCTCATCAAGTGTGGATTTATTGCCCGCTACCACAATAGGAACTCTATTTTTTAGTTTTGCCAGTTGTGAGGCATTGTGTAAAATACACTTTTTATTCCCGCCATCTGTTCCTCCAGAGAGGAGTATCATATCAAGTTTCATTGCATCAATCTCATTAATTTCACGATTAGAAAGCTCAAAAGAGTAGGTCTTGATAACCCGTGCTCCCGCTCCAAGTGCTGCACGTTTTGCTGCTTCAGCCGTCAACTCAGGTACCAGCCCAATGGCAACCATTTTTAAGCCCCCAGCTGCCGATGAACATGCAAGAGATGTATTAAACTCAATATCTCCAACAACTTCTCTTAATTTGTGAAGCGCCTTTTCATACCCAAGCATGATATCGCTCTCAACAGTAGTAACATCTTTAGCAGTAGCCAATATCACCTCTCGGTTTAAATCCACTGCCGTAAGTTTTGTATAGGTACTTCCAAAATCAATGAGCAAAAGATTTTCTTCCATATATCCTCTTTCTCAAATATTATAAACTCAAATCCTTTTTTAAATCTTCAATTCCTTGGTGAATGGTAGATCCAGGAGCATATGCACGGTTGAATCCAAGGCCTAAAAAGCGTTTTTCTACCTCTTCAAAACCTTGTTTTCCTACCACGATATTCCCTCCAACATAAAGAATAATATCATCAAGTCCAACCTCTTGGCACTTCTCTCTCATTCCCTCACAATCCATCTCACCATGTCCGTAAAGCGAAGATACAAAAATAGCCTTAGCATCTGTCTCGAGCGCTGCATTGATGAACTCCTCTTGCGTTGAAAGAACTCCAACATTTACAACACCAAAGCCCTCCTCTTTTAAAATCGTTTCGATAATTTTGTTTCCAACCGCATGACAATCAGCGCCGATTACACCAATAACAACTGTAGGCATCTTTTTTTCCATATTCAACACTACCCCTTTCGGATTAAATTAGTTTAATTATAAAGCTATCTCTATTATATACCTTTCATTCAATTTCTTCAACCTATTTTTTCTACTTTTTAGTATTTTTTAAATATATTTTCATTTTATTTTAAATAGTGTATAATGATAACATAAAATCTCGCCATTAAAGGAGTCTGCCAATGAACAATTTTAAATTCTTTCAGCACCAAAAATGCGAATATTTTCCCTGTCACCAAAACCTTAATCAAGGGCAAGAAAAACAGTTTAACTGTCTATTTTGCTTCTGTCCTCTCTATACCCTTGGGCGAGAATGTGGAGGCAACTTCAGTTATACACACGACATAAAGGACTGTTCTAACTGTTTGATACCGCACTCAGAGAAAGGCTATGACTTTATTATGAAAAAATGGGAGTTAATTCTACTCCTTACCCAAAAAAATTCCTAATATCTCACCCACTTTTCACTTCACGAAAAAATCATAAAGTAGCAATTTTTGACCGTTGAATGATTAAAAATTGACATTGATTTTATCTGGTATTTTAGGTATACTTTTATTAACAATAAAATATTTAGGAGAATACTTATGACGTACATTTGCACAACATCAAAGAAGGAGAAAAAACGATAGGATTTGCATCAATGTTTTCATTGGCAAATCCTCTTCGTCTTCTTGCCAATGATGTTTTATCGTGCGTATGTATGAAGAAAGCGTCTTGGCTCACTAGCAAAGACGCTTTTTATTTTTCTAAAAAAGGAGAAAATATGACTCACTCATCAAAGAAAAAACTCACCGGTCTATCCGTATTTGCTGTCTCGATGATCACTATCACTTCAGTTGATAGTATCAGAAACCTTCCAGGAAGCGCCACACTTGGTGCTCAATCCGTCTTTTTCTTTCTCATCGCCGCCATACTTTTTTTCATTCCAGTAGGATTAGTTTGTGCTGAACTCACTACAATGTTTCCAGAACAAGGTGGGGTTTACCTTTGGGGGAAAAAGGCTTTTGGAGAAAACTTCGGATTTCTCGCCCTTTGGTTTCAATTTGCTGAAAATTTAGTCTATTATCCAACTCTGCTCATTTTCATCTTAGCAACACTCTTTTTTCCTTTTTCCCAACACGCTTCAAATGATCCAAAATTGATGTTTTTTGCCATCAATATCGTCTTTTGGGGAGTGACGCTACTTAATTTTCTTGGACTAAAGATATCTGCAATATTCACTGAAATTATGGGACTTTTAGGAACAATAATCCCTATGTTACTTATCTGCGGTGTCGGACTTTTCTGGTTTTTTTCAAAAGGGGATATGAATCAAATCACATTAAATTTACACACAATTTTTCCAGTATTTGATGGCAATACGCTCTCTATCACATTTACCTCAGTTGTTCTTTCACTGACAGGTATGGAGATTGCAACTGTATATGCCAACGAAGTGAAAAATCCTCAAAAAAGTTATCCTAAAGCTCTTCTCATTGCAACCATATTTATTTTAGCAACACTGACTCTCGGTTCTTTAGCCATTTCGACCGTTGTAGGTCCAAACAGTTCGACACTTAATCTTGGAATCATGCAATTTTTCACTGAATTTTTTGCCGTCATTCATATGCCATTTATGACAGTGGTTATTGCAATTTGTATCGTTCTTGGAGGGCTGGCAAGTCTTAACAACTGGATTATAGCCCCTTTAAAAGGCCTCTCCTCAAGTGCTAAGGATGGATTCTTTTCAGCCCGTTTTAGCCGCGAAAACAAAAACAAAGCCCCAGTATATATGCTTATATCACAAGGTATTGTTGTCTCAGCACTTTCATCAATCTTCATCTTTATTCCCAGCGTTAATGAGGGAATGTGGTTACTCAATATCTTAATGACACAGCTCTATATGATTATGTATATCGCAATTTTCATCAGTTTCATCGCTGTTCGTTATAAATATCCAACCTTAGCACGACCATTTAAAGTTCCTGGTGGTAATGTTGGTGCTTGGATTATTGCAATTTTTGGACTATTAGCATCAAGCGGAACCATTTTAATTAGCTTCAAGCCTGATCCAAGTGTTGGAATTTCAAGCCCCTATATGTTTATTATTGCACTCTTCATCGGGCTATTCGTTTTTTCTATTCCTGCCCTTGTTGCCATTATTGTAAGACAAAAAAATATATCGAATCAATTATAGAGGCAAAACTGTATATCTTGCGTGATATGGAAAATACATTTATCGCTTGTATCTTACTGAATTACTCACCTTTGTTAAAGCGTTTATCAATGACACTGTTAAATATTTACATAAATACATTTAACACTTTCGAGTATTATATATCATAAGAAAGTATCCAAAAAATAGAATAATCCATTAAGAATTAGCAAAAAGTTTAACGCTAAATTTTAATGGATTTTTACTTTTCTACAATTTGAGGCTAATACCCAAGATTCACCCTATCATTAGCCCTTAATGATATTCTTTGATAATTAGTGCATGATATGCTGTATGGAATTGATACAATATAGGTATTTTAAGATTTCAAAATTCAATGACAATGAGGAACCAATCGAGTATGTTTATACCACTCTTTATCATATTCAGAAGAAATACACTTTTCTTCAACCTCGATCAATGTTTCAATGCTGTTGACTTTCTTTTCCTTATTATTGTTCATAATATACTCCTTATATTAATATAATTTTTACGCTCTCATTTAATGCCACGACAACTTAAAGTATTTGAAACTACGTATGTTTATGGTTGTTTTTATATTCTAACATTTTTTATTTTTTTTTACCAATATCTAAATTGAACACATGTGTTCAATTTGAATATAATTCACTATTTTCATATATATAATTTATAGAGTTTCTTTTTCCAATACTCTTTATAATATTAAAGAATTCATGCTATAATATTATAAAGAATATATTAGGACAATAAGGAGCTATCATGGATTTAGAAAATACACGTGTTTTTTATTATGTTGCTAAGCATTTAAACTTTACTGAAGCCAGTAAACTACTATTCATATCACAAAGTTCTATCTCTGGCCGAATCACAAACCTTGAAAAAGAGTTAAATACCAAACTGTTTCTACGCTCTCCAAAAGCTATTGTTTTAACAGAGGATGGAAAGAAACTTTTTGAAACGTTGAATTACTTTTATCATTCGATTCAAAGTATTCATTCTGATATCAATATGGCAACTTATCCCTTACGTATTGGAATAACACTAGAAAATAGCTCTCACTACTCGAATTATCTTATCAATACTCTTGAAAACTCTTTTTTAAGTATTGACTTTATCTACGGAACTCATGAAGAACTCGTTCCTAAACTTCATAGTGGCGCTATAGATACACTTTTATCTTATCGTCCCCTATCATTTGAAAAATTTTTAGTGGATAAAACTCAACTGTTAATCTATAAAAATCGTCACTCTACTCTTGATAAAACCGTCGTTTTATTTCAATCTGACGCTATTAGAAATTTGAATTTTGAAATTGACAAAACTTTAACTCTTTTAAATTACTCCATCGAAAATGTGTCGCTCTTCACATATGATACCTTGAACAACTTTGGCTCTATCTCTAAAAATGCGCTATTTGCTACTTTTAAATATTTGCATGATTCCATTGCTCAAACCTACCCACTTGAGATATTAAAAGAGTTTGACATCTCTCTTTATTTATATTATTCAAACAAACTAAAAAAAACTGTCCTAAATAAACTACAGGCAGAGTTTTCAAAAAGGAGCTTGAATGGATTGGACTAATCTCAAGATTCTCAATGAGTTAATCAAAACAAAAAATATATCTGAGGCTTCACGCAACTTAAACCTTTCTCGAAATACTGTGTATTCAAAGTTAAAAACATTGCAGATGACATTTAAAGATGAACTCGTTATCTTCGATGAAAACTCCACAACTCTCACACAACAAGGTAAAGAAATTGAAATATTTTTCACTTTCTTATTGACTAAATTAGAGGCTTTAGAAGGTGAATTTCACTCTAAAAATTCCCTTACTATCGGTATCGCTAATGGATTCACACTGAATATTACAAAAAAAATTTTAAACTCTCTCTCCCCTTTACACCCTAATATTAAATTTTTCTACGATACTTTTTTTCACCTCCTCGAGGATCTTAAAAGTAATAAAATTCATGCTCTCATCGTAAACGCTGAAGAGAAGCTTTATCACTCAGGGGATTTAAACTGTATCACTATTGAAGAGAGTCAGATGGTTCTCGTTAAAGGGAGAGGACAAAAGATAACTCCAGATTCTAAAATTATACGTCTTCGAGGATTTGATCGTGATTTTCCTCTGCTGCTTGAAAAACTAGAATATTTTATGGAACAAAATGGCATTGATTCGAACAATAAAATTGCCTTTATTCAGGGAAAGAGTTTTGACATTAACTATTTCAAAACACATCCTGACATTCTCGTTATGAATCCAAATCTCATCAAAAATTCACTTTTAAATGAAGATATAGAGATTGTTGACTCTTTAGGTTCCATACAAAGATTTCTCTACTATCGCAAAAAACTTGATCCTAAATTGATTGAACTCCTTCACTTGCTGATTGAAATTAAGTAACTTTTTGCATTCTGTACAAAGATTCAGAATATTTCAATTTTTTTCTGTTACATCATCAAAAATGCATTTTTTATTTTGGCTAAGTTCAGTACAATAAATGTTAGAAAACTATCGAGTTTTCCTTGTATTGTCATACCTGTGAAGACAGATATCTATGATTTTCAAATCACAAAAAGAAGATTCCGGTACACGGTGTGACCGAAATGACACACTTAGCAACAATCTTTTTTAACATAGCCTATATTTATAAAATACACCTTGCTATAAATACTTCCTAAAAGAGAAGACCACCCACAGCGGATGGTCTTCTCTTTTTATAATTGGCTATGTTATAGATAATAGTTGTTTTTCAGCTTGTCATTCCGCACATAGTTGCGGAATCCATGTTTTTTTAATTAAATTCGTAGATACCGGCATAAAGCCGGTATGACAATCATTGATAATACAGAGATAATTTTAACAACTATCTTCTGTAATATAGCTTTATAATTTTATTGAGTTAAGCATGCTTGAAATTTTTACAACTCTAAAGTATCTATTTTGCAATACTCTCTTAATCTTATAATTTAAAATTTTTCAAAGTCGAAGAAAGCTTTCCTAGCGGGGAAGAAGTACTCCCCGGATAGTTTTGAATAACAACATTAACATACTTCCAATTTATTCCATAAACGTCAGTACCAGCTGCATCAATCCCCTTAGTAATATTTCCACCACTAGATGTTGCACCAGTAATCGTTTCCATAATTCCCATTTTTTCAAGTTCAGGGAGAGCGCTAGTTCCCATGTACACTGCTCCCAAGTGAGAATATGCTAACCCCATACCTCCTACTGAGCCACCATTATATCCGCAATCAAAACGTGCAATTACCATATCTTCATTCTGTCCATCGAATTTCACATGCATAATTGCATAGTGAGATAAATTATCCTCCGTATTCTCAGATTGATTAGCACGAACAACGATTGAACCTTGACCATTTGGTGGAAGAACACAAGATGATTGAATTGCATGTATTTTATCTGATGTTTCTATCCAATCTTTTTTAACTGTAATGGTTTGATTTGAATTATTGGTAAAGTGAATATATGTATCACTTGCGAATGCTGTTGAGGATGCAGCTGCCATAAGCCCTAGTGTTGCTGTGATTAACATAAGTTTTGAATTAATTTTCATTTTAAAAGTCTCCTTAAGTTTCATAATTTCACTTATCTATAATGTTATTTTATCATGATTAAAATTATCTGTCCAATCGTATATTTGAACACATATGTTCAATTTGACGATAGCAGTTTTTTAATCATTTAGACTTACAAAAAGCAAGACCACCCTCAGCGGATGGTCTTCTCTTTTTATAGTTTTATTGAGTTAAGCAGGCTTGAAATTTTTACAACTCTAAAGTATCTATTTTGCAACACTCTCTCTTATAATTTAAAATTTTTCAAAGTCGAGGAAAGCTTGCCTAGTGGGGATAAAGTACTCCCTGAATAGCTTTGAATAGTGACATCAACATAGTTCCAACCTATTCCATAAACCTTATAACTAGGTTGATTAGGATTAGTCGTACACAAAGCGGTACCTCCCGCTGAGTATGCTCCAGTAATCGTTTCCGAAAGTCCCATTTGATGAAGTTCAGAGTAAGCACTAGTACCAATGTTCACTGATGTCAAGTGAGAATATGCTAATCCTGGATTCTTAAGCCCATGACCAGAGTATCCACAATCGAAGCGTGCAATTACCATGTCTTCATTGTGACCATCGTATTTTACATGCATAATTGCGTAATGTTCTGTACCACCACCTACAGATTCGGATTGATTAGCACGAACAACGATTGAACCTTGACCATTTGGTGGAAGAACACAAGATGATTGAATTGCATGTATTTTATCTGATGTTTCTATCCAATCTTTTTTAACTGTAATGGTTTGATTTGAATTATTGGTAAAGTGAATATATGTATCACTTGCGAATGCCGTTGAGGATGCAGCTGCCATAAGCCCTAGTGTTGCTGTGATTAACATAAGTTTTGAATTAATTTTCATTTTAAAAGTCTCCTTAAGTTTCATAATTTTACTTATCTATAATGTTATTTTATCATGATTAAAATTATCTGTCCAATCGTATATTTGAACACACCTGTTCAATTTGCCGATAGCTGTTTATTAATCATTTAGAACCTGTTTAATATCTGGGAAATTGATTATTAGAAGTATATATTATTTCCTTCTCGCTAGTAACAAGAGACTCGGGAAGGTGTTTTCTCAGAAAATAGATAAAACTATAAACACAACTCTCCTCGTTCCTCTCTTCAAAGAGAGGAGAAGTTAAGATTTCAAACATGTTCTTAGACTTACAAAAAGTAAGACCACCCTCAGCGGATGGTCTTCTCTTTTTATAGTTTTATTGTGTTAAGCAGACTTGAAATTTTGCCCATTGGGGATTTCGTGATTGATGTACTTTTCGGTGTGATATTTATATACATTTTACAAGGATCATTAGGCGTAAATTCTGATCCCTGATTCGTTTCAAATGATGTACCTGTATTTCCCAGTCCAACTTGATAGCTTGCAAATTGATAATTATCTGGATTGGATAACCCATAAATATGACCTGTTTCAACATGGCAATAATTAGTTGTTTGATCAATAGCCACTTCGTAATGTAACACAACATATTCGGCAATTTCTTGTCCTTGAGAGTTATTTCCTATATAAAATTG
>Ga0247844_1007424_pt1 | contig 12447 bp, 12 predicted proteins | sample LaCtaG_FD_192421 | JGI IMG/M metagenome (GOLD analysis project Ga0247844, IMG submission 192421) | Freshwater microbial communities from meromictic Lake La Cruz, Castile-La Mancha, Spain - LaCruzMarch201714.5m_1 | ecosystem: Environmental > Aquatic > Freshwater > Lake | place: Spain: Castile-La... | reverse complement strand
TGTCAAAAATTATTTGTGCTAAAAACCCAAGATTTTTTATTTTATTAAAATTAGAAACATTTTGATCGTGTTTTTTATAAGCAGTTAAAAATTCTGGAAGGTTGGCAATTTTATATTCACGACCAAGTTTTAGAAAAATAGCGTAGTCTTCCCAAATCATATATTTTTCATCATAGCCACCAATCATCATTAAATAATCTTTTTTAATTAAAACACTTGAGTGGGTGATTTGATTCTTGATTAGAAACATCTCTTGAATTTTTTGCCACTCTGTTTGATTTACAATTTCGTCAATTTTTTGATTTTTCTCGTCTATGATAATGGTGTTTGTTCCAATCACTGCATAATCAGGATTTTTTAAAAGGAAGTCTACTTGTTTTTCTAATTTATCTTCGGTTAACCAAAAATCATCACTATCTAAAACAGCAATGTATGAGCCAGTTGATTTTGAAAGAGCAAAATTTCTAGTTTTAGTAATTCCTAGATTTTCAACAATTCTAAAATATTTTATTCTGGCGTCGATTGAAATATATCGTTTTACCATTTCTTCGGTTTTGTCCGTTGAATTATTGTCGACAATAATAATCTCAAGATTTTTATAAGTCTGACTAAGGGCACTTTCGATTGCTAAAGGTAAAAGTTTAGCGCGATTTTTTGTAATAATTTGCACACTAACTTTTGGAGCTATTTTTTCAATAGGATCTTTTTTATGTAAAGTTACTGAAACACCATTTTTTCCAGGAGTCTTTTTATTTTCTCCTTCATTTGTAAGATTTTCTGTTTTTTCTTTTTTTATATCTTTATCCATGTTTCGGGAATTATGTTTAGGTGAGGGTTTGGTTCTTTATTAACCCATTTTTGTGGTGCGATTACTATTTTATCAGAGTTTTTATTAAGCCAAGCACCCCACCAGGAAAATGAAGAATTGGCAATAATGTGGTGTTTACATTGGCTCATTAGGTACATTTCTTCTTGATCTTTAAAGTGGTTTTTTGAAACATTTATATAAGATGGAAAATTTTCGGTAACCCATTTTTCGTCGTCTGTGAAAATATAAAAAGTAGGCTCGCTCTGTGTATAGTTTTTTTGTTGACTGATTTTTTCTTTAATTAATTCAATCGCTTCTTCATAATATTCAATTGGGCAGACTCCATGATATTTATTAGTTTTTTTATCATTAATATAATCACCTCGACGAACATGAATTGATACAGAGTTTTCTTTTTGCATCACTTCAGCTAATTGCTTAACTTTTTCATCGAAAAATTCTTTTTTAAAAGTAAATTCCTGGCGAATTTGTGTGGTGAATTCAGAGAAGTTTTTTTCTGATTGAAAGAAACCGTCAAGGTAAAAATTTAAATCTTTTTTTGTTTGGTTTGATTTGTTTGTGCTGCGAAATTTTTCAATTTCAGTTGTGATTTTTTTGAAAAGTTTTGGATCATAATCTGTATAGTTTTGCTTTAAAATTCTTTGTTTAAAAAAGCGCCAAGCTTTTGATAATTTGCCTAAAGGGTATTTAGCTTTTAAAATTTCACCTGAAAGGGCAATGGGCGAAGTAATATTAAAAATACTTAAAGCAAATTTTCGAGGAGTGTCTGAATTAATAACGCGCACATCATCATATCCAGAAATATCTATTTTCTGCTCCGTTTTATTTTTTAAAGCTAAAGAAAAACCTGCTGCATATTGGAACATTTGATTTCCAAGACCACCTTTTAAAGCTGAGATGATTACGGGTTTATTGATCATAATATTTCCCTGTCTATATAATCTAATATTTTTGAGTCTTTTTGTACATCAAATTTTCTGGCAAAAAAATTACGGTTAGTTTTAATTTTTTCAGCATAATCGTAATTCATAGTGGCTGGTAAGCCAAATTCTGGCGTTGACCAGTCAATATATTTTAGGGTGTTATCCATAACTTTATTTTTATGCTTGGAATTCATGATAAGGGTTTGAAAAATAACTTCGTCAGGCATGTAAGTGTGTTTAAAAAAGTTCAAGAAAATAGGATTTTCATTTAAGAAATTTAAAATATAATTTACTATTTCAATTGGAAAAGCAAAATGAGCTTCTCCTCCATACAGATCATAACTTATATCAAGTTTTTTTGCCGGCAAAAAAGGCATTAATATAATCATACTTCTATGTAAAATTTTTATTAAAATTCTTTTTCTAAAGATATTGAAATGATAAGACATAACGCGCTCTATGCCACCATTTTTCCAAATAGGGCTGGGTAATTTAAAATTACTCATGAAAATATTATTCCTATTGGTCTGTAGAAAATTTTCTAACTCAGCAGGATTTTTAATTGGGTAATCTTGACCAGTTAATGTAATCACAAAATCAAATTTTTCGGGAGATTCTGTAATGGTTTTCATGTTGTGGAGGAGAGCATTAACACAGCCGAAGCTTGACCAGTTGGTTTTGAATCTTTTCGTACTAAAATGTAATCTCTTTTGGTTTATCTCTTTTGGAATTTTTAGAAAACCTTCAAAATTCGCATAATAATCAATATGTAAAAAGAAACTCGTATTTTCAGATTGCAATTTATTTATCATTCTAAAAACCTGTTCAGGGTTTTTATAAGCTAATATTATATAGGCAATTTTCATGTTTATTTTTTAAACCAGAAACAACCGCAACCATATTTCTGTTCTTTTACTAACTCTGAATTCGCATTTTCAATGAAATCGCCAGAATCTGTGACAAGTGAGAATTCTATTAGTTTTAAATTTTCAAACATTTCCATAACCATCTCATATGAATAAATTCGATGAGCGTTGAATTCAATTTTTGGTTTGCCGACAGGTGTGACAAATAAAAGTGAACCATCTTTAGCTAAAACCCTTTTTAATTCTAGGGCCGCTTTCAAATCTCCACTTGGATCAATTTGATCACCATAACGACCAAGTCCAACATGTTCTATTGTATGCATACAAGATAGGGAATTAATTGAATTGTTTTCAAAAGGTAATTTCATTAGGTCTCCTGGTAAACTTTCTAGATTTGAAAGTTTTAAATCGGCAGGGCGATAGTCATAGAATTTTACTGGTACAAAGGCTGAAACAATACCAGAGAAATAAAGACTTGAAGAAATGTCTGAGTGAAATTCTGGATTGATTTCACGAACTTTTCTAGCAGCCCAAGAAGTGTGATAAACATAATGTCTATCAAAACCAGTCATAATAGTTTTATCTTTAATTTGAGGATAGAAATCTTTTGGTATAATAGAAAAGCGTTTATTTTTGTCGGCAGTCTTGAATTTAAAATAATCAAGTAAAATAAAAGGTGAGAGGATAATATTTATTATTTTTTTTATGAATTTCTTCATTTTTTAATTATATTAAATATTTTATTATAGATTTTTCTAAAAAATACTTTTGAAAAGTAAGATCCTCCATATTTTTTACTTATTCTAAATAATTCATTATCCATACTCACCATGTTTTTTGAATTTGATTTTTGGTCTTCTCTGATTACAAAATTAGCTAGTGTCTTATTAATATAAACACTAGAACCGGTTTTAAGCAATTTAATAAATAAATCGTATTCCATTAAATATTCTAATTTGTCGTCTATAAAATCAACATTTTTCATAGTTTGAGTTCTATAAAAAGAGGCTGGTTGATAAATAAAATTACCTTCGTTAATCATTTTTCTGACGGTCATTTTCTGAGGTGGAATATTGATTTTAACTTTATCTTTTGATACAGAATTACAGTTACCATAAACTAAAACTACTTCTTTGTCTTTTATAAATTTAGATATTATTATTTCAAAAACATTAGGTTCATAATAATCATCAGCATTAAGCCAGGCTATAATTTCTCCAGTGGCCACCTTGAAACCTTTGTTTATAGCATCAGCCTGGCCGTTATCTTTCTCTGATAACCATTTTATTTTCTCGCCATAAGATTTTAAAATTTTAATAGTTTCATCGTTTGAACCACCATCAATCACAATCAACTCCTTGTTCTCATAAGGTTGATTAAGCACACTCTCGATAGCTTTTTTGAGATATTGTCCGCAATTATAGGTTGGTATGATTATTGAGATTTTCATTCTTAATTAATTATTTTTTTGTATAGATCTTGATATTTTTTAAATATAATTTGTTCGTCAAAATTATTAACAATTTTCTCACGAGCTTTTTGGGAAAGTGTCTTTTCTGTTGTTATAAATTTTATGCCATTAATTAGATCATTTTCGTCTTTATATTTTGCCACATAGCCATTAATTTCATGATCAATAATTTCTTTAATTCCTCCTGTGTCAAAAGCCAAAACAGGTGTTCCACAAGACATAGATTCTAATATACTTAATGGAAAGTTTTCTGCAAGAGAAGGGAATAATAGTAATTCGGCAGCTGAATAATATTCAGCCATATCTTTCTCACTCTCTACGTATTGATTATTTCCCCCAAGTTCAATTATTAAAAAATTTTCAAAGTGTTTCCTTACTAGGTTTATATATTCAGAACCTTTTTCAATATTATCTTTACCGCCATTTGCCACAAAAAGAACGACAGTTTTGTTTATAGGAATTCCCAATTTTTCTCGTACCTCTTTTTTATTAATCGGTTTAAACAAAGAAGTATCTATTCCATTAGGAATAAGTTCAATTTTTTTGTTTGGATATTCTTTTTCCACTTTATTTTTCAACCAAACTGACGGGGTAACTAGTGTAATGTTGGACACGTCGATTAATTCCTTTTTTATTTTATTGAAAATTTTATTTTCGCCTTTAAAAATGTTTTTATATTCTGGGACCAAAACATTTTTTTTATCTAAAATCCAGGGGTCGTGCAAGGTCCAGACACACCTCTTTTCTTTTGATAATTTTGGTAAATTAAAAATATTAAAATATCCTCCGTGTAAATTATGAAAATGAATCAAATCCAATTGATCCCAAAAAGGAAGACCTTTAAGTTCTTTTAAGGTGCTTTTACCTAAACCTTCTGTTTTTAATATTTTATTTAATATTTTTTGTAAAAAACTTATTTTAAATTGTAAACTTGATTCTTTTTCTTTACTTTTAACAATTAACCAATTAACTATATTATTTTTATCTAAATTTTTTTTTAATCTATAACAAAACTTGGCAGCACCTCCTTTTGTATCAAAAGTATTTATCAAAAGTATTTTCATAGAGAATATTTTTTAAAGTTAGCGATATCTAAATTTCTCACTAGATTTCTTGGTAGTTTGTATATTGATGTTTTATTATTTATATAACCAAATTCATTTATACATACACAAGTAAATAGTTTTTGTGTAATAATTTCAGAGTTTTGATTATAATCATCTTTTGAACCAAAAGGGTATGAGAAAGATAAAATTTCCTTGTTTGTTACTGACTCTAGCCACAGCTTGTTCTTCTCGATCTCTTCTTCTTGTTTTTCTTTCGAAAGGGTTGATAGTCTTAGATGGTTTTGCGTATGTCCACCTATTTCTACTAAATCATTTTCTGACAATAGTTTTAAATATTTTTCTTCAATAGGTATTCCACGATCCTTCTCCATGGTGTTATTTTCCCAGTAGAAATTTTTTTGGTCGTATGGTCCAGTTACAAAAAAAGTAGCTGGAATTTCTAATTTTTTTAAAATTGGCAAAGCATTTTCATAATTATCCAGATAACAGTCATCAAAGGTGATGACTATGCACTTTCCTAATGATTGGTGGTTTTTGATTTTTTGAATAAGCTCTGATAATGAAATAATTTTGTATTTTTCTTTAAGGTAAAGTAATTGATTTTCAAAATTATTGATAGACACTGAAAGTGATAATGGATCATCCTTAACATTTGCCACTCTGTGATAGAGTAGGATAGTTGCTTCTTTGAAGGTTTTTTTCTTAAGCTGTCTAAAAAATATCTTTATAGTAAGAAGATATTTATAGAAAAATGTTTTTTTAACTATTTTTTTGAAATTGTTCATTTTGTTGCTTTGATTGTGACTAATAGAGGGAAGCTGCTGTCGTTATATTCTAATTCTTTTTTTGATATTTCTTCTTGCGCAAAGCCAAGAATAAATTTTGCACAAATAGTAGCATTGCCACAAGTTTTAATCTCAATTCTTTCTTTGTTAAAGTGTTTTGAAAAAATATAATTAGCGGACGCCTCAGTGAATCTCCAGAAATCTCCATCTTGTCCAGACATACAGTCGATTCTACTGACAGAAGGCAGGGTTACTAGTAATACTCCGTTAACTTTTAATATCCTATGACATTCCTTAATTGCCTGATCCACATCATCAATAAATTGCAGAACCTGAGTTAAAATAATACAGTCGTATTGATTGTCTTGTATTGAAGTCAGATTCTTTATGTCACCAATAATATTTGCTCGAGTGTTGTTTTTATCTATGTCTAAAATATCTGACTTATTTACAGCAACCCCAAATTTTCTAGTGTATTCATTGTTGAGTAACTCAAGACATTTCCCTTGAATATTATTTTTGTTATTTTCAAGGAAACCTTCTATGTAAAATCTGTCTATAGCATCACCTCTCTCTAAACCGTATAAATTACTCAGTGGTTTATTTGTCTTAGATAAGAGATATAAAAACTTTGGTCTAAAAAGTCTTTTAATAAAGAATTTTAATTTCTTATAGAATATATTTCTTTTAATTAATTTGTTTTGCATATATCATTAGAAAAAATTCGGTTCCTTTTTTAGCTTTAAATTTACCAAAATTAGAAGTGGACAGACTAGAGATAAAATATTTAAAATTATTTTTTTTCAGTATTTCTAATATCTCCCCTAAATTTTGTGTTTGATTCCTAAATGAATGCCACTCAAAACAAATACTATCAATTTCTTTTATTTTCTTATTTTCATCTAAATCTTTCAAAACTTGATATTCAGCTCCTTCAATATTTAGTTTAAGAAAATCAACCGGTTCTTTAATATATTCACTTAGTTTAATTACGTTTATTTTGATTTCACCACTACCGTCTATTTTACCGGCGTCTATGTTGGTTTTTGAAAAAGATAGTTCGCCAGAATGGTCATATAGTCCAGAATTATGAAGTTCGATATTTAAAAGGTCGTTTTCTTTAATATTTTTCTCTGCTATTTTGAAAGCCTCTTCATCGGGTTCAAAACCAATAATTCTTGATTCTGGATATTTATTTTTAAAATAAAACAAAGAGGTTCCAATACAAACCCCACCGTCTATTATTAGAGGATCTTTTTTGTCTGTAGAAAAAAAATAAATTTCATCTTTAAATATATAAATTACTTCATAATAAAAAGAGATGAAATCCTGAATAGAAATTTTGTAATCGAGTAACTTAATTTTTTTTGATGATTTGTTTTTGAAAAATTTATTCTTAAAAAGAAAAAGTAAGATGGGAAGTTTTTCGAATGTTTTTTTTGATTTTCCGATTAAATTATTAAACATGTTTTATTGTTTTAGATATTTATTTATAATTTCTAGCATTTGTTCCATTCTGTTAAAATAAGTGTGTTCCTTTAAAACTCTCTCCTTGCCATTATTAGCAATAGACTGTCTCTCTGACTCTTCTCTTAAAAAATACAATATTTTTTCTTTCAGATCAAACTCATCTGAATAGGTAATGATTTCTTTATTTACCTCAAAGATATCACCAATATTTTTCTTGCTGTCTGTAATTAAAAGAGTACCAACTCCAGTTGATTCATACAATCTCATATTATTAGCAAAATCACCAGAAATATTGATGTGTCCGTTAATACATATTTTTGATTTATTAAGAATGTTGTACATATCTAATCCTCCAGTAAAACCATGAAATTTATTTAGAATAGGGGAATCTTTAGATAATTTATTTGCACCATAACCCCAAAAATCGATTTTAAACTCATTCTGTTTTGCTAGAAATTCGAGCAACTTATTTCTTTGACTATGAGCTTCTCCAAAACCTCCTATATACACCACGTCATATTCTTTTTCTGTACATTGTAGTAATTTCTCTTGAATTGTTTTTTCAAAGGCAAGTTGTAAATATTCTGATTTTTTACCTTTTGATTTAAAAAATTCCACATGGTTTGGCAGAGAGGAAAAAATTAAATCGTAAGCAGAGAGGTCCTTCATTGAATCATTTATTGGTGCAGCGTGTTGTCCGACTATAAAAACTTTTATTTCCTTCTTTATTTTATTTAAGAAATTACTAGTAATTTCCTCCATTCCCATACTGTAGATTACATCTGGCTTATATTTTAAAATCTGCGCATGTAATACGTCTTCGAGCCAATTAGCTTTAAAGAAACGTCTTAAAATTGGTAGAGAGGATAGTAGGTTATTTATTTTTGATAATTGTAATCCGTTTTCTTTTGCCCACTGTTTTTGTATGTAATTATGATTGGCTATGATATCAATGGCTTGGTGTCCAAGTTTTGTTAAATTTTTTGAATAGAAATTAGAAAGACCGAAAAGGGTATCATATCTATGTTGAAGTTGCTCATCAAAACTTTTTTTTATAAGCCCTTTATTATTTTTGTACTCCTTTTTAATAAAGTCTCCGTAGTCGTTGTTTATTATAAAAAATTTCATTGTATTATTTTGGATTATTTTCTTGATGTTTAAAAATTAGTGTCATGTTTGTGATTGAAACCAAGCTATAATTATATTTTTTTAGAAAAGAAAAAATCTCAGAATCTTCCACGTGTTCCATTTTTGAACCTTGCAACTCAACCAGTATATAATCCGGTTGATATTTTTCCCAATTGTTTGATTTTAATACGCTTAAATCCAAACCTTCAGCGTCAATGGAAATGAAATCGATTTTCGTATCTTTGGGAAGATATTGGTCTAGTATATTTTCAAGGCTATTTGTTTTAATAGTTTCTTTTTTAAAGTATTTTAATCCTTGACTCGTACGTAATCCAGCCAAATCCTTGGAGAAAGTGTTATAAGCAGGTTCTTTATAGATATAAAAATCCAACTCTTCTTTATTGTTAGAAATTCCCATCTCTAGATTAATATCTCTCCTCCTGTTTTTTTTGAAAGCCTCCATACTTCCTGGTTTGGCGTCTATGTTTATTCCATTCCAACCTTTCTTATAATAAAAATATGTATTAGAAAATTTAAAAGGGTGATATGCTCCAACGTCTACGTAGAATCCTTTTTTTGAAGGATTAATGTAAGTTGATAGCACAAGATCTTCTCCAAATTGTGAGTAAGATTTTTTTGAAAATTTAAAAAAGTTGTCCCTTCCATTTAATAGAAAGGTGTATAGTGATGGTGTATATATTCTAATTAGTTTAGTTATTTGCATTTTCATTTTTTAAACAGAGTCCACCTAGTGGGATTGTCGGTTGTGTATCTGAAACCGTTTTCAAGACAACTTTTCTTGAAAAGAATATAGAAGTTGTCCAAGCGTAATTATTTATCGGACCTATTCCAAAGAAATCAATCTCGATTAAATCAAGATTATCTCTTAGATATTTTGCACAATCTTGATCTCGTTCCGAGTTATCTAGGATGACCAAACCATCATCTTCTAGAAAAAGTTTTACGTAAGAACAGCATTCTAGTCTGTAGTTAGCGTCGATTACAATAATATCAAATTTCTTATCTAGTTTTGTAATAGAAGATAAATAATCATTCTTATCTTTCTGATATATTACATTTAAATTGTCCGGTTTATTTTTGATTATTTTATCAAACCATTCTTTGTTGTCTTCAACACTCGTGACGTTTTTTGATTTTTTGGCAAAAAACAAAGATGAATTACCTGTACCATATTCAAATATAGCTTTATCTTTTAAGTCTAATTGGTTGAGATATTCTATTGCTGGGTATGTATACCAAGGTATGGGCTCATCATTTTTATTAATAGGTAATTTTAGTTGTATAGTTTTGACGTATCCGTACTTATTAAGAAAAATTTTATTAATTCCATAAATATTTAATATATTTTTAGGTATTATTTTGAGGATATGTTTTTTTATTAATTTAATCATTTTAATTATAATTAATTATAGATTTTAAAATTAACAAGCCTTGATTTCTGGTTTTTTTGTGAATAAATACCGAAAATGTGGAAATGGTATAAGAGATCACTGTAGCAATAGCTCCGCCCAGAATTCCTATCTTGGGTATTAGTATTATGTTAAGTACAATGTTTATTATAGCACCCGCAATAGTATTGTAGAAAGATATCTTGGTGAGATTGTTTGCTACTAAATATTGACTTACACTAACACCCAGAGAAACACTAACACCAGCCCAGACGTATATTTGTAAGGTGGAGACTGATCCGAGATAAGCTGTTCCAAATAATGTTTTTACAATTAGGTGAGCGAAGATTGTAGTAAAAATAGCAATTGAAAATGATAACCAAAACATGAAAAAATATAACCCCCGCATTCTTTTATCGAGAAAATCTTTACCTATTTTTGCAGCATTAATAATACTTGGTGAGATAGATACACAAATTAACGTCGGTATAAAATACCAAACTTCAGAAAGTTTTACAGCTACAGCATAAATTCCAGCGGGCTCATTTCCCAACATGTTTTTGATCATGACTTGATCTATTTTCATATAAATACCTATTGCCACACTAGATAACATCAAGGGCCAGGAATCTTTTAAAAGCAAGATTGCCACTTTCTTATTAAATCGCCACTCTCTAATATGATTACCAAATTTTCTAAAGGTAAAAAGTAATATTCCTGAGTATAAAATCGTCTCTAATATATAAATTAAGGTTAGCCAAAAAATTCCTTTATCTAAAGATATACAAATTATCTTCAGGATAGCTGATACTGTGTTTGAAATGAATTGAGCGGTTACAATTTTCTTGGCCAAAACCTGTGATTGTAAATATGTCTCAATGATATTGAAGGCTTGTGGAATAAAATTCAGTGAAAATAGCCAAATCAAGCCGAGAGTAAAAATGTCTTTGGTGGTAAAAAGAGAGACAATAAAAATTGAGACTATGGCCAATATGCTACCAATAATTTTTATATAAAAAGCTGTACCGATCAGTATGTCTTTTTTGGTATGATCTTTAACTATTTCTCGACTAACAATATTATCAACTCCAAAAGAGGCTAAAAATCCAAAAAGTCCGACAAAACTTAGAACATAACTCAACAACCCATAATTTGAAGGTCCTAGATATCTGGCCATGTAGATACCGACAATAAATGAAATGGCCAAAGCAAACATTCTTCCACCAAACATCCAGCCTGTATTTTTAAAATACTTTTGGAATCCGGCATGACCCCAAATACCCAAGGCGTGACTTTTCAGGTTTTTGGCCTTGTTTATATATATAGAAGCGCTACTCATAATATAGATTAATATACCAAACAAACGCCATTTGTGATATATTCTACCAATCATGCAAATAGACAACACATTGAAATATATTATTTACACATTATTAGGTTTGATCTTTATTGTGCCGTTTGTGGTTGATTCAAGTCAACTTTTTCCATTTATTACCGGCAAAGCTTACTTCTTCAGATTTTTAGCAGAATCGATTTTCTTTGTTTGGTTAATTTTGGCTATTAGAAACCCGCACTATCGTCCACGTTTTAGTTTAATTATGGCAGCCGTTACAGCTTTTGTCGTAATGCTTGGTATTTCAAATGTTTTCGGTGCAAATCCTTTTTTCAGTTTTTGGAGCAATTACGAAAGAATGGAGGGTTACATAAATATTCTTCATTTATTTGCAATGTTTTTGGCTATTGGTTCTATTATAAAAACTAAAGAAGATTGGAATAAATTTATTCTCACTTCTTTTATCATAAGTATTGGAATGCTCTACACTTCGTTTGTTCAGTATTTTAAATCTGGTCACCCAGAGGGTTTTCGAGTAGATGCTAACTTTGGCAACCCTATCTATCTGGCCATTTATTGTTTAATTCATGTTTTCTTTGGTTTATATTTAATTTCAGCAAAAAATTTCTTAAAAGAATATTCTTATAAAATTACAATAGCGGCTTTTATTGTTTTACATTTATTTATTTTGTATCAAACCGGAACTCGAGGAGCAATTCTAGGATTATTGGCTGGTATTTTTGTCATTGGAGTTTTAAATATCTTTACTACTAAAAAAGAAAACAAAAAACTTTGGTTAACTTCAATTGCTTCAGTTGCTGCCATTGTTGTTTTACTAGTTAGTTTCTATTTTGCAAGAGATTCTGAGTTCGTTAAGAATAATTCGTTACTTAATCGTTTCGCAGAAATTTCAATTTCTTCTGGAACTTCTGAAGCTCGTCTTCTAAACTGGAGCATTGCTATTGAAGGTTTTAAAGAAAAACCAATTTTAGGTTGGGGAATGGGAAACTACGCTTATGTTTTTGATAAACATTACAAACCAGCAATGTATGGTAATGAGTCTTGGTTTGATCATGTTCACAATATTGTTCTGGATTGGTTAATTGCTGGCGGAGTAATCGGTCTCGCTCTATTCTTGTTAATGTTGGCAAGTTTGACTTGGGCTA
>Ga0247844_1007420_pt1 | contig 12454 bp, 10 predicted proteins | sample LaCtaG_FD_192421 | JGI IMG/M metagenome (GOLD analysis project Ga0247844, IMG submission 192421) | Freshwater microbial communities from meromictic Lake La Cruz, Castile-La Mancha, Spain - LaCruzMarch201714.5m_1 | ecosystem: Environmental > Aquatic > Freshwater > Lake | place: Spain: Castile-La... | reverse complement strand
ATGGATGTGGTCCTACAATCACGACCGCCCGAATATGGCCCTGGGCGGTTTCACCCCAAAGCAGCATCTGGCCATGGCTGCATAACTGTTCTACTTCTCAAATCAGTGGAAATTGGGGGGATTACCGTCACATTGATCTGTATTTTGCAAGGTACTACCCTCGGTCTTGCCATTGGTATGGCACGGTTGGCGCACTCGCGACACGCGCCAATCAAACAATTGTGCCAATTTGCACTGAGGTGGCCGGCTACCCTTTACGTCAGTTTCTTTCGTGGTACGCCATTGTTTGTGCAAATTTTGCTCATCCATTTTGCCTTTCTCCCTTTGTTCATCAACCCAAGCGATGGGTTACTTTTATCGGGTGAAACTGCACGGAATCTAAAGCAAAATTATGGTGCGTTCTTGTCAGGTGTTTTGGCCTTAACGCTTAATGCTGGAGCGTACATATCTGAGATTTTTCGCGCTGGCATTCAGTCCATAGATCGTGGGCAAGTCGAGGCGTCACGCTCTTTAGGACTATCGTTTAGTCGCACTATGTTCCATGTAGTGCTTCCACAAGCGTTCCGCCGTATGCTGCCGCCACTAGGCAACAACGCTATTTCATTGCTCAAGGACTCATCTCTTATTTCGGCCATTGGTTTAGCTGAACTGGCATATGCGGCGCGCACTGTTGCGGGTGCCTATTCACGCTACTGGGAGCCATACCTCACTATTTCACTTATGTACTGGATTCTGACCTTGGGCCTGGCCTATATGGTAAAAAAGCTGGAGGCTCGGTATGGAAGAGGTGATTCGCGTTAAGGCATTGACCAAGAAATTTGGTCACTTATCCGTATTGCGCGGTATTGACTGCTCGATTCATGCCTCTGAAGTGGTCTGCGTGATTGGACCTTCAGGTTCAGGGAAAAGTACTTTTCTGCGTTGTTTAAATGGCCTTGAAGACGCTTCAAGTGGGGAAGTACTAGTTCGTGGCGTGTCGGTTCACGATTCCAAAACCAATTTAGACACCCTGCGAGCTGATATTGGCATGGTATTTCAGAGGTTTAACTTATTTCCACACAAAACAGTGCTGGAAAACATTATCTTGGCGCCGACTAAGGTTCACGGTTTGACTTTGGCGCAAGCCCGTGCGCGGGCCTCTGAGTTGCTCAACAAAGTAGATTTACTGGACAAAATTGATGCTTACCCAAATCAACTTTCAGGGGGGCAGCAGCAGCGCGCAGCCATTTCCCGCGCTCTTGCAATGCAGCCCAGCATCATGTTGTTTGACGAACCCACCTCATCATTGGATCCCGAGATGGTGGGGGAAGTGCTTGTTGTCATGCAAGCCTTAGCCGAAGAAGGGATGACCATGGTGGTGGTCACCCATGAAATGGGGTTTGCCCGTCAAGTAGCTGACAGGGTGATGTTTATAGATGAAGGTGTAGTGGTAGAGGAAGGTACACCGTCTGAATTATTTGACCATCCAAAGGAAGAGCGTACGCAACGGTTTTTAAGCAAAGTCTTGTAGTGTGTTGATTAACCTTGTGAATATCAAATCTCATCGGATATCAAAGTAAAGGGTCGAAAAGCGAAAGCCATTCAAGAAACCCTAAACGTTTCAAGATGGATGCTTGTCTCGGTATTGCTGATCCCTTTGAGCAACCGAATGCGCTCCAGCACCTTGGCCAGTTCCTGCAACGTTTCCGCACGTAATTCGGCCAGCAGATCCCAGCGCCCATTGGTGTCGTGCAGGGTAGCAACGCCCGGCTCACCCAGCAGACTGGCAATGACTGCACGCGTCTGGTTGCCGTCCACCGCAATACTCATCCAGGCCTTGATGGTGTTGTGCTGCACGTCAGGGCGCAGACGCACGGTATAGCCCACGATGATGCCGTCGTCCTCGAGGCGTCGGATACGGTTAGTAACCGTGCCCCGAGATACCCGTAGTTTTGACGCCAACGCGGCCACAGTCAGACGTGCGTCTTGGCGAAGCAGCGATATGAGTTTTTGATCAGTCTCGTCCATTACGACAATTTAACATGTCATTTAGCTAATTAGTTGCCTATTTCTATACATTTTTGCCAATTGTCATTGCTTGAACTGAAAACGATACTTCTCTTAATCGCTAACAAGCTACCACAACCACCCGAGGAAAGTCACATGACAACACGCAGAACCCTACCCACGCAAACCCTGTTTTTGAGCCCACAAGACGTCGCCAACATGGTCAGCCGCACCGGCCTGGCGGCGACCTTGCAGGGACTGGCAAGTGATATCAGAAAGGATTTTTTACGCTGGGAAAGCTTTGACAAGTCGGCTCGGCTCGCGGCCCACTCCCAAGACGGCGTCATTGAACTCATGCCCATTGCCGACGCTAGCACCTACACCTTTAAATACGTCAACGGTCACCCCAAGAACACGGCTAAGGGCCTGTCTACAGTGATGGCGTTTGGTGTGTTGGCCGATGTAGCTAGCGGCTTTCCGCTGTTGATCAGCGAACTGACACTGACCACCGCCATGCGCACCGCAGCGACCTCTGCCGTGGCTGCACGGGCACTGGCTCGCCCCAACAGCCGCGTCATGGCGTTGATTGGCAACGGCGCGCAAGGCGAATTTCAAGCGCTGGCATTTCACCATTTACTTGGCATAGATGAGATTCGACTCTTTGACGTAGACGCCCGTGCCACCGACAAGCTGATGCGCAACCTGCAAAACAACCCCGATGCTGTTGGGCTGCGTCTGGTAGCGTGCAGCAGCACATCGCAGGCGGTGCGCGGCAGTGATATTGTGACCACCGTCACAGCCGACAAAACCAATGCAACCATTTTCAGCTTGGACATGCTGGAGCCTGGTATGCACATCAACGCCGTGGGTGGAGACTGCCCCGGCAAGACCGAGATTCAAGGCGACGTCCTGCATGCTGCGAAGGTGTTTGTGGAATACGAGCCCCAAACCCGCATCGAAGGTGACTTACAACAGATGGGGGCAGAGTTCCCTGTCACAGAGCTCTGGCAAGTCTTGGCGGATCAGAAAACAGGGCGTGAGAGCGACACTCAAATTACTCTGTTTGACTCGGTCGGCTTTGCCATGGAAGACTTCTCCGCGCTGCGCTACATTTACGAGCTGGCACAGTCCCTGAACATTGGAAACACCATCCCCTTGATTCCTGAACTGGACAACCCAAAAGACCTATACCAGTTGATCAAACCGACAACCGCGCTGAAAAACCAAAACCTAACACCCGCAGCGCGTCAATCGACCCTCACACAAGAAGCGGTTTTGTGAAAGCCGCTTTTTCTGTACAAGCACCTGCTGCGGTGGTCATGGTACGTCCGCAATCATTTCGATCCAATCCTGACACCCTGGCTGACAACGCATTTCAAAAAATCACTGCTGACTCAGTATGTGCAAATATCGCCAGTCAAGCCTATGACGAGGTCAGCACCATGGTGCATCAGCTGCATAGCGCAGGAGTGGTGGTGCACCTGTTTGAGGACAGCGGCACCCAAACGCCGGATTCAGTGTTCCCCAATAACTGGTTCTCTACCCACGTAGGCGGACATATCGCCATTTACCCCATGGCGACGCCCAGTCGGCAACAAGAAAGGCGCGAGGATGTCATCAACGCTTTGAAACATCACTATCGCGTGCAAGACGTCATCGACTACTCGGGTCTGGAGCAAGACCACGTCTACCTCGAAGGCACCGGCGCCATGGTTCTAGATCACATCGACCGAGTTGCGTACGTTGCTCGCTCGAACAGGGCCGACCCGTTAGCATTGGAGCGATTTTGCACCCACTTTAACTATGAACCCCTGTTATTTGAAGCGGCGGACGCAAGGGGTCGTGCCATCTACCACACCAACGTACTGATGTGCATAGGAACTGACTTTGCGATGTCTTGCTTTGATATGGTTTCCGATGCAAAGCGACGTAATGAAGTGCGTCAACGCCTGATGGAAAGCGGTCGATCATTGATTGAGCTTACGCAATCGCAAATCGGTGAGTTCTGTGGTAATGCACTGGAGTTACAGGGCAGCAATGGACGGTTGCTGGCGTTATCGTCACGCGCCCTTCGTGCGCTAACAGCTGCGCAGATCGCTGCACTGGAGTCCAGCGTCACGTTGTTGCCACTGGATGTTCCGACCATCGAACTGGCGGGCGGGTCGGTGCGCTGCATGCTGGCGGGCGTCCATCTGAAACCACGCCCAATAGCGCCTTAAAGAGATTTCTAATGCCACGCCATAGGCTAGCGCGGAGTATCCTTAGGCCATGGGGCGGACCTCTGCTGCCTTACATAAATCTTTGAAAAATAAGGGTAAGCGATGCAATTTGCTCCGTTAATTGAACTCAGCCGCGCAGGCTTAACCGAGTGCCTGCATTTTGGTGCCATTGCCGTGGTCAATCGGCACGGCAAACTTCTGGCCCAGGTGGGCGATCCGCATTGGTGGACCTATACCCGCTCTACCTTGAAAGCATTGCAAGCCCTGCCCTTTGTCAACGCCCAGGGCTCCGAGCGCGCAGGCTTTTCGCAGGCCGAGGTGGCCATGTTATGCGCCAGCCACAACGGCGAAGAAATGCATGTGCGCGCAGCCGAGTCCATGTTGGACAAGGTGGGCCTCAACTACCGCGCCTTGCGTTGTGGCTGTCACGTGCCTGGACTGTTTACCTTGATGGATCAACAGCCGCCTGCCGACCTGAAGTACGATGAGCGCCACCACAATTGCAGCGGCAAGCACGCCGGGTTTCTGGCCCATTGCGTACAACAGGGCTGGTCTTTGGACGACTACACCGAGCCCCACCACCCTTTGCAACAGGCCATTCGCGTGGCGGTAGCGCAGGCCGTGGGCATGGAGGTGGAAGACTTGAAAATGGGCATCGATGGCTGCTCGGCACCGAATTACGCCATTCCACTGTCCAAATTGGCCTACGGTTACGCCCGCCTGGCCAGTGGCGAGGCCGATACGCAATTCGGCGCAAGCTTTGCGCAACTGGCCACGGCCATGACAGAGTGCCCCGAATGGGTCAGCGGCACGGGCCGCAATGACTTGGCTTTTATGCAGGCGGGGCGCGGCGACTGGGTCAGCAAAATCGGCGCAGATGGCGTGCAAGTGCTCGCCAGCAAAAGCCGCGGCGAAGCCTTTGCCATCAAAATCATCGACGCGAACAAGCCCGCCTTGTTCGCGGCCAGCGTAGAAGTGCTAGACCAACTCGGCTGGCTAGACGCTGCACAACGGAGCCTGCTAGCCCCTTGGCGGGCCAGCACCTTGCACAACGCCAAAGGCACGCAAGTGGGCGCACGCACGCCACTTTTTAAACTTCAAACGCATTAACACCATGAACCACCGCATTAGCCTGGTCGGCGCCCCCACAGACATCGGCGCGGGTTGCCGTGGTGCGAGCATGGGCCCCGAGGCGCTGCGCGTAGCCCACATCGCACCCACCTTGACGCAGCTCGGCTTGGACGTACACGACTGCGGTAACCTCAGCGGCCCGGCCAACCCTTGGCTGCCCCCCGTTGATGGCTACCGGCATTTGCCCGAAGTCACCGCATGGAACCAGGCTTTACACACGGCGGTGTACGCAGAACTGCAAAAAAACCGCCTGCCCATCGTGCTCGGTGGCGACCATTGCTTAGGCATTGGCTCCATCAGCGCTGTCGCCCGCCACTGCCGCGATACGGGCAAAAAACTCCGCGTTTTATGGCTCGATGCGCATGCCGATTTCAACACCCACGCCTTAACGCCCAGCGGCAACATCCATGGCATGCCCGTGGCCTGTTTATGCGGCTTTGGCCCCCAAGCGTTGATTGAAATCGGCGGCCATGTACCGGCGATTTCCCCTAAATGCGTGCGCCAAATTGGCATCCGCAGCGTCGATGAAGGCGAGAAACGCTTTGTGCATGCGCAAGACATCGAAGTGTTTGACATGCGCTACATCGACGAGATGGGCATGCGCAACACCATGGAGCTGGCGCTAGCGTTGATCGATCAGAACACCCATTTGCACATCAGCTTTGACGTCGATTTTTTAGACCCCGACATCGCTCCCGGCGTGGGCACCACGGTACGCGGCGGCCCCACCTACCGCGAAGCACAGCTCTGCATGGAGATGATCGCCGATACCGGGCGGCTGGCGTCGCTGGACGTGATGGAGCTCAACCCCGCCTTGGATGAGCGCAACCGCACAGCCGAAGTCGCCGTCGATTTAATCGCCTCGCTCTTTGGCAAGAGCACCCTGATGCGCAAATCTTCGCAGTCGCCTTCGTCTGCTTAGACGACGTTGCCTTGTCACCATGAAAATCTTCCACAACACCCACCACGCCCAACACGCCGGCAGCCAAGAAATGTTCCGTGGCCGCTTGGTCGGTTGCCACGAGGTGCCTGAGCGCTTGCAGCATGTGTTGGACGAACTGGCGCGTCGGCCTGTGGGTAGCTTAGAGCAACCATCAAACGACCTACCTCTGGACGCGGCCTTGCGGCGAGTGCACAGCGCTGACTACCTCGACTTTTTGGCCCATGCGTGGGACGACTGGGTGGCGCTAGACCCCGCCAATGCGAAGCTAGACGCCCTGCCCTCGGTTTGGCCGTTGGCATCTCGGCACGGCTTTCGCACCGATGTTCCACCGCTGAACTTTGCGGCGCGGCTGGGGCAATATGCGTTTGACTCAGGCACGCCCTTGACAGCGGGCAGTTGGGTTGCCGCCCGCGAAGGCGCGGCCTGCGCGCTGGCAGCAGCGCAAGCGGTGTTAGATGGCGAGCGCTTTGCCATGGCATTGACCCGACCGCCGGGGCACCATGCAGGGCCCAATTACATGGGCGGTTATTGCTTCATCAATAACGCCGCCGTGGCTGCGCAGGCCCTGCGCGACAGCGGGCTGGAACGCGTTGCCGTACTGGATGTGGACTACCACCACGGCAATGGCACACAAGCTTGTTTTTACGAGCGCAGCGACGTGTTCACCGCGTCGGTCCACGGCGATCCGCGTACCGAGTAACCTTTCTTTTTAGGCCATGCCGACGAACGGGGCGCAGGCGCAGGTGAAGGCTTCAACCTGAACCTACCGCTGCCACGGGGCACTGGGTTCGAGGTTTGGTGGGCCACGCTCCAAACCGCCATGCAGGCGGTGAGTGACTATGCGCCGCAGGCGCTCGTAGTTCCGCTGGGGTTGGACACCTTTGAAGGTGATCCGATTTCGGGCTTCAAATTGAGCAGCGCGGATTACCTCCAACTCGGGCGAGCCATCGCACAACTGGGCTTACCCACGGTGCTGACATTTGAAGGCGGGTATGCGGTGGCCGAGGTGGGCTTGAACACGGTGAATGTGTTGGAAGGCTTGGTGTCTGCATAACTTACGAGCTGGCGGTGAGGCCAATGGGGGGCGGGCTGAGGGGTGTTACCTCGGGGCGCATTAATTAGCAATGCTGTCAGCCATTGCTATCCCTTCTTGCTTTTCGCCTGCTCCAGCAACCGCAACTGCTTGGCGCTCTGCGAACTCACAAGCTTTTTTCCCGTCTCAGCCTCCAGTTTCAGCCGCGCCTGTTTGGCAATGCCGCCACCGCGCTTGGCTACATCTTCATGGTCGTCTAGCGTCTGGGGTTGCATAACCTCTGAAATTTCTTTGGTAGACAACTCGGCCAGCATGCTCATCACCAACTCTTTGTTGGTCATGTTGTCACGCAGGTTTTCTTTCTTCAGCCCCTTGAACTGCTTGTATTCCTTGGCGGTTTTGTCGGCCCAGGTTTTGTAGATCACGTCGGTCAAAAATGCGAACTCCGGCCCTTCTTGCAAGCCATTCTTTTTCCACTCGTCGGTCAGCTCCTTGCGGATCTCGATACTCTTGAGCCGCTGGTTGATCCAGTTGTCTGAGTAGCCCAGGCGCTTGTAGTCGATCATCGCCTGCTCGATACTGAGCTCGGGGTCTTGCAGTTGGTCTAGGCGTTGGCGGCCCACCTCGGCCAGCCACAGTTTGAAAGGCTCTGCACGTTTGCTGGGGATAGACTGAATGAGTCGCAAGATTTGCTCGGTGTCCACCACGTCCGTCAAATACTTCTTGCCATCGCTCGCTGGCAATTTCAGTTGGTTAGTGGCACTAACCAACTGACTGCCTTCGGCGATCAATTTGTTCTTCAGCCACTTCCAGTAGTTGCGCACCTTCTTGTAGTCAGGCTGATCGGTCAGCACGGCTATCACATCCAGCACGGAAAACCACCATTTTTCTTCCCCTTCATCCCATACCGTGCGAATGTCAACGTACTCAAACAACTGCATTTTCACTGGTCGGTTATTGGTCATAGGAATCTCCTTCAGACCGGGTTTGTGCTTCGGATTTGCTCATATTGTCTTTTAATTGACAAGAGTCTAACCCAGAGAAAGTCGTGAACAGAACTCAATTAGGTCTCAAAAACGAGCCCAAAACAATCTCTAGAGAGCCCACCCGAGTAATTAAAAAGAAGTGTTTACTTTTTGTTAGGCGGCAAGTCCGTGCAGCTACCATGCGCCACCTCTGCCGCCATGCCGATGCTTTCGCCCAGCGTGGGGTGTGGGTGGATGGTTTTGCCGATGTCCACAGCGTCTGCGCCCATCTCGATGGCCAGTGCAATCTCGCCAATCATGTCACCCGCGTGCGTGCCCACCATGCCGCCGCCCAAGATCTTGCCGTGGCCGTGGGCTTCGGGTGAATCGTCAAACAGCAGTTTGGTCACGCCTTCGTCACGGCCGTTGGCAATGGCGCGGCCTGAAGCCGTCCAAGGGAACAAGCCCTTTTTCACCTTGATGCCTTGCGCTTTAGCTTGGTCTTCGGTGAGGCCCACCCAGGCCACTTCGGGGTCGGTGTAGGCCACGCTTGGGATGACGCTTGCGTTGAACGCCGAGGACTTGAGTTGTTGGGCCAACTCTTCGTTGCCTTGCATCAATTCGCCCGCAATGACTTCGGCGGCCACGTGCGCTTCGTGCACCGCTTTGTGCGCCAACATGGGCTGGCCCACGATGTCGCCAATGGCGAAGATGTGCGGCACGTTGGTGCGCATCTGAATGTCGACGTTGATGAAGCCACGGTCAGTCACAGACACGCCTGCTTTTTCAGTGGCGAGTTTTTTGCCGTTGGGCGTGCGGCCCACAGCTTGCAACACGAGGTCGTACACCTGCGGCGCGGGGGCTGTGCCGCCCTCTTCTGCCGGTGCAAACGTGACTTCAATGCCTTCAGGCAAGGCACGTGCGGACACGGTCTTGGTCTTGAGCATGATGTTGTCAAAGCGCTTGGCGTTCATCTTTTGCCAAATCTTCACCAAGTCGCGGTCAGCGCCTTGCATGAGGCCGTCCATCATTTCCACCACATCGAGGCGTGCGCCAAGCGTGCTGTAAACCGTACCCATTTCCAGGCCGATGATGCCGCCGCCCAAGATGAGCATGCGCTTAGGCACTTCTTTGAGTTCCAAAGCGCCTGTGCTGTCCACAACCCGAGGGTCGTTCGGCATAAAAGGTAAACGCACGGCTTGAGAGCCCGCCGCGATGATGGCCCTCTTGAAGGCGATCACTTTTTTGCTGCCGTTTTGCTCTTGAGCAGTACCGCTGGTTTCCAACACTTCGAGGTGGTTGGCCCCCACAAATTGACCCAAGCCGCGCACGGTCGTGACCTTGCGCATCTTGGCCATGGCCGCCAAGCCGCCGGTGAGTTTGCCGATGACTTTTTCTTTGTGGCCGCGCAGCTTGTCGATGTTGACTACCGGCTTGCCGAAGTCCACGCCGAGATCGGCCATGTGGCTGACTTCGTCCATGACGGCAGCCACGTGCAGGAGTGCTTTGGACGGGATGCAACCCACATTCAAACAAACGCCGCCCAAGGTGGCGTAACGCTCGACGATGACAACGCTCAGGCCCAAGTCCGCCGCGCGGAACGCTGCTGAATAACCGCCAGGGCCGCCGCCCAACACGAGCACATCGCATTCGATATCGGCTGTGCCTGTATAGCTCTCGCCAAGCGTTGACGCGTTAGATGCAGGCGCTGCCATAGCGGGGGGCGCGACTGCGGGGGCCGATGCGGCAAGCGGAGCTTGAACTGGAGCTGAAGCCGCAGGTGCAACAGCGCCCTCGCCTTCAAGTACCAACACCACCGAGCCTTCTTTGACCTTGTCGCCCAGCTTGATCTTCAACTCTTTCACCACGCCCGCGTGTGAGGATGGAATTTCCATCGACGCTTTGTCAGACTCCACGGTGATGAGGCTTTGTTCTTGGCGAATGGTGTCGCCTACTTTGACCATCAATTCGATCACGGTCACTTCTGAAAAATCGCCAATATCGGGGACTTTAATGTCTAAGATTGCCATACAGTTTTCTCAGTTTTTTTAGAGGATGACGCGACGGAAATCGCTCAGAATCTGACCTAAATAGGCGTTAAATCGGGCAGCCGATGCGCCGTCAATGACGCGGTGATCCCACGTCAAACTCAGGGGCAACATCAAACGCGGCTGGAACGCCTTGCCGTCCCAAACGGGTTCCATCTGGCTTTTACATACGCCCAAAATTGCGACTTCAGGGGCGTTGATGATGGGCGTGAAATAGCGCCCACCGATGCCACCCAAACTGGAGATGGTGAAAGTAGCGCCGGACATCTCGGCGGGGCTTAGCTTGCCCTCGCGGGCTTTCTTGGCCAACTCTCCCATCTCGGTGCTGATTTGCAATACGCCTTTTTTGTCTGCGTCTTTCAAAACAGGAACCATCAAGCCGTTGGGCGTATCGGCAGCAAAACCGATGTGCCAATAGTTTTTATAGACCAGCGCGTCGCCATCTAACGAGCTGTTGAAGTCTGGAAATTTCTTCAGCGCGACAACGCAGGCTTTGATTAAGAACGCCAACATGGTGACCTTGACACCCGACTTTTCGTTTTCTTTGTTCGTTAAAACTCGGAAGGCTTCGAGTTCCGTGATGTCGGCATCGTCATGGTTAGTAACGGCCGGAATCATCACCGCGTTACGCAACAAGTTGGCGCCGCTGATCTTCTTGATACGACCCATCTCTTTGCGTTCGATGGGGCCGAATTTGGAGAAGTCCACCTTGGGCCACGGGATGAGGCCGAGTTCAGAGCCTCCAACTGACGATGGTTTGTTTTGTGCTGCCGCCAAGGTTTGTATTGCGCCGGCCATCACGGAGCGGGTAAACGATTGAACGTCGTCTTCAGTGATACGGCCCTTATTGCCGCTGCCTTTGACTTCGTTCAGCGGCACACCCAACTCGCGAGCAAATTTACGCACGGAAGGAGATGCGTGCGGCAAGCCCAAGGGGGCGGTTCCCGGAGCGTGGGAGGGCAATGCAAGCGCAGTTTGGGCTACAGCGGCAGGCGTTCCAGTTGGAGCCGCGGCCTGCGGAACTGTTGCTGTGACAGGCTTTGCTGGCTCTGCAACTGGCGCGGAAACAGGAGGTGGGGAAGCAGATGGAACCGCAACGGGGGCAGCCGCAGTGTCTGCAGATGCTTCTAACAAAAGCACCAAGGAGCCTTGCTTGACCTTATCGCCCAAGACGACTTTGACTTCCTTCACCACGCCAGCGGCAGAGGAAGGAATTTCCATAGAGGCTTTGTCGCTTTCTACGGTAATCAGGCTTTGTTCAGCGCGAACGGTGTCGCCGGGTTTGACCATCAGTTCAATCACGGTGACTTCGTCAAAGTCGCCAATATCGGGGACGTGTATTTCAATCGTTGCCATAGGGGGTCTCCAATACCGTTATTTAAGCGTACAGCGGGTTAATTTTGTCGGCGTTGATGCCGTATTTGGCAATAGCCTCTGCCGCTTTGCTGGCCGGTAGGTGGCCATCGTCGCTGAGCGCTTTGAGCGCGGCAACCACGATGTAGTGGCGGTTGATCTCAAAGTGTTCGCGTAACTTACTGCGAAAGTCGCTGCGCCCGAAGCCGTCGGTCCCCAAGACTTTGAAGCTGCGGTTGGAACCGTCGCTGTTCTTAGGAATAAAGGGTCGGATCTGCTCGGCGTAGGCTTTCATGTAGTCAGTTGAAGCGATAACCGGACCCGCGTGGTAACTGAGTTGTTGCGCCACAAAAGAAACGCGTGGCGTTTGCAGTGGGTGTAAGAGATTAAAGCGTTCTGCATCTTGCCCGTCACGGGTCAGTTCGTTAAAGCTGGGGCAGCTCCACACGTCGGATTCAATGCCCCAATCTGCGGCCAACAGTTCTTGGGCCGCAATCGATTCGCGCAGAATCGTTCCGGAGCCAAGTAACTGCACCCGCTTGCCATCGGCTTTGGTGCCCTTGGCTTTGACAGCCCCGGGTTTGCATAAATACATGCCTTTGATAATTTGCTCTTCCGTGCCAGCGGTCAGGCCCGGCATAGCGTAGTTTTCGTTGAGCAGCGTGAGGTAGTAAAAAACGTTGTCTTGTTTTTCCACCATGCGTTTGAGGCCATGGTGCAAGATGACGCCCACTTCATGGGCAAAGGTCGGGTCATAAGAAATGCAGTTGGGAATA
>Ga0247844_1007417_pt1 | contig 12459 bp, 16 predicted proteins | sample LaCtaG_FD_192421 | JGI IMG/M metagenome (GOLD analysis project Ga0247844, IMG submission 192421) | Freshwater microbial communities from meromictic Lake La Cruz, Castile-La Mancha, Spain - LaCruzMarch201714.5m_1 | ecosystem: Environmental > Aquatic > Freshwater > Lake | place: Spain: Castile-La... | reverse complement strand
TGTCAGCAATGGCTTTGCCCAGATCCGCAGCGGATGCGGCACCCTGCGCGGCACCAGCTGCCACCCCTTTGGGCGCTGCGCTGAATAGCCCCCATGTACTGAACCGCTGGGTGGGCTCAGGGTCAGGCTTGCGATTGAGTTTTGCGGTCAGCGCAGTGTCTGCAGCTTCCGGATACAGGCCATCAAACATTACTGCGCCCCTCCAGTCAATGGCAAAAGGAACGGCTTACCGTCCTCGCCGCTTACCAGCCTGCCGCCAATGCTCACCGTGTAGTGGTCGTCAATCTTTGTAGGGCCTAGCTGCGCACCCGGCATGTATTTCGCCACCTCTTCGGGTGGTACTGGCTTTCCACCAATTACCAGAGATTTACCACCCGCCAGCGTGGCCATCTTGGGGGCATCAATGTCGCGCAGGGCCTTGAGCACCTGGGAGTCTTGCCAGCCGTAGGGCTTGACGAACTTGGCACCGTTGATTTCCATCACCCCGCCAGTGGCCAGCCGCACCGCTTGGCCAACGTCAGGCGCTTGGCCTTCGGCAACTAATCCGGCATACACAGACATGGCAGCGTCACCCGCCGCGCGTTGGGCATCTTCACTGAGGTATGCGCCGCGTGTGGCCTTGTCGATTTCAGCGCGGATGGCGGTTTCCTCCATGGGTAGCTTTACCCTTTTTTCTTTCATGGCATCCGCACCGATCAAAGCAATCTCAGATGTTGATCGCCCGGCTGTAGTCATTGCGCTTTTTGAAGAAAGCATCGCTGCAGCTGCCAGCGTTTCATCCTTGGATCCCAGCTGCTTGCCAAAGGCCCGCATTTGCCCCGGAGTCATGGCCTTGCTGATACCCGCCAGCGCCCCGGCGCGGTCCTTGGGTGGCATGGCCTGCAGCACGTTGGCCACCTTGGCGGCTTCGTCAGGCCGGAACAATGAAACCTCTTGCCCTGCCCATGTGCTCACGGTGTTGGCCTGCACCGCACGCTTGGCCAGCTGCGCCGGTAGCTGCGCAATGTCCAGACTCAGCGGCTCCAGATTGGTCAGCACCCCACGCTCAGCGGCCGCTTTGTACGGGTCTTCCTTGATGTCTTTGAGTGTTGCCGTGTGCGCATCGTCCATGCGTTTGTAGGCCTTGAGATCTTCGGGAGTTGCGCCCCCGGTGTTCATTTTGTTCTGCACTTGGGTGAGTGCTGCGGCCTGCGCCTGCACCGGCTGGGCCACGAATGCGACATTGGCAGGGCCATCGGCAAGCATCGACTTGAGTGCTGCCGCATAGGGCGTGCCCTTAAACGTCTGCGAGAGCTGCGCCGCATATTCAGGTGTTGGCATCTTCCCAGCCTGAAACACGGCCTGAGCCCCCTCCCATGCCTTGGTCTGGGCTCTGGCCACTGCCTCAGCCTGCAAAGCACCGCGTTGCTGGTTGCGCAGCACCATGGCATCCGCCGTATTGATCAGCGCGCTGCGCTTATCCGGGTCGAGCTCTGGCAAGTAGTTGGGGTTTTTCAGCGCCTTGAGCGCGGCGGCTGGGTCTGCGTTGACCAGTCCGGTGGCTTGATGGGTGCGTACGTTTTCGGTGAACCGCTGCACCCGCAGGGATGCCGCTGCCGGGTCTTCGCCAGCCATGGGGCCGGTTGCCTTCCAGAATGCGCTGACGTTGGCAATGGCTTCGTCTGCTTCCTTGGGGCCGCGTGCGGCATGGCGCTGCATGCTCTCAAAATAGGACAGGCCACCCGCCATGATGTCTTTCTTGTCACGCTGCACCACCATCTTGCTGACCGACTGACCGTAGCGCCCTACGTCATTGAGCAGGGTTGCATTCACCAGCTCACGGTGCTGCGGGTCCACGTTGGCCAGTGATTCATCTACCAGCTTGGTGCTGCGCTCAGCCCATGCAGATCCCACATCGGCCTTGTCAATTGCGCCGCTGTCCAGATCCGCGCTCAGCTGGTCATGCAGTGATGCCAGCCCGCCCTGCACCTGAGCCTGAGCTGTGAGCGCCTTGACTCGCTTGGCTTCGGCAGCGGCCTGCTTGGCTTCGGCTTCCTGCTCTCGCGCCAGCTGCTTGGCTTCGGCATTGGCCTGGGCAATGTCCTGCCCCGCGATCTGCATGCCAATGTTGCCAGCCTGCTCCAGTGAACGCCCAACGCCTGCGCCATAAGCATCCGGATTGACGTTCACCACCGGGCCCGGGCGCGCCACCACCTGGCCGAATTGTTCTCCTGCGGGTATGCGTGCCATTATTTCGCACCCTTCCAGCCAGCGTAGCCCCGGGCCGCCGTGGATGCCGCACCCAACAGACTGCCTGTTACCGCATTGTCACCCGCTGCCCTGCTTTGGGATGCGCTGCGATTCAGAGAGCTGGCTTGCCGTTCACCGGTCAGCAGCGTGTTGAACGCATCGGACTCACTGCCCCGGTAAATGTCTTCGTTGATGTTCACCCCGGTACCAGAGTCCACCACGATGCCAGCGCCAGCCAGCGCCGCGCGGGATGCACCGGCCTGCCGCTCACCAGCTTTGCGGATCTTCGCGGCCTCCTGCGTCGCAGCTTCGCGGTTTTGCTGCGCGGCAATGTCCTGCTCCCGGGCCTGCGCGTCTGCGGCTTGCTTCTGCGCCTGCCCCTGTTGTATCTGGCCCATGACCGATACACCCGCCGAAATTGCCATCATCATGGCTGCACTGATGCACATAATTAATTCCCCCAAGTCCAAGTAGTTCCAGATTGATGTGCGCCCAAGGCAGCCAGCAGCCGCCCGGTGCGCTCAGGCTCCACGCCGGTATTGAGGCCAATGCTTGCCTCAGCGCCGATGCTTTTCGCCCAATTGAGATAGGCCCGCACCAGGCGCATGCCAGCGGAGCCGCCGCGATGCGCGGGATATACGAACCAAGCCAGATCGCACGCCTGAATGAAGCCGCATGCATAGTGATGGCTGGCCACTGCAACGAACACACCGACCAGATCACCGCCCTGCTCAGCCACCAGAATGCAACCCATGGGCATGGCCAGCACCGTCTCCAGGCTGGTGCGCAGCCGGTCGGGCAGGAACGGGTATGGGCTGAACCGTGGCGACTCAGCGTGCATGGCGGCACCCAGATCGATCAGGCGATCAATGTCTGCGGGGGTGGCGTGGCGAACATTAGCCATCGTTGACCGTGAATTTGCGGGTGACTGCCAGCAGGTGGAACGGCATGGGCTTGTCCTGCTTGATCACCAGATCAGACACGCCGCGCTCCCACCCAAGGTTTTCGATACGGGTCACACCGCTGAAAAGCTGCGGGGTCTGCACTGTGTCATTGCTGCCGAACCTGCGGAACACCAGGGGCTGATCATTGACGAGGGCCCCGGTGGTTTCAAAGAACCGGGCAGTCACCTCGCTGGTGCGCATGTAGTTGCCGCTGGCGCTGCCCATGCCGGTCTGCACTTCGGGGTCTAGCAGCTCGACGCGGTTCTCAAATGGCAGGCCGATCTTTGCCGCGGTCACTGCCTTGCCGATGGTGATCTGCCCACTGGCCACGGTGTAGCTGCCCACATAGGCATCGTCGCCCACCACATCCACCGCCTTGCCTTCCAGGTGGGATAGCCCGGTCCACACGGTGGCGGGGCTTCCGGCTGTGACCATCACGGCACTGTCCAGCAGCACGCTAGGGAGGAATCGCTCCACATACCGCTTGGTCACGCCGTTGATGGTGCGCTGAACCACCAGCCACAACTGATCGCTGTCAGCATCGGGGATGGTGGCCACGGACTCCACGAACCCATCGAACCCGGTGTGAGCTGCCCAGCCCACCACGTCCTGATCCTTGTCGTAGGTGACCGATACCAGCACCCCATCAGCACGCACCAGCCAGATGATGGAGGTGGGCTCTTGCTGCCACGCAATATCCACAATGCCGCCAGCGGTCAGGTGCTCAGCCATCACGGCAATGTCGGGAGCTGTCCAGTCGTCGGTGGTGACGTTGTACGCAAAGCTGCGAACCTTGTAGCCCGCCCGCTGGATGAACAATTCAGCATCACGGATGCGCACCGGCCGCACGCGGGAGCAGCCGTAATTGCTGCGCTGTCGCACCTGGGCATTGGTCGGTGCCAGTGGCTTCTCAAGGCCACCGGCCACGGTGAACTCGCCACCAGACGTAAACGCTACCAGTGCGCGGCTGCTGGCAAGATACTGAATCGGGTTGACCTGATCACTTGCAACCGTGAAGGCGAACGCATCATCGTCGTTCACGCCCATGGTGAAATCCAGGTAGGCCGCTGTGGCGCTGCCCCAAATGGTTTGCGGGAAGGTGGGGGATCCACCCACAACCAGGCGCTGCTCGTACAGCGTGCCGGTGCGGGGGTAGCCACGGCTTGCGCTCCACGCGGGTGCATGCAGGCTCCAGGCATTGACCGGCGCGGCCACTGTGTTGCTCAGCTCCTGCTTGATCGAGCAAACCACTACCGTGCCGCTGGTGAAGCTGGTGATCTTCACGATACCGCCATTGATTTTCACGCTGCTGCCAACATCACCAGCCACAAACACCGAAGCGCCAGCGGTCAGCGTGCAGGCTCCACCGACTGGAGTGGCGGCGCTGGGTGTCAGGGCTGCGGCCGGGTACGTTCCAGGCTCTTCAAAGGGGGTTTCGATGAATGGCGCAATGTCCAGCGTCCAGCTGGTATCGCCAAACCGGCGCAGCCTGCGGATCTGCAGCGTCTCATGGAAGATGAACATCGTGTCCGCGCCCTGAGTGAAATCCAGGTCGAACAGGATCGCTTCGGAGAACGGTGTCACTACCTCATAGGGCGCACCCAGCACTGCACCGTCTTTGTAAACCCGCATGTACAGGTCGCCGAATTCCAGCATGTACGCGGTGTTTTCGTTGTAGATGAAGGGGATCAGCCGGGTGAGCTTGGTTGAGGTCTTGACCTCACGCACGAACAGAGAGCCATCGCGGCGCTTGGCACCGCCGTACACCTGGGGGATGGTGTCGCGCATCTTCTTGGCACCGTTCTGGTAGCGCGCCACATCGACGCGCCCGAACAGCTTCGGGCTGATCTCGCCCGCTGTGAAGTTGGTTTGTAGGACGGTGGTGCGTGGCATGTCAGTACACCGCCCGCCCGCCGAATCGTGCGCTCAGCAATGGGAAGTCGCCGAATGTCTGGGGCGGATCGTCCTGCCCATCCACCGCCCGCGCCTGCTTCATGTGGCGCTCAAACTTCTGGTACATCGCATCGGCCATGCTGGCTGATCCGGTGGTGGGGTAGGCCATTTCGCTGGCCATCTTGAGCTCCATGGCGCGCACCAGCATTGCGTCCCATGTGGCTTCGTTGTCATTGCGGTAGATGTAGCGCAGTGGCAGCACGGTGCCATCGGCCATGATCTTGCCGGACTCGTGCTTGTAGTCCACCTCGTAGCCATCAGCACCCACGCTAATGGTCTTGAGCCAATCAGCTGGCAGGGTGAACTGAGCGCCGTAATCGAATGCAGGGGTTTCCGTGTCAGGGGCGAGAATCACCCGCTTGACTGCACAGTTCCATGGATGGCTGCGCAGCAGATCATCGCGCAGGCTGTCGTACAGGTTGGATGCGAGGCTGGCGCGATCACTGCCTTCGTCCAGGCTGTTGATCGTCTTGGCACCCAGCAATAGCAGGGCATTGGAGCAGATCGATACTTTGGTGGCCACTGGCTTTCCTTCTATGAAAAAGCCGGGAACGCCTTTCGACGGACCCGGCTTAAAGGCTTACGCGGGTGCGTCAGTCTTGAACGTAAGAACCTTCAATCGTGATCTTCTGGCTAGCTGCCAGAACTGCCACGTTGATGGTGGCGTACACCTCAAGCGCCTCAGCGGTGACGTACTGCAGGCCAGCTGCCAGCAAAGAGCCGGTGTTGGCATCCTTGTAGCCAGCTGCAGCCACGTCCACCGATGCGGCAATGCCACTGGCAGCAACCACGGTCTGATCAGACTTCTTGCGCAGGCCGATGTGCAGCGTGCCGGTTGCGGTACCGGCTGAGCAGTTCAGCAGCCAGTCCTTGCAGATGCGCGCGCCCTTGGGCAAGTCGCCCAGGTAGATCGTGTCGCTGATGGGCTGGGTGCCAGCACCCTGCAGGTATTCCGCAAAGAACAGGCGCTTGCGGCCACCGTCAGAGCTTGGGAGCAGCTTCTGGCCAGCGGCCACGGCTGTGGTTTGGGTTGATTTAACTTCTGCCATGATTTACTCCTTAGGCTGTGTAGTCGATGGTTACGACCTTCTGCTCGTTCACACGAACAGAGCCGACAGACATGGCAACGTAGATCTGGATCATGTTGCGCTTGTCACGGCGTGGGCCGATGTCGGTGACGATGTTCTCGCCAGTGCCGATGTGAACGCCAGATTTCGCGTAAGCGATGGCGGTGCGGGTGGTGGTACCAAACAGGTTCTCATAAGGAACCCACTTGAAGCCCAACCACTTGCCGGAAATGTCGCCCTCTTGGAGCATCTTCACGGCCATGTAATCCGCGCTGGTCAGCGTGGCGTCGCTCAGCACGTCTTCCAACATGCCAGCGTCATAGGTCAGGAAGATTTCCTCACCGTTGTGCTCGTCGGCTTCGTTGGTACGGAACTGCTTGCGAGCTGTGATCAGCTTGGCCTTGGTCATGCCGGTGCCACCAGCTGCAATGATCTGTCCACCGGACAGGTTCACCGCTGCAAAGGATCCGGACTCGTCCGTCTTGCGCAGTGCTGCGCCGCGAGCCGCGTCATAGATCACACGGTCTTTCTTGCGCTGCATGGCAGACAGAGCGCGCTGCAGGTAATCGCCCTGGGGGTTTGCGATCAGCTTGGCCAGATCGGTGCGTTCGATGGGGATGGCTACATCGTAGTCAGCCATCAAGGCTTGGCGGGTTCCAGCGTCAGGGATAGTCCACTCGGTATCGCCGTAACGGTTAGTCACTTGCGAAGCCTCGATGATGCCCATGTCGTTGGCAGTGAAGGACGATCCGGTGATCATCCCGCGATTGGTGACCGTTGACTCCAGCCGGGATTCTTTCTGTTCCGCAGCGGCGACAAACGAATCATGGAACTGCGTAACGAACGCAGCGGTGATTGTGTTGTTCATTTCAACCTCATAAAAGTTTCAACGCCTTTTGCCGGGTTGTCTGCGGGTACAGGCCCAATCTTTGACCGCATTTCGGCGCGATATGCAGTCGCTGGCTTTGCGGTTATCTGGTCGCCACACCAGGCCGATACGCTGCATCATCCGACCGGTATGCGGTCGGTTTCCCGACTTTGTGGGGGCTGAAAATGGAAAAGCCCCGCAAGGCGCTAACCGAGCGGGGCAAAGTTGGCTGCTCACACCAACATAGGAGACAACTGCAATCAGGCCGGTGCGTTACCGTATTTCTTCTGGTAGAACGCCTGCACCTTGGCGCTGGTGGTCTTGTGGTCGGCATGCTTGGGGTTCAGGTAGGCATCCGACTTGAGGATGGTCTGAATGTCGTCGGCACCGGTAGAGCCATTGGCCGCAGGGATGCCGCCAGCCTCGCCCATTTCCTTGCCGATCTTGGCCAGAATGCGCAGCGCCACCGGGCTATTCCCGATTTCATCGATGCGCTCCTGATCGGCTGGGTCGGCATAGGCGCTGAATGCCTTGAATGCGTCCTGCACATTGGCCTTGAATTCGGTATCGGTCTTCCAGGTGGTGCGCAACTCCTCGCTTGCCTTGTCTGCGCTCACCTGCTGGCCACCCTGCACCAGCTCAGGAACCACAGCGAAATACTTGCCCACCACGAAATCAAACTGCTTCTGAGTCAGGCCTGCGGCCAGTGCATCGGTGCGAAACGATTTGAATCTGTCGTCTTCCGTCCACACTTCCTTGAACTCTTCGGGCACCGCCACCGCGTATTCCTCGGCTGCCTTGGGTGGCATGTCGCCAGAGCCCACACGCTTTTCCAGCCCCGCATAGGACTCGGCCAGCTTCTTGGCTGAGGCTTCCACATCCATGGCATCGCCATTCATGACGCGGAATTTCTCGGGGATCCAGTCGTTTGGAGCAGCTGCGCTGGGTGCCGCTGGGGCGGCTGGTGCGCCTTCGGCAGGCTTGCCACCGGACAGGATTGAGGGCGTTGCGGGAGTGCCGCCAGCATCACCAGCGGGTGCGGCTGGGGCAGGTGCACCGCCAGCTGCAGGGGCTGCAGGTGCGCCAGCGTCACCGGCTGGAGCGCCACCACCGGCCGCGCCGGGTGTGCCATCCATCAATGGGAATCTACGTTTGAACATCTTGCTCTCCTTGGGTTGTTGCCACGCCATGAGCGCGGTTGATCTGGGTAACGATGTAATCCAGCGGCATGCGGGTGCCTTGGCGCAGGTAGGTTTTCAGAACGGCATCAATGCCGCCTTCGGTGACTGCCGGCCGGGTGAATCTGACGATCAGGTGTTCGAGAACGATGCGCCCGGTGGGGTGATCCTCGAACAACTCCTTGAACATTTCCGGCGTGATGGCCGGTGCTGGCGTACCGCGCGTCATGCAGCCATTGCGCCCATGACCTGAGCGCCAGCCTCATTGCCACCAACGGCCTGCGCCATTTGTGCCTGCTGCTCTGCTTGCTGAGCCTGCGCCTGGGCATCGGCGCGCTGCTTGCGAATGGCTGCCAGCTCCTTGTCGGTGCGCATCAGTTTGCCGGGTACACCAAGGTACTGGCCGCGCAACTCTTCCGCGCCATCCCAATCGTACACATCAAGGATCTCGGGACGGGCCTGCGCCTTGAGCATCAGGCCTTGCTCGATGCGATCCATGGCGGTCACATCTTCCAGGCGCTGCGCCCGGGCCAGTGGGCTGATGTAGCGCACATGGAAGTCACGCCCTGCCAGAGACTGCGGCGGCTGCCCCAGCACACCAGCACGGAAGGCCAGCCCGAAGCAGCGCTCAATCAGGGTTTGCAACCACTCGACCTGCAGGCGGCCATACACCGGGCCTAGCAGCTGGCGAATCAGGTTCACACGCACATGCACCTCGGTGGCTGTCATGGCGGGGCCATCTTGCGGCTGCAGCTGGTCGGCCATCAGGGTCTTGCGGATCTGGGCCTGCAACTGCGCCTTGATGGTGAATGCCACCTTGAAGTCTGCCCCGCTCTTGAGCTCCTTCATGCTGTCCACGCTGTTGGCGATGATGATCTTGCGTGGCCCCACCTTCACGGTGCGCGGGTTCAGCACGCCATCATCTTCGGCGATCCACATGCCCGACACGGCCAGATCAGCCGCAGCCTTCTCCAGTCGCACCAGCTCGTTGAGCTCCAGCAGATCCGGCAGCGCATGGAACGCGGGGCCCATGGCGTAGTGGCTTTGGGGGATCATGGTCCAGCGTGGCACCGAGCAGGGGAATTCTTCAAAGCCCTGCTCACGCACCAGGTGCTTACCGTCCACCTCCACATCGCACGATGAAAACGGCATGTTGCGCGAGAGCTTTGCGCCATCGCTGTAACCCTTGCGGGGCTCCACCACACGCACGAACTGGATCATGTCGTCTGGCTTGTTGAGCACCTTGTCCTGCGCCTTGCTGCTCAGGTTGCCCATGCCGAAAGTCTCGGCGGCCTGCAATGCCGACATCGCGTATTTGCGGTACACGGTATCGATGCGGCCATCTTGGCGGGTGCTGGCAATGAAGCATTCACTGATGGGCCACTGCTCGAAAGCGTAGCCACCGCCAGCCATGCGGTTAATGTCCGTGAACATCACGCACCAGCCAGCTGGCACCACGTCCAGCATGCACTCGAATGCGGCTGCATCAAAGTTGGCGGCGTGGATGTTTTCCCAAATGGTATCGGCTGACTTGTCCAGCCACTTGCGCTCTTCGTCCGACTCTTCGCCCACGTCCAGCGCAAACCAGCGGGAGTTTGCCGGGGTCATGCCCGACATGAGCGCCGATGCCAGGATGCGGCTTGCATCGGTACCGGTGGAGTCCAGCCGTGCGGCGACCTTGCTGCGCGCCTGCGTGCTGTCGATCACATCACCGGAGAAACCAGATCCGCGCTCGGGAAACGTCAGGTCGAAGCAATCGCGCCAGTCCGACTCGAACTGTGAACGCTTGGACTTGAGCGCATCCAGGCGCTTGATGATTTTGACCGGATCAGAAGCCATCAGGCACCCAGCACGGATTTGCTTGCGGTCGGGGCCTGAGCCATCCCGGTATCACCGGCACCAGTGGCCAGCAGACTGGCAGAGCGGCGGCGGTTGCGGCTGGCCAGCTTGGCGTTGGCGTTCTGTGCTGCGCTGGTGTCAGCGGCTGCCTGGGCTCCCGGCTGGTTTGCGGCTGAAACTTGCTGAGTCGGTGCGTCAGACACAAACCCCAGCCCCTTGGCCACGCCTCCAACAACCCGCCCGATGAATCCTCCACACATGGCGGGCTCCTTACGCTGGGCAGACCCAACCGTCTTGCGTGAGCACAGAGCGGTTGATCTTGGTTGCATCGATATCGGCTGCGCGTGGCAGTTCGGGCTGCGCTGGTGCCTCGGCTTGCATGGGCTCCAGTGTCGTGTCGGTGGGTTGCTCAGCGTCAGCGGGTGTCTCGGCTTGCATGGGCTCCAGTGTCGTGTCGGTGGGTTGCTCAGCGTCAGCGGGTGTCTCGCCGGGGATCTGTGGGGGCTTCTTGGCTGCCATGGTTCGGGCTCCTTTGCGTTGGTTTGCCGGGTTTGTGGGTTGCAGTGTCGTGTCGGTGGGTGGTCGGTTTCCCGACTTTCAATCCTGCCCAGCCCTGCGGCTACGCACATCGCCCTGCTTCACCGGCAGCGGCGGCACCATGCGGCGCAGCCAAAGCTGCTTGAGCTGCTCACCATCGGCGTGCTTGGGTTCCGCGTCCAGGTTGCGATAGCCCAGCAGCGTGGACTTCGGAATTTCCGTGGTTTCTGAGATTTTCTCCACGCTCAGGCCGGTGCGACGCAAGTCCTCGATGATCTGCCACCAGTTGATCCGGAAGCCGTTTTGCAAGTGCTGTGTCATTGGATTTCCCTCAAAAGCCAGTGGCCGATCAAAATCGATTCGGCGCGGTTGTGATCCTTCGCCCGGGTCACCGGGGCATTGGCGTACAGGCGCAGCGCCGTGGCGCGTGATGCGTCCTTGTCGGTGCCCAGGCCAAAGAACTTTTTCCAGTCGCGCGGGTTCACGATGGTCATGCCATCGGGTGCCACCTTGCCCGACACCAGCGCCCGGATCACGCCGAAGCTGTCGAACGAGCTGGCCGTGGTGGTGCTCGGCATCGATGGCATGGGGATGGGTCGCTCGATCACGGCATGCACCGATTCCTCGGCAAAGCTGAATTTGCTCGACCAGCTGGCCAGCAGCTCCTGCAGCTTGCCCGCATCCACCCAGCGCAGCATCTTGCCGGTGGCTTGGCCGTTGCTGCACACCGGCAGATCAACGCAATCGAGCAGCCCGCGATCCGTGCAGATCAGGGAAATGGCACCGGTCAGGCCCGGGTCGCAGCCGATGATCAGCATGGTGAATCCTCCGTGAAATTGATGATCTCGACACGCTGGCGGGTGACCACGGTAACCTCGGCAAATGCGTGCGCGCGCGCGATGGGTCCGTCGAGCAGACCAGCTCTCAGCCCCACCATGACCTCCTGCGGGCTCAGCTCGGTTTCGTCCACATCGGGCAATCGCATGTCTCGGGTTTCGTGGTTCATGCTGCCCCCCCGACAACGGCGCGATACATGGCTCGGACAGTGGGCGTAACGGACTTCGGATTTAGCCGGTCTTTTTCGGCCAGGTCATACGCCCATTGCTTCGGATCTCGCTTCGGTTTTGAAAGTCGGGCCCGATCAATGGCCTCTTGCACTGAGCGCGGATCAACTGCGGGGCCGGTGTAAGGCAACAGCGGCGGCTGCTCAACTTGCCGACTTGTGCCGCGTTGGCAGATAGCCCGGAACTCCAGCACCGTGGGCGGCTTTGCAACTGGCAGGTTCTCCAATCCGTAGCCAATGGCATTCGGGTTTTGCTGAAACCCACTGAGCTCCTGAGCCCAATCGACCTTCACGTCATCGATGTCGATGCCATCCCACATCGACAGCCATGCGCGGCCGTAGGTCACGGAAAACTTGTGAAAAATCTTCTCAATCCAAGGTTCTGGTAGCGACATCAATGGCCTCCGTAGGTTTTGTTTTTGACTTTCCAGTCATGGATTCAAAGCGCTCTCGCATGGCACGCTGGTGAGGGCTCTCTGCTACTGATTTCGTAGCTGATTGCGCAGATGTGGCGATGGTTTTAGCGTCATTCATCTGGCCTTTGACAATGCCCAGGACGTAGGCAAATCCCTTGCCTTTGTCCCTCGCCGTTCTGGCTGCGGCAACGAAGTTCTGCACCTCCGCCCCCTGAGCGATCAAGGCCTGCAAGTCGGGGTGACCGGGATTAGTGGATGCGATGCCTTCGGCTCGGATGGCCATGCAAATCGCGGTTTCATGGGGCACGCGCTGCGGCTTGTCGGGTTCGCGCGTGAGTTCACCAGAACTGTGTGTGTCTTTGTCT
>Ga0247844_1007410_pt1 | contig 12473 bp, 9 predicted proteins | sample LaCtaG_FD_192421 | JGI IMG/M metagenome (GOLD analysis project Ga0247844, IMG submission 192421) | Freshwater microbial communities from meromictic Lake La Cruz, Castile-La Mancha, Spain - LaCruzMarch201714.5m_1 | ecosystem: Environmental > Aquatic > Freshwater > Lake | place: Spain: Castile-La... | reverse complement strand
AGTCTAATTCTTGCTGCAGTATCAACGGTGTCAAAACTTGTCACACCCACATGCACCCAATCGGCTGCCTTTGGATGCCCCGACTTTTGCAATCTTAAAGCCAACACTTCCACCAGAGCTCGGGTAGCGTGCTGAGTGGTTTTTTCAATTTCTTCAATTTCAGAAAAGGTGACTCCAGAAAGTATTCGATCGAGCTCAGCAGAGTCTATTCTTGGGCACAAACCCTCTTGCATTAACGCCTCGAGATATTTTTTCTCATATTCAATCTGTGCCTCAAGATTGGCTTCTTCGCTTAAAGAAGCCGGCAGGTCTTTTTGATAGCGATTATCGAGGGGACTAAAAACATAATTCATGTTTGGGCTTGCTCGCTTTCTTGAAAGTAGGCAAAGGACAATTGAAATTTTTCACGTAGAGCTCGAGAACTTAAATGTCGATCATCACTTTTTATGGCACTTCGTAAAAGTGCATCCAAAACCTTAGGAGCAAATTTTTGTTCCGCTGCCCGCACTTTCGATCTAGCCGATTCCTCATTCAAATCTAATCCCAAATACACGGGATGCGAAAAAACAATGGGGCCGCCGTCGAGTTCTTCGGTTACCAGATGAATGGAAAATCCCGACAAGGGAACTTTTTCAAACACGGCACGATGAACTTTTTGATCAAGTCCCGGGAATGCAGGGAGTAAAGAAGGATGGGTATTAACTATCGGCCCCGGACATCGCTGCAAAAAAGCGGGAGATAAGATTCCAAAAAAACCGCAAAGAAAAATCAAAGGCTCAGTTGTTCCCTTTCGAAATGCACTTTGCGCGAGATGCTTTAAAAGATTCTCTTCAAACTCTTTTCGCTCAAAACGAGTCACTTGGTTAGAGGGCAAAAATTCGAGTGCTTTTGTTTCGGCAGGACACTGGCGATCTAAAAAAAGACCTGTAAAATTTTGTCGCGACTCTTCGCTTAAACTCGAAAAAATTTTTGTAAAACTTTCTCCGCTCGAAGAACTTAAACAAATCCAAGGTCGCATACTATGTTATTCCCATTCAATGGTACCAGGAGGTTTCGAAGTGAGGTCATAAACCACCCTATTGATTCCACGAACTTCGTTAACGATACGACTCGAGATTTCTTTCAAATCTTTCCATGGAATTTCCGTGGCTTCAGCGGTCATCGCATCAAGGGACGACACGCATCTTAACGCAAGAACATTTTCATAACTTCGCCCATCGCCCATGACTCCCACGGTTTGCACCGGCAGCAACACACACAACGCCTGCCATGTGAGGTCGTACAAACCGCGCTTTTTAAGTTCTTCATGTAATATGAAATCTGCACGGCGAAGGACATCAATGGATTCTCGCTTGAGTGGGCCGACATGCCGAATGGAGAGTCCTGGCCCAGGGAAGGGATGACGATTTAAAAAATCGGCATCGATGCCTAGTAATTTGCCGATTTCGCGAACTTCATCTTTAAAAAATATTCGCAAAGGTTCAACAAGTTTAAAGTTCTTCAAATCCTCAGGCAGTCCACCCACATTGTGATGACTTTTTATTTTATGTGCGGGACCCAGTTGGTTCTCAGCACTTTCAATCACATCGCTATAAATTGTTCCCTGCCCAAGAAAATGATTTCCTTTTTCATGGGACGCACTTTTTGAAACACTTTCAGAAAATGTTTCAATAAACATCCGTCCAATGTTTTTACGCTTGAGCTCGGGGTCCGATACGCCATCAAGTTCTTTCCAAAATTTATCTTGGGCATCGATGACTTCCAAATGAATGTTTGGATATTTTGAAAAAATGTGTTTGAGATCTTTTAAATCGTAGGCACGTGAAAAACCGTGATCCACGTATAGGGCATGAACTTTTACAACCTGCGCCAGCAAAACGGCAAGTACGGTGGAATCCACCCCACCCGATACGGCGCAGTGAACTTGTTCGACTCCTTTAAGCTCTTCCGACAATTGCATTTTTAAATCGCGAAGCACATTTGCCAATTTCCAATCAGCTTTAAGACCGCAAATGTCTTGCGCAAAAGATAAAAAGATTTTTTCTCCCTCGTCGCTATGATGAACTTCCGGATGAAATTGCAAAGCCCAAATATTTTTATCGCGAATTTTAAAACCCGCGACTTTTCCTGAAGATTGCAAAATTGTGATCGCGTTTGATGGAATTTGAGTGACCGAATCACCATGACTCATCCACACGCGACTGGAAAGACTAAGATTGCGGACTAAAGGATCAGCCAAACCCTCTGGAGTTTTTGCAACTGATGCCGCACCATATTCGCGATGAGTTGCAGCCTCAACTTTGCCGCCATTTTTTTGCGCGAGCCATTGATATCCAAAACACAAGCCGAGCAAAGGTTTTGTGTAATTTAAAAAACTTTCGTCAGGATCAAAGCCTTCACCAACACTGGCGGGTGAACCAGAAAGAATAACCCCCGAGGTGTCGTGAGGAAGATCACTGACTTTTGTTTTATAGGAGAGCACTCGCGCCGAAAATCCCAAGCGCCTCAGACGCTTAGCGATCAATTGGGTATACTGAGATCCAAAATCGATAACTGCAATCATTCGTCGCCCATGCCTCCCGAATAGTTAGGAGCTTCGCTGGTGATGGTGACATTGTGCACATGGGATTCTTTAAGCGCACCGGAGGAAATTCTTCTAAAGCGAGCACGCTCGCGAAGTTCACTCAGTTTAGACGCTCCTACATAACCCATCCCAGATCGCAGCCCACCCATCAATTGATGCACAACTTGAGACAGAGTTCCACGATAAGGCACTCGCGCTTCCACACCTTCGGGAACAAGCTTCGAGGCTTCTCCCACTTTGGCTTGCCCATAACGATCGCGTGAACCTTTTTTCATGGCGCCAAGAGAGCCCATTCCACGATACGATTTGTAAGACCTACCCATATAAAGAATGGTGTCACCGGGCGATTCTTCCGTACCCGCAAGCAAGGATCCCAGCATCACGGCATCAGCGCCAGCGGCTAAAGCTTTTGTAATATCTCCGGAATATCGTATTCCTCCATCGGCGATGATGCCGACATTCGAATGAATTTTTCGAAGCGCTTCAGAAATTTCTAAAACTGCCGTCAACTGCGGAACCCCCGCGCCACTAACAATTCGAGTGGTACAAATGGAACCAGGTCCGATTCCAATTTTTACAATGCTTGCGCCTGAATCCACTAGCGCTTTGGCGCCATCGACTGTCCCAACATTGCCACCCACTAAGGCTATTTTGGAATGGCGACTGCTAATTTTTTTCAGTGTCGCAAGTACCCCTTCACTATGACCATGTGCCGAATCAACCACAATCAAGTCGCAACCACTTTCGACTAAATGAAAAGCGCGTTCGATTTCTTTATCACCTACACCAACTGCTGCGCCTACAAAAAGTGAACCTTGTTCATCTCGCAAAGCTAAAGGAGCATCTTGCGATTGGCGCAAATCTTTTGAGGTCATAAGACCTTTGAGTTTTCGATCTTTCGAAACAAGTGGTAATTTTTCGACTTTAAATTTTTTAAAAAATTCGGTGGCCTCGGTCTGCGAGGCACCGACCGGCAAAGTGTGAACTTCGCTTGACATCACTTCTCGAACTTTTAATTTAAGATTGGAAACGTAGCGAATGTCTCGACCGGTACAAATCCCCACCAATACGCCATTAGCATCGACCACGGGAAAACCCGTGACCCCTGTTTCCAAAATAATATTTTTTAATTCTTCAATGCTCAGCTCAGGAGAAATTGTAAGAGGTTGCGAAATCACGCCGTGCTGGAATTTTTTTACTCGTTTGACTTCGGAGCATTGCTCTTCAATGCTGAGATTTTTATGAAGAACTCCGATGCCTCCCATTTGCGCAAGTGAAATAGCCACTCGCGATTCGGTCACCGTATCCATGGCGGCCGAGAGAACTGGTACATTTAAAGTCACTGGTCCTAATTTGCTCACAAGACTCACATCTGTCGGCAATACTTGACTGTATGCGGGCTCCAGCAGCACATCATCAAAGGCTAGCGCTAAAGGAAAACGATCTTCGATTGTAATTTTGCTCATAGTGCGACCAACAACACTTTCTTTATCCACAAGTTAAAGAAAAAAATGATAGTGAAGCTCTCTACAAGCTTCAAATTCTTTGAAGAAATACTCTGAAAAATCTTAGACTCCCCGATTCAAACACTCCTCAAATTGACCAATAAGAGGATTTTGCGCTTTGCGTTATGATATTTCCTTGCCACGTCTTCTTATATTCGCGAAGAATAAAAAAGTTGCGCGAAAATTTTGTTTTGCTCCAAGAGTTTTTTCTGAGAAACATTCTCATTTTCACTGATAAAGATCATCAAAAATTTACTTGTCCATTGAAGTTTCCTACGAGATGCTACGATAATAAAGAACATCGATTACGATCTTGGATAGTCACTGAGATCTACAAAGGAGTTAAGACACCATGAGTACGAATTCCAAACCCAGCAAACTTAACAGACGTGAATTTATGCAAAATGCTTTAGTTTTTTCCGGTGCAGCGATCGCGTTGACTCAGGTAAAATGGATCAATGAAGCTTTTGCCTGCGAGAATCCCCCTGCCGACGCTGCAGATCCTGAAAAAGCTGCCGCAAAAACTCAAAAGTACGCGCACAAAGCGGCCGATTTTAAAGGCACTCGAAAACCGACTTTTGCAAAAGATGCAAATTGCGTAAATTGCAATTTCTTTAAGCCAGCTAAGAAAGGCGATGCTTGGGGCAAATGCGCAATGGTAGGCAACAAACAAGTTTGCAAAGACGGTCTATGCAACATGTGGGCGGCATTACCCAAAAAATCTTAGTTGCTAAATACTATGGGCGAATCGCGCTCTCTGCACTTTCGACTTGTTTAATCCAAGCAGACTGAATTTGCTCATTGATGCCCATTCGACTGCACGGGGCATCAAATGGAGTCAATTGAAGACGTAAAGCATTCGCGTTTTCAAAAAGCTCACGATTGCCGGAGACTTCGATTGCTTGATAAATCTCCCTTTTGAGATCGTTTAACATTTTCATTGTCTCATTGTTTTTTTCATAAGAAGTGACATCGTTCCGATAAAGGGCCTCTTCTTCAATACTATTTAAAACTTTTGCCACTTTGTTTAAAAGGCTCATGGCAGAGTGAGCGGACTGAACGATGTAATGATCACTCGAACTCTTGTTTAACTTTACCGTTTTAAATATGCCCTTTTCATGATTTTCCTGCAAATAACTTTCGATGCTAACTTCTTCCAACGCGTAGGCTTTAGAAAGTTCGATCACTGCCTTTGTGCTTCGCTGAACTCCCAAAACTAGATTCGTAAAATTTTTGGTAGAGGGATTACTTTCAAAGGCCTTAGCCAAGTCTTTCACACTCTGCCCGCTTGAAAAAAATTCCTCTTTTAATTTTTCACTGTTCCCTGAGTTTTCGACTCGACGTTGTTCAAATTCATGGTGCATGAATTCATGCACCAAAGTCCAACGATCAGTGCTCTCGAGAACGCCGATGACGGAAGTTTCTTTGAGTAATTCCACTTTATCAGCAGAATTTTGAGGCAAAAACATCCCCAGTATCACATCAAACTCTCCCCCACCCATGGCTTTTTCGGTATCTCGCCAGAGTTTTAAAAAGTCGGTGGGAGCTTCGGGCAAAGTCGCAAAAAATCGACAACTCGCTTTAGGGCGAGGAACTTTAAAAAATTTTACATTTTTTGTTTCGACGTATTTTAAAGAGGACGCCCCTGATGCGGCCAAGAGTGGGGTGATGCGATTTTCGTATATCTGTTTTTGGAATCGTAGACTTTTCACTTCATCTTTAGATTCGAGAGAAAGATCTATATCTAAGCCTTCATCAAACTGAAACTCGCACTCAGCGTAAGGATCTTTGGAAGAATTTACACTAGCATCACTGTTTTCGTTTTGCTCTGGTCCGCCTTCAGGTGCCGGACCCACCAAAGTTCTTTTTTCACGACAAGATGTAAAAAGCAAACCGGTGACGAATACGCACAATATCTTTTTCATTGGTTCGCGATACTGCCTTTTTTGAAAGCTCAGGTCAAAGCTTAGATTTGCTTGAAAGTGTCTAAACTTTAGACAGCGCCAAAGTTGTTAAAAGGCCTTCCATTGAAAAACTCTGTCTTAAAAAGCAAAAGTGGCCAGAATCTCATTTCGAGACTCCAGCCACTTTTTAAAACGAAACCTGCTAATGGATAATTAAGCGTTACCTTCAACAACCTGATCGCCGTAGCGAAGAGGAGGTAGAAGTTGTTTTTTCTTCAACTTTTCCACCAATGTGGTGCGATTCAAACGCAATAGTCCCGCAGCACGATTGCGATTCCAACCTGTGCGCTCAAGAGCACGCAAGATGAGAATATTTTCAAACTGATCCACGACTGAATTAAAGTCGAGACCTTCGATGGGAAAAATCATTTTATCTGAAATCAAACGAATCGCTTGATCTACAGTGATGCTTCCATCGATGTCCTGCGCGAGAGTTTCGATAGGAGCTGCTTCGACGCTATTCGCGGCTTGCTCCATCGTAGATCCCACACTGGCGCTCTGTTGAATTGGTCCTTTGGTAAATGTGTTTCCTGAAATTTTCATGCCCTCTTCCCCCGATTTCTCTTGTGACAATTGTTGCACAAAATTTGATCCATTGTTAGCCCCTAAAAATAAATCTTGTGAAAAATTTAATTCCGCCTGCTCAACTTGAGCAGAAGAAGTATTTTCACCAGAATCATATTGGGATTTCACAACGGTTCGCCCCGCGTTCAATAGATCTTCGTATTCGATTTCTGAGAGGCTCTGCCGCCGATACTTCTCTGGGAAATCCAACACGTCAATCATTCCTGAGCTCTTCAAAATCACCATACGTTCCATCACGTTTTCAAGCTCACGAACATTGCCCGGCCAATCGTACGCCATCAGCGCACGCAAGCCAGCTTTTGTCACACCCGTCACGCGACGGGATTTTTCACGATTAAACTTTCGAACAAAATGTTCGACAAGGAGTCCCACATCGCCACGTCGTTGCTTTAAGCAAGGCACATGAATGGGAATCACATTCAAACGATAGAACAAGTCTTCTCTAAATCGTCCTGCAGCCACTTCGACCTCGAGATCTCGATTGGTGGCGGCGATGATACGAACATTGGCTGCGCGAGTTTTAGTAGAACCCACGGGCTCAAAGGTACGCGTTTGTAAAACTCGTAAAAGTTTTACTTGCAAAGTTGGTCCCATTTCTCCGATTTCATCGAGAAAAAGAGTTCCGCCTTCGGCCGCTTGGAATCGCCCCTCACGATTGTTAATCGCGCCAGTGAAGGCCCCTTTCATATGACCAAAAAGTTCACTCTCCAGTAGCTCTTCTGGAATCGCACCGCAATTGACTGCAACAAGCGGCGCATTTCTGCGATGAGACTTTGCGTGAATGCGCTGAGCAAAAAGTTCTTTGCCCGTACCCGAATCTCCAGAGATCAAAACTGTGGAATCCGTATCAGAAACGGCATCAGAGAGATGTATCACTTCCAACATTAAGGACGATCTTGTGATGATATCAGCTTCCTGCGCGGCTTCAGGTTTGCGAGTGGGCAATGTGATCTTGGCCAAATCTTTTGCGGTGATGCCTCCATTTAGAGAAATCACTTCATCAGCAAATGTAGCAATTTTATTGCCTTGTCGCGGATCAATCCAGTCCCAAGTCTCGCGAAGCGCCATCAACTGCGCATGATTCCACTTAGGTGCAGGTGCAAAACAAACATGTCTCACGCGAGCTTGCATCATCGACAAGTACGCCAGCTGCTCGACCTGCTTAGGTTGCTGCACATCGAGAGGAATATAAATCAAGGCATCGAGTGCCTGTTCGGAAATTTCGGAATCCGAAATAATTTTTGATTCATCATTGATACCGCCAAGAGTGATGCCTAAACTTTTTGCAAGCAAAGGCAACTCCACTCGTGCAGAGGCTCCCATCACAGACCACAAGACTTCAATGCCTTCGGCTGTGAGGATTTTTTCAAATTGAGAAACTTGTCCCAGTACCGCCACGATTTCGGCGTCGGACAATCGATTCCTCAAAGTTGGCAAATGTCTCAGCGCAGAAGTGCCGCTTTTGACAGTGCCACAAAATTGTATGATCGCACCGAGTCCCGCTTGGACTCCTAATACGACGCTGACGCGTCCTTGTGCCATCCGCAAAACCCTCCCCTGGCTTTTTGGACTAACGAAACAAAATGTCTCTCCTTTAGTATTAAAAGGTCAAACTCTTGTGACGTCAATTCAGTTTCATCTTGAATTTTTGACACCTCAATTTTCTATCGTGGTTAATTTGTGCAAAAATAAATTTCGATTAAGCTGTATTTCATGAAAAAGAAAAGACAAGCCACAGCCAAAGCCCCGAAAGATATGGAATTTTTAAACCCTTTTTTTGATATCCACAATCGCGAAGAATTCCCTGTACAGAGAGTCAATAAAAAGGGGGTGTCAAAAAATCCTAAGAATTCTGTTCCATTCAAGCAAGCAAAGCTCGAAGAAATTCGTTTTCTTCAAGGAGAAGACTCTCCAGCAAAAGAAACTTGGCGAACTTTTCGGATTATGTCGGAGTTGATCAAGGGACTTGATAAATTGACGGGCGTCACGAAGGGAATTTCGATGTTCGGTTCGGCGCGAGTGCGCCAAGGATCCAATCACTATGAATTGGCGCGCGCGACTGCCTATGAAATTGGTAAAAAAGGATTCACGATTATCACAGGTGGTGGGCCTGGCTGTATGGAAGCTTCCAACAGAGGAGCAAAAGAAGCCGGCGCACTGTCGATTGGATTAAATATCAAATTGCCGTTTGAAGCCTACGTGAATCCCTACGTAGACATGGTGGAAACTTTTAATTTCTTTTTTGTTAGAAAAATTATGCTCGTAAAATATGCGCATGCTTTTATCATTTTACCTGGGGGATTTGGCACTTTGGACGAATTGTTTGAAGCTGCAACTCTGATTCAAACCGGAAAAGTTTCGAACTTTCCGATTATTCTGATGGGCAAAGAATTTTGGGCTCCACTTATGGGATGGATTCGCTCGACACTTTTAAAGCAAGGAATGATTCGCGAAGAAGATCTTTTAGATTTGCACGTCTTAGATGACCCTAAAGAAGCTGCAAAGATTGTTGAAAAATCTTGGAAACGCTATTTGAAGAGCGTTAAAGACGAATTAAAAAGCAGTCGCTAAACAAAACGGGGCTTGCCTCTACCTAGGCAAACCCCGTTTCTCTTTAAAACAAGTTTTTAATGACTTGTCTTATACACAAATTAATCTAAGCCGCCCATACTTCCTCGACCACCGCCGACGGCATAACGCCTAGCTTTTTTCTCGCGGATTTCAGCAGCTTCAACACTGTAGCGCGTCCAAGGTTCCGCATCTAATCGACCTTCATCAATGGGCTCTTCCGAATCTTCGCAGAGGCCATAAGTGCCATCTTCCATTTTTGCGAGCGCGTTTTCGATTTCTCGCAACACATAACGATCTCGTTCTTGCATGTTTAGCGCAACACTTTGCTGAATCAGCGAAGCTGCGTGATCGGTTTCATCGGTCAAGTCATCCTGATTAAGCACCAAGGCTGTTTGTTGACGATGATTCAATCGGTTGATGACCTTTGATCGTGCGTCCAACAATTTTTCTCGATACTTGCTTTGTTTTTTGGCGTCCATATTGCCCCCCGTTATCAATCTACGGACACACCTATCGGTCCGTTTGGGTAATAACTTAAGAAGAATTCGCAAAAATATATTTCGAACAATTTTTTGACGAAAAATCTTCTCTGCAAACGTGCTTAGGTCAGTTTGATAAGCAAAGTGGGGGCCAGAGTGAATTCTGGCCAATTTGTGTTCCGGCAGAAAATTGTGCATTTTCTTTTGATGCCTCTCCCACTGTAAAATAATCGCACTAGAATCACTTTCGATGAAATTCTTAGACTTATTGCGATTTCAATTTGGCAATTCTGCAGTTATCAATCGCCTCTCCAAACATCCCAAAATTTTGTGGATTGGCTTTTTATTGACTCTGAGTGCGGCAATCGCCCGAAACTACAATCAAAATTATTTTCCCAGTGCTCCTCATTGGATCATCACGCCAGCGTTACTTTCCACTGCAACGTGTTTACTGATTAGTATTTTTTTGAGAATTTCTTTAAAACTTCATAAAGGTGATTTTAAAAGACTCCTAGGACTCCTGTGGATGACATCGCCAATTGCATGGCTCTATGCCATTCCTATTGAAAGTTATACGAGCGAATACACTTCTGCGATGTTTAACATTGTTCTTTTGACGTTGGTCTCTATCTGGAGAGTTCTACTCTTTGCTAAAATTTTGCAGTATGTCTCAAAGATTTCTTATGGGGAGTGCTTTTTGCTCACTCTTCTTCCAGTTTCCATTGAAGTCTTCATCATTGGTTTTTTTGGGCAACTTCCAAAGGGTTTAGCGCTTATGGGAATGGCCAGCTTAAAAGTGAATCCAGCGACGGAATTGCTCCAAGGAGCGGCAAACTTTTTTATGAGATATTCCATGCCCACTGCACTGCTGACTTTTGTTTTACTCTTGTTCGTTTTTAGACGAGGAAAAAAATGGAAAGACCGATGTTCGTTGTTTAATTCTCCCGTTGATCGTTCAAATTCTGCTTGGCCAAAAAAACAAATCTTTGGTCTTTTAGTCGCATTCTGCGCCTGTGCAATTCCGTTCCAGATTCAACTAGGACGGAACGAACACCTCGACACCTTGGTCACAGATGAAAAATATGGCGAAGCTATGGAATTTTTAAAATCTCAAAATCCCTCGGCATTTGCTGCTTCTAAAATTTTGGCCCCCGACCCTTACTCGTTGCTGGTCTTTAAAGCTCTGCCCCCCATGATCGCTCTACTCAATCATGAAACTCCAAATTGGATTAAAGAACACTATCTCCGAAGTGCTGAAATCATGTTTGGGCATGCAGATGAATCTTTTCACGCGTGGATGCACACTCACAATCACTATGCCGAACTGTTACAAAATTTGCATCAACTAGGTGACCCAAACAATATGATCGGAAAAAGAAAAACTGCACTCTTAAACCTGTGCGATGAAATCAAGAAAAAAAAAGTCGAAGACCGCTTCGATACTTCAATTGCCACTCAATGGGAAAAAGCAGAACGTTTACATAAAAATCACTTCCTCAATATACTTGTCGAACTTCAGATAGGTTGCCTAGCTCAATGAAGATTTTGCTCGTGGGAATGTCGGGAGTCAGAGTGACTACGCCCGAGCTGCGTGAACTCGGAGTTTCGCTCCCTGGTTTTATTGAGCGTGGCAAAGTCATTGCATCCCTTCCCCATCTTGGCTTACTCATTTTGGGAGCACAAATTCCTCCTCACTTTGAAGTCGAATATTTGGAAATTGATTCCTATGATTCTCAAATTCCACTTATCGAATGTGATCTTGTTGCGATTTCTGCTCTCAGCGCTCGCATCTATGACGCCTATAATTTAGCAGATCGGTATCGTGATAAAGGGACTCATGTCGTTATGGGGGGACTTCACGTGAGTGCATTGCCAGAGGAAGCCCTTCTCCACTGTGATAGCATTATCAAAGGCAGCGCTGAAAACGTTTGGACTGAGCTACTGAAAGACTTTGAAAACGGAATTGCAAAAAAAATCTATCAAGGTGAAGCCCGTTTTGATTTTCGCAAATACCCCCATGTCATGCCGCGATTTTCGCTTCTCAAGGGGCGTGAATACAATCGTCTCACGATTCAAACATCGCGTGGCTGCCCAAGAGATTGCGAGTTTTGCGCATCGACCCCGACTATCACAAAAGGATTTCACACAAAACCTGTTGATTGGGTAATTGCAGAAATTCGTGAAGCGAAAAAATTTATTGATTCGAATTACTTTGAATTTGCGGACGACAATACTTTTTTAGATAAAAATTGGGGCAAGGATTTATTGAAGGCTTTAGCAACGGAAAATATCAAATTTTTTACCGAGACCGACGCTTCAGTCGCCGATGATTTAGAATTATGCGATTTGCTTAAAGATGCTGGCTGTAGACAACTTTTGATTGGTTTTGAAAGTCCCTTCTCTTCTGATTTGATAGATATGGATCCTGTACAATGGAAGGCAAAAAGTTCTGCAAAAATTCACAAAGTGATAGACACTCTTCAAAGCCGAGGAATCAGCGTAAACGGATGTTTTGTACTTGGGCTTGATAACCATGGACCTGAAATTTTTTCACTCCTCAATAATTTCGTAAAAAGTTCAGGGCTCGCGGAAGTTCAATACACTGTGCTGACTCCCTTCCCTGGGACGCAGCTTTACATGCGTTTGAAAATGGAAGGTCGCCTGTTAAAAAATGAATACTGGAATCGCTGCACGCTGTTTGATGTCAACTTTGTCCCAAAAAAAATGAGCGTGCAAGAGCTTGAAGACGGCATGATCTTTCTGTTTAAAAATACCTACACTCGCG
>Ga0247844_1007405_pt1 | contig 12480 bp, 6 predicted proteins | sample LaCtaG_FD_192421 | JGI IMG/M metagenome (GOLD analysis project Ga0247844, IMG submission 192421) | Freshwater microbial communities from meromictic Lake La Cruz, Castile-La Mancha, Spain - LaCruzMarch201714.5m_1 | ecosystem: Environmental > Aquatic > Freshwater > Lake | place: Spain: Castile-La... | reverse complement strand
CAAACCACCTACACCATTCAAACAAGAATTATTCGTAAATTTCAATCCTTCTAAAGTTGTAGAAGCACTCTTATTAAACAAATACAAACCACCACCATTTGAATTGGCCGAATTATCGCTTAAATTACAATTTTTCACAATAGTATTTACAATCGTTGATGTATTAACGCTTGTTACATTAATGGCAATACCACCACCATTTCCATAACCAGTATTATTTCTGATATTACAATCTTGAATAGTACCCCCACCTAATTTCTTATTATCAGTTCCAACAGCACCAACAAAAATACCAGCTCCATGAGAAATTGTTGTATTGTACTCAATGTTACACCCTTGAATTAATCCTTCACCCACCATATAAACACCACCACCATGCATTAAACCTGTTACAGTTGGTGTCATTACCACTCTGGTGTTTTTATTGTGATGTATATATGAATTCAAAAGTTTAGCATTTGCCGATACAACATATACTCCAGCACCCCCAACACCACCAGACATGATAGTTGTATATACCGTGTTTTTAGTAACAATACAGTTTTGCATTACTGCATATGGATTTAACACGACTCCTGCTCCAGCTCCTGAAGTTAATTTTCTTGCAAAATTCGATATCTCCAATCCGTCAATATATGTGAATTGAGTTAGAGTTAAAGGGGTATTCAAACCAACATATCCAACAGAAGTGGCAGTAGAATCAATCACTGGACTTCCACCATCAATAGTTGTTTTATTAACAAAATTCCAAGGTAAACTATTCACTTTTGCACGATCAGAAATAGCAGTTTCAGTACCGGCAAAACTACCGTAGATACTCACACCATCTTTTAAAGTTGTGGTTCCTAAAACCGGATAAACACCGCCAGCCATCCAAACTTGATCCCCTGGTACAAATACAGTTTGGAAATACCAAGTATTAAATGCAGTTCCCGTTGGAACATTTACTTCACCTGCAGCAGCAGTACGCCATGTAACAGTTGGTGAATTTACTAAATAAACAGTAGAAAATGCTGACAAACTGCACAATAGCGCGAAGAATAAATAAACTTTTTTCATAATAATTAAAATTAAATTGTTTTTATTTCATGTTTTTAAAATTTCAAATTGGTTGTAGAATTTGAATATACTTAGAAACGTGTATGAAATAAAAACCTACTCACTCCGTGAATAATTTTAATTTATTTGATGAATTTATTCTATAAATGGATTAAAAAAAGGAAAACAAAGTTGTCAAATGCGCTATTTCACCCAGAATGTAGATTTAATTAAATCTGCACTATTTGTACCTACCCACAGGTCAAACTCACCTGGTTCAATGATTTTATTAAAATCTATATCATAGAATGCCAACTCTTTAGCAGACAATGTGAATTTAACTGTTTTCATCTCCCCTTTTTTAATTAAAACTTTCGTGAAATTTTTCAACTCCTTTTGTGGACGAGTGACACATGCCACTTTATCATGAACATAAAGTTGAATAATTTCTTTACCATCAAATGGACCTTTGTTACTGACATCCACAGAAACTTCTAAGCTACCCTCTTTATCAATTTTATCGGTGGAAATTTTTAAATTACTGTATTCAAATTTTGTATAGCTGAGTCCAAATCCAAATGGGAAAAGGGGTTGTGCATCTACATCCAGGTATTCATCTTCCTGGGGACGGCCACTATTTCTATCAGAATAAAAGATTGGAATCTGCCCAGTTGATTTTGGAAATGATATAGTAAGCTTTCCACTTGGATTTATTTTTCCAAATAACACATCTGCCAACGCATTTCCACCCTCAGTACCAGGATGCCATGCAAGAACTACTGCATCGGCATATTCCATAATAGCGGTCAGTGCTAATGGACGACCATTGAAAACGACTACCACTATTTTAGAACCATTGACTTTGGCCTCTTTTACCATTTCCACTTGTGCTTTCGAGAGTGAAATGTCAGAAAGACAGTGAGATTCTCCAAAAGTATTACCAGGTTCACCCACACAAACAATGGTTACTTTGGCAACTTGATGGGATTTTGTGCCATTTAACAATTCAGTTGTTACAGGTTTATTGTTATTTATCCCCTCATAAGCTGAAACTGTCTGCGATTGTTCGCCACGACCATCCCACCAACCAAGAATATCTCTGTTGTTGGCAAATGGTCCTATAATGGATAATTTTGTATCTTTTTCTGTCAATGGCAAAACTCCATTGTTTTTAAGAAGAACCATCGATTCTGCCGCTGCTAAACGAGCAATGGAACGATTCGAAGCGGTTACTTGAGACTTAATAGCTTCTATTTCATCAATATATGGATTCTCAAATAGTCCTAATCGAAATTTAATTCTCAACAACCTTCGAACAGATTCATCTATAGTTTTAATATTCACTTTTCCTTCTTTAACTGATTGTACCAGTTGTAGATATGTATTACTTCGCATTTCAACATCAGTACCGGCGTTAATGGTTTTTTCGGCCGCCTCTTTTTCTGTTCCTGCAATGCCGTGATTGACCATTTCAATGACTCCGTTCCAATCGCTGACTGTAAAACCATCAAAGCCCCATTTGTTTTTTAATGTTTCGGTTAATGTATAATGATTTGCTGTTGATGGTACACCTGCCACATCACTAAAAGCCGCCATTACGGATACTGCACCCGCTTTTACACAGGCTTCGAACGGGGGCAAATAAGTTTCTACTAAGGAACGTTTTGAAATCTCTGCAAATTGTTTATCTCGTCCTCCCATTGACATTCCGTAGCCCACAAAATGCTTCACACAAGCGCCTACTGAATTTTTACTTGTTAAATCATTCCCTTGATAACCTTTTACTACCGCTTCGCCAAATTTGGCATTCAATAGCACATCTTCGCCAAAACATTCGGAAATCCTACCCCATCGTGGGTCGCGTGAAACATCCACCATGGGGCTATAGGCCATTTCAACACCAAAATTACGAGCTTCATTTGCTGCCATGGCAGCTGTTTTTGCAGCCATTTCTAAATCCCATGAGGCTGATGCACCAAGTGGTGTTGGGTAAATAGTTGAAAATCCATGTATTACATCAAAAGCAAACAAAAGGGGTATTCCCAAGCGAGACTTCTCTACTGCCAGTTTTTGTAATTGATTGCGCTCAGCAGGTGTATAGATACTGGTATTTAAAACACAAAAAGAACCGATTTGACCACTTTGAATCTTTTTATACAAGGTCTCATCTTGTTTTTCTAAAGCCGGATGAACCAATTGACCTACTTTTTCTTCAAGGGTCATTTTGGTGAGTAAGGCACTTATTTTATTTTCTATCTCAATTTGATTGACAGAAAATGTATTTTGAAAGATTCCTAAAAAAAGAGATATGATAATTAAGTTACTGATTTTCATTGTTAAAGCTATTATGAAAGTTGAAGTGATAAATTAAACTTTGTAGTGAGGCATTTATGGCAAAGCATAATAGGCTACTTCGGCATAAAAAAATTCGGATATATTTATTTTGGTATAGTCATACCATTTAATACAATTTTGGATAGCATCCCGTCCACGTCCATCAATAGGCAGAGAGAGTGCTACAATTGCGGCAGCTGCCAAAGGATTTCGCATGTATTGTGCTTCAAAATTTTTACGTAACCCAATTGCAGTTTTGTCACCTGTATTTGAAAGATTAATCGCATCAGTTATGGTAGTTTGGGCATACCACGTTGGGAAACACAATCTCCAATTAGCAGTTCCAAAAACTTTGGTATCATTATTATCAAATAGTTTATATTTATCCAATGAAACCAAAGCACTCGTTACATTTGCAGACAATCCCAATTTGTATTGTGCTTTGATTGAATCATTCTTTTCCCATGCTATCAACTTAGACAAAGATGCCTGAGATCCAACATAAGTCCAAAGACTCCATTCTGCGATGGAGCTTTTTGCAACTACATCTGGTATATAGCCCTCGGCACAAATTTGCAAGCGTGTTTTGGTGGCACCAGGAGGAATTTCATTCACAGCAGTGTTATATTTTGTGAGCCAAGTTGAATCTTTTGTCACATCGTACATCGCTCGGAGCATAAATAAATATCGTGAAGCAGCACGGTAATCTTTTACTTTAAAAGAACCTCTAAATTGCCCTTTAAAGGTACCATCACAAGGACATTGCCAACCCGTCAATTCTAACGCAGCAGCCACTTCTATCATTTTATTGGTAATCTGGGTGCGTTCAGCTGCGTCTGGGATATTACTCATCAGATAGGCATGCAGACCATAAAACCAGGGATGTGTTTGATCATCCGAACCAATAGGATAATGACAAATTCCATCTGTACCCATTCCCCTGGCAATAAATCCTTTCACATCAGAAACGGAGGCACTATTAATAAGCCCTTGCGCCAAACGACTAGCATTTTTTCTATCAACAGCATCATTTGAGCGACGGGCACGTTCACATTGAGCAGCTAAATAAACTCCTGTAAACATAGGACCATTTTCGATGGGACAATACCAGCCCAAAGCATTGGGGCGACCAAGTGTACAATCCTCCGGCGTAGGCATTTCACCAATAAAATCGACAATAATTCCACTGCTATCAACTCTTTTGCTCCAAACAAGATCATGAACTGATTGTATGGCAGTGGTTTGTATAGTATTATCATTACCAAATGCAACTCCTCCCCCATTGCTGGTTGCTGTGTTGAATTCAATGGTACAGCCTTTTACGAGTGTGGTTATACTTTCGGTGGATGAGGCAAAAACACCTCCACCATACGTACTTGCAGTTCCAGATTTTAAATTCTCATTGTGATGAATATACGAATTTAAAAGCTGTCCACCACGAACATACACTCCCGTTCCTCTGGACTCAAAAAGATTATTTGTTGAGGTGTTGTAAGAGACTATGCAATTTTGCATTAGCCAGTTGGTCAAAATAGATGCTCCAACTCCTGAAATGTTGGATGTTGGATTTGTAGATTTGAATTTTGTAATGGTGACACCATCAATAAAAGTAGAAGAAAGGTTATTTGCCAATGTAACAATACCTTGATTTACCTGGTTGTTGCCATCAATTATAGTTGGATTATTAAATTCCCAAGACTTACCCCCACTTAATTTGCTTCTGTCATTGATTGATCCTTCAGTTCCTGAAAAACCACCGTACAGATTTACACCATTGGGCATGATAATCGAATTGTCAACGATATAAGTGCCTGCTGCCAACCATATTTCATCCCCCACCTTGAAGGAAGTTGAAGTGATCCAACTATTTAAAGATTGTGCATTTCCAATTGTAATAATTGAACCTGTAGTCGTATTGAGTGGCCACCTATTGGTTCCTTCCAATTGAACTAGATAGCGTGTAGAGTAAGCTGTCAAACTTATAAATAAACTAAGACAGAATAATATATTTTTCATTACTAATAGTTTGTTTTTGTGTAAGTTGATTTACGGAATAATCACTTTTGTGGTGATGTTCCCCACTCGAATCAAATAGATTCCATTTGATAAATTAATAAACAGATTGGAATCATTGGCAGTTTTAGTGGTAACCACATTTCCTGTGACATCAAAAACAGTGACCACATCTGCAATATTTAATCCAAAAAATTCAATACCTGATTTGGTGGTTCTAAATCTTACACTAGCCGAAATCCTGTCAACAGACGTTTGAGTTTGAAATTCATAGGCTCCAATGTCAAATACTCCACCTTGAGGTCGGGTATTTCCAACGATATCTGTTATAATCAATGTTGGAGACGCACTTAAATCCAGCCCTTTATTGATTGCAGGTGATGTAGATTTTAAATTCCAATTAGCAACAGCTGAAGCCTCTTTATGTACCAAAGAAATTGGAGCACCACTAAAAGTAGAAGGAATTTCAAAGGTATTTGTGGCAGTAATCGTCGTTAAGTTGTTACTTAGACTCGCTGTTGTCCCCAAAAATGCATCGCCATCTGTTGCACAATTTTTAATGATAGAATTATTTGTATTGGCAATATTCCCAGTGTTATTGCTGACATTCCCTACAAATAAACAGTTGATAACAGAACTGGCTAGATTGTTTAAATTGATAACTCTACCTGATTTTGCACCTAAAGTTGAATTTTGAGCAAAAGTAGAATTATAAACCGCACTTTTCTTTTTTAGATTTAAAACTGAACATTGGAAGTTTACACTTTCGGTTGAATTGTTTGTAAACAGACAATTTTGAAGTGTAACGGCAGTTGAAAAATAGGCTGCAGCTCCATCTATATCAGCATTTAGATAATTATCTCGAAAAATGCAATTCTTAATCGGTCCACTGTAAATTGCTGTATCTACTAACAATCCGCCTCCCCCTTTGAATGAGACACTTACTGGACTTGCAGTACTTGCCGTGTTCCCAACAAAAGAACAACCATCAATTGAAACTGGTTTGTGAAGTATGCTCAAATAGGCACCCCCCCCACCATTGGGACTTAACAACACCGAGTTTTCTAATATTTGACACCGACTGATAGTTATCTTAGCAGTTGAAACGGTTGATGTGTCGATACCACAAATACCCCCGCCATTTCCGGCCAAAGAGCTATTGTTTTGAATGATACAATCTTCAATTGAAATGCCACCGGTTGAAATTGATACGCCTGAATATTTTGCATTTTGTGTTTTTAATTCTACAGCATTCAGAAAAACAGCGTTTATCTCAAAAACTGTAAAAAACAACAATGCCATTATTTGTGTGTTTCTACTCATGGAATTTTGTATTACAATTGACTTAGCAAAAATAGCTTGATTTTGATGTGAAAAATTTGTTTTTTGGTCTAAAATAGCCTATAAATAGTTCAAACAAGCCAAAATATTGGAATAATCTCTATTTTTCGTATTTTGAGTTATCAAAATCTATATTTTGTACATTTCCATTTACCTTCACATTGGCATCAGAAAGAGTTTTAATTAATTGTCCGTTCATTTTCAAGCCTTTAAAATGAACACCATCAATCGTTGCCTCTTTTGATTGAATAATATAACCTTCGGGCAAGCTGGTATTTGTGCGCAAAAGCTCTGCGGTGATGTTTTCAAAATTGATATTTTTATAAACAGAACTACCTTTTGCAGCCAAATAGATGATTCCCGCTTTATCGACTAATTGCCCTTCAATTCTGATATTTCGGAATGTAAAATTTTCTTTTACGGTATTGGAATTATCTCTAGTGGTCACCGCCATCATTTTTCCCGGCATAAAATCGAGTCTGGCTTGATCACCAATTACATCAATATCTTCCCAAAGCACATTTTTTTGTGGATTGTCATTTAAACTGATCATGCAATGACCATAAGGGCCTTTCCACACTACACAATCGGTAAAGGTATTATTATCACGAATATTTGAGATAAGTGCATCATCGTTGTTGAAAATAAAACAGTGCTTCATCAAACTGTTGCCATTTAAGTGGGGGCCATCGGTCATACCAGCCCATGCAATGCATTTTAGATCAATAAAATTTGCATTGATGCCATACGCATTTACATGCCAACCGGGTGCGTTTACCATTGTAATTCCACACACATCAAAACTTGGCATTTTGGTGACGATGGTTAATGGCGAAAACTCTTTGTCTTTGCACCATTCAGCCCATTTAACATTGCCGGAATTTAAAATACCACGACCGTTAATTTTAAGATTGGTTCCTTTTGAATAAAATGAACCCACTACCACTGCACCACCGGCTATATAAACGGATTGATTGTCAGTAAGCGGGAATTTTGAACCAATCACATGAATACCAGGCCCGTAAACAATGTCAGCCTTTGGAGCTGTAACGATACTATCTGCAAAAACAAACAAGGGTCGTTTTCTGTCATTGACTTCTATGCTTAGGTATTTTGATTTAGTGAGGCTAAATGAAATCGTATTCCCTTTTTGAGTAAATGTAACACTATCATTTTTAGGTCGAATGGTCACTGAATTAACCTCAAAATTGCAAGTGACTTCTACTTTTACTGTTTCGTCTTTAAAATCGAAATTTGTAAAAGCAGCTTTCTGCTCCATGCGAATGGGATTGGGGTGACCACCTCCATCCCAATCATTTATGGTTTCATAAACAAATGAAGGTTTGCCATTTACTTTCACTGAATAATCGGAACTTTCCAATAAATTAGGCACTTTGGATAAATCGCCCGGCGAACCATAGGTTTTTAACTCGGCATTGGCTACTTGATAACAACTAAAAAACAGTAAAAACAGCATTCCAAATTGAATGAAATTTGAAGATAGCTGATTTAATCGAACATTAATAAATTTTGAATACTTCATATTTTTCATTTTTTGGTTTTGAATTGATAGTTGAGAATATTTTATAACGCAAAGAAATTTAATCGTTAGTGTTCAAATTGAAAGGAAGGAAAACAAACAATTTTTCCTTCCTTTCTCAATTTAAGTCGGTATTTATTGTTTCAAAAACTTACCTACATAATTTACTCCATCTACTTCTGCCAGCACATTGTAAATTCCTGCTGGCAAATTAGAAATGTCATTATCGAACATTGAACCGGATTTTACTTTGGCACCAACGATATTGAAAACGGAGAATGAGTTGAAAGTCACATTATCTGCCTCAATTCTTAATCTATTATTGGAAACATATACCTTGAGTGGGGTATTGTTGGAAGTAAAGACTTCTTCGATTCCAGTATATCCGGTATTGTCAAATATTACATGTGTGGGCATTACCCCCCCTACACCATATAATTTAATACGTGCTGGATATAGTTTAGATATTAAAGTACCGTTCATTCTTAATCCTTTAAAAGTGATGCTATCAATTTTAGCACCCGCATCCATTATTTCGATGGTACCTTCGGCATCTACATCTGTAGTTCGCAATAACTCTGTGGTCACATTTTCTATCAATACATTCTTGATAACTGATGTTCCAAGTACGCCCATATAGACCAATCCGGCTTTATCGGGCAATTGACCTTCAATTCTAATATTTCGAAAAGTAAGGTGGTTTTTAATGGCTGTTGGTGGAACGGTTGGTTTATCCAAAGAGGTCTCTATTGAAATCATTTTACCGACTTTAAAAGTCAAATCGGGTTGTGCCCCAATGATATCAATGTCTTCCCAAAGCAGATTATCTTGACTATTGTCGGCCAAAGAAATCATGGTATGTCCCCAATATCCTCCCCAAACCACACAGTCGCGAAAGGTATTATTATCCCCTTTATTGGAAATCAATGCATCATCGTTGTTGAAAATAAAACAGTGCGTCATTTTAGAATCCCCATTGAGGTGAGGACCATCAGAATTTCCGCACCAAGCAATACATTTCAGATCTTGAATGTTGCACAATGGTCCATAGGCATTTGTGTACCAGCCTGCGGCATTTACCATAGTGAATCCTCTGAGTTCATAACCACTCATTGTACCCCCCACGGCAGCTATGGGTGATAAAGTTTTATCGAGCAACCAATCACTCCAGGCAATACCACCACAATTTAAAATTCCGCGTCCTACAATTTTCAGCCCTCCACCTTTGGAGGTAAAGGAGCCATTTACAACAGCTCCACCGGCAATATAAACCGTTTGATTGGGAGCTAACGCAACTTGCGGTCCGATATTGTGAATACCTGGTCCATAGGTAATGGCAGGTGCCACTGGCGGCACAAACAGACTATCGGCAAAAATAAAAAGCGGTTTTAAACGGTCGTTTATTTCTACACTCAGGTATTTTGATTTAGAAATAGAAAATGAAATTTTATTACCTGTTTGTGTAAATGAGACATTGTCACTTTTGGGGCGAATGGTTACTGAATTGATTGGGAAATTACAAGTAACCTCCACATTTGCCACCTCGTTTCCAAAATCAAAGTTGGTAAATGCAGCTTTAGTTTCCATCCTTCTAATGATGGGATTACCACCTCCATCCCAGTAATTATCCGTTTCGTAAACAAAGCTTGATCTTCCATTTACGGTAACGGTATAGTCCGCACTCTGTTTTAAATGAGGTGTCAAACTTAAATCGCCTGGGGAACCATAGGTTTTTACAGTTGCAAAGCTATTTATACAGCTAAACAGAAAAAACAAAGCTAGGATTCCAGTTTTTAAAAATGGAATATTTAGACTATTTAATTGTATTTGAGTTGTTTGGTTTATTTTCATCGTAGATTAGATTTAAATTGATTTATCAATTACTGTTTTAGAAACTTACCTGCATAATTTGCTCCATCGGCTTCGGCATTTATATGATATACCCCTACCGGCAAATTATCAATATCAATGTTCTCAATTTTTCCTGATTTTACCTTTGCCCCCATACTGTTAAATATGTTGACTGTTTTTATATTCACATCTACCATATTGTACTTCAATTTACCATTACTGGAATAAAACTGCATATTATTTGACTCAATTGACTCATTTACTTCTTCAACATCAGTATTTATGCAAGCGGCATTTACAAAATTCACGTTCAATGCAGCAGCAGGATTTCCAATCTGTGCTTGTGCCAAACTTGTTATCAAAGTACCGTTCATTCTAACACACTTAAAATGAACTCCATCAATCTTTGCTGTGGTGGCTTTATTAATAGTTCCTTCGATATCTGCAGCTGTTGTGCGAAGTAGTTCGGTAGTGATATTTTCCAGAATTACATTTTTAATAATTGATGTTCCTTGTGCATCAATAACAAAGAAACCTGCTTTATTTTCTAATTGCCCTTCAATACGGATATTTCTAAAGGTATAATTTGTTTTGGTGCCAGAAGTTACTTCAACAATTGCAATCATTTTAGCTTTTAATTGGTTTAATGGACTTTCGTTACCAATCACATCAATATCTTCCCAAAGAATATTACTCTGACTATTATTTTGCAGACTGATCATACATCTGCCATAAGGTCCTTTCCATACGACACAATCTTTAAAATTGGCATTGCTTCCTTGATTACAGATCAAGGCATCGTCATTATTGAAAATAAAGCAATGCCTCATTAGACTTTTATTAGTTAGGTGTGGAGCGTCTGTCATTCCTGCCCAGGCAATACATTTTAAGTTAGAAAACATTTGTTCGTTTCCATAAGCGTTGACGTGCCATCCCGGTGAATTGACAATGGTAAAACCATGCATTTCGTAACCGAAACTTGTAGCGGTGCTATCAGCAGCCAGCGGTGATTTTAACTTATCCAAAAGCCATTCGGCACTTAAAACGCTTCCACAATTTAAGACTCCTTTACCATATATTTTGATATTATCACCAGCACCTAAAAATGATCCTACTACGACCGCCCCACCGGCAATATAGATGGATGTATTTGCCGGAACAGGGCATTTGGTTCCAATATTATGAATACCGGGGCCGTAAGTGATATCGGTAGTAGGTGGTGTGAGAACGCTGTCAGCAAAAAGGAAGAGTGGATTTAACCTGTCATTTACCTCGATACTTAAATACTTGGAACTGCTTAGCGAAAACGATATTTTATTCCCGGTTTGTGTAAATGCAATATTATCTATTTTAGGTCGAATGGTTACACTGTTTACCGTAAAATTGCAGGTAACTTCCACGTTTACAGTCTCATTTAGAAAATCAAAGTTAGTAAAAGCTGCTTTTTTTTGCATTCTCATACTTCCTGATACTCCGCCACCATCCCATGAATTATCTGTTTCGTAAACAAAACTTGATTTTCCATTTACGGTGACGGTATAATCAGAGCTTTGTTTTAGATGAGGAACGGTACTTAAATCGCCAGGGGAGCCATAGGTAATTAAAGTTGCAAATGTATTTGGGCAACTCAATACCACAAAAAAAATGAGAAGTGTAATTTTAAAGAAAGTTTGATCCGGGGTAACTATCTGTTTTTGTATTAGATAAGATTTGTTTATGCGCATATATCATTGAATTAGATAGGTTAAACAAAATTATTTTTTTAAAAATTTGCCGACATAATTAATGCCATCGGCCTCGGCTTTTATATGATAAACCCCAACCGGCAGATTTTCAATATCAATATTATCTATTTTTCCTGATTTTACTTTTGCCCCTGCACTGTTGTAGATATTAACGGTGTTAATATTTATATCCCCTGCATTGAATTTCAATTTACCATTACTGGTATAAAATTGAATTTTTGGCATCTCATTGACAGTCTCAACTTCGGTTTGTAAATATCCTGTATTATCAAAAATTACACGGGTCATGTTCAAAGCATTCGTTCCCGGTCCCGAAGCTTTAAAATGAGCTTGCGCAAGACTAGAAATCAATTCATTATTCATCCTTAGACCTTTAAAAGCAATGCTATCAATTTTTGCCGTAGCATGCTTTATGTCGAACGCCCCTTCGGTGTCACCGGCATTGGTGCGTAATAATTCGGTGGTAATATTTTCGAAAGTAATATTTTTAATTACCGCACTGTCCTGCGCACACATGTAAATCAAACCATTCCTATCTGGTAATTGCCCTTCTATTCGAATATTTTTAAACAGAAAATTTTGTTTCACAGCAGTAGCTGGAACAGGCGCATTGTCCAT
>Ga0247844_1007391_pt1 | contig 12503 bp, 7 predicted proteins | sample LaCtaG_FD_192421 | JGI IMG/M metagenome (GOLD analysis project Ga0247844, IMG submission 192421) | Freshwater microbial communities from meromictic Lake La Cruz, Castile-La Mancha, Spain - LaCruzMarch201714.5m_1 | ecosystem: Environmental > Aquatic > Freshwater > Lake | place: Spain: Castile-La... | reverse complement strand
AATTTACCCAGCATGTGTAAGTTCAAAACTGTAAAAAATGAATTCTGTAAATGAAAACTATTCAAAAAAAAATGGATTAATAAAATCAAGCAAAAAATATAGGACTTTATAAACAGACTCTAATTAGAAAATGTAGGAAGGAACTAAATTTTAAATATCGTTCAATAGCATAAAGAAAAAGTGCCAATAGCAGAAAGTGAATACCATCGCCCATGGCTAAACTTGGGCTTCCTGGATCACCTGGGTCATCGAGTACTTTTTTTGCGTTGTTTTTATCAGTTAAATTAGTTGAAGAACTTGTTGTTTTTGAGCGTTCTATTGCACGTTTCGAACCTTGATTTGTCTTTGCTGTTTCCCTCGATTCTGTAGTCAACAAAAACATTGTTTCTAAACTCGTATAAGCAGTCGTACCTAGTTCTTTCGAATAAACAAGATTGGACTCCAGCATTTGATTGGATGTGATTTGAGTGCCTCGCATATAATTACTTTTGCTAACATTTGTTGATGCCGTGCTTGAAACTGTTGAATGCTGAACATCTAATTGCGATACTCCCGAAATTGGAAAATCAACATTAGAGGATTCACTGTTTGTGACTGTACTCTTAGTTTTGAAACTTGGTAAACTTATTCCCGTAATATCAGATTTATTTTGGGGACTTGACAGAAATGCCATTATTGAATTTTGATTCGATTCTGAATTTGGCTTTTCTACTTTATGATAAATTCTATTGAAAGAAGTAGAATCTATTTCATTTTCTTTGTTCGAAAGCGCAAATGTAGCTGTAAAGACGACTAATACTATGATTATTAAACTTAAAAATTGGGCTGAATTCTTATTCATGATGAATTAGTTTTATTTGAAAATTAAATGAAGGAATAAAAGTGATTAACATTTTAAAATTAAATGAGAAAGAACATCAGAAGTTTAAATTATAGCCTTCTGATGTTCATATGATTGATTACTTAATCACAATTTTCTTCACCCAGGTTTTTTCTCTCGATTCAATTTGAACGCTGTACATTCCTGCCGCTAAATGATTTATTTCCAAAGTATTGTTGGCACTGGTTTTATTGGCAATCAAACGTCCAATGGCATCAAATACTCGAATGGTGGTTTGTCCACAAATGTTTTTCAACAATAAATTTCCATTTACAAGACTTATGGTTGGCTCGCTCAAATTTGTTTCCACTACATTATTTTCAGTTGGCACACGTTGTGCCGTAATCAAAAAACGAGTATTATCGGTACCTGAGGTGGCGGTGAATGAATAACTCTTGGTCAACAAATCGGTTACGGTTACTGGTACAGCTTTGGTATCGGTAAGCAACAATTTAGAAAGACTTGGTGCCAATGATCCATCCACGCTAATGCTGGTTGGCCCTGCCACATTGGAGTAAACGCCCACTGGCAAATTAACCACGCTGGTCATTGGCAAGGCATTGAAAGCATAATTAACACCACCCAATACAGTGTATACCTGCGGTTTGGCAGTTCCAATTCCAATCATTTTTTCCAAATCAAAACCACCTTCGTAAGCAGTAGTATTGGCATTGTCCATAATCAAACTCGTTTTATCGGTACCAGTTGCACTTGCAAAATTCAGTTGAATTCTTTCTGCCACATCGGTATTTACTACAGATGGAGCAGAGGTACGACCAGTCAACGCAAATGAAATAGTTGTAGAAGCAACATATTGAACAAAATAAGCGTCGAATGGATTAAAACTAGTTGCACTTAATTCTTCCTGATTGTAGGTTTTGTTTCCTGTAGCAGGATCTGGAATGGAAACATAAGTAACCCCACTCGCATGACTACCATCATAAATACTCATGTAAGGTTGACTAATTAAATTCCAACCCCAATGATTGCTATTACCTGTTCCCGCATTGGTTGCAATAGTAATTGATTGTACAGTTTCGTTCATAACACTTGCATTGGGGACAATGAATCTTACATTAAATGAATTAGCATTTCCACCATTTGCAGTACCTTTTATACCAAAGATATAACCTCTGTTAGGGGTTAAAACGGCATCAGCATTCGTTATCCAATTTGACCCAATTGAACCGTTGGCTCGAGTACCTCCATTGTACCACTTAATAATCATGTCGCTTCCAATTGGAGTGCCGCCACTTACATTTGTAATTTCGGCAACTGTAACAGGGAATGGAAATGCCATAAAGTACCAGCGGCTTTCGTCCATAGCTCTTACATAACTAACAGTACCAGTAACACTTAAATGACCACTTCCAATATTGGCACTAAAAGTATTATTATTATCGGCACTGAAAGTCAAATCGCCATTGACGGTCAAAGTATTTGTACCCGACAAATCAAGTTTTGAACCCGGCGCAATGGTTACGTTGTGAACCTCTTTTGCTTCATCAACAGTAAATATAGTGTTAGTTCCAGAAATGGCTACATCGCAGGTGGTGCAACTTGCAAAAGTAGAAGCATTTGTATTTGTGCCACCGGTAATTGTAATATCAAGTACATCAAAATTTCCAACTATTGTTCTATCAGCAACTGCAGGGAATTGATAAGGATTTTCTGTAGAAACAATTGTTTCACCTTCTTTCCAGTTCACAAAACGATAAGTTGAATTGGTTGGAGTTGCGGAAAGTGAAACCGTAGTTCCAGCATCGTAACTATTTGTTGCAGTAACATTTCCTGCACCAACAGCTGAAGTAGTAATGGAATGAATGGCCAGCGTTGTAAAGCTAGTTTCCACGCCATAACTTGTTCCTATGGAGTTAGTTGAATAAGAGCGAACATAATAAAGTGTATTGGCAGTTAAATTGGTAATACTACTTGAAAATGAACCACTTCCTGTTCCGTCAGTTGTTTTAGTGCTTAAGGCAATTGTTGGTAACGTTGTTGTACCCCAACAAACTCCTCGTGCTGTAACATTTGAACCACCAGTTGAAGGTATATTTCCACCACTTGTTGCTGTGGACGAAGCAATTGAAGAAACCGTAGAAGTTGCATCCAATGATGGAACAAAAGCATAAAGCAGACTGGCATTGGCAGTAGAGCTATAATCCAAGTACCAATTGGCAGGTGCTATAACATTAGCGGTTGTGAAAGTGCCTGTGCGAGTTACAATTGGCGAAAATAAGGACACTTTATCACCTGCAATTGGAGTATAACCTGCACCTTTGCTTATTTCCAATGATGCACTGGGGTCAATAGCCACAGTTCCAGAAGGAGAGAAACCAAAAACAATTTGATCATAATTTGTGCCAGCAGTAGTTGTACCATTTATCTGCATAATAGATTTTCCAGTTAAGGTATATGGTGTTTGATAAATTCTTAGTATACCAGTTCCTGTCCCAATTCCCGGATTTAGTGTACCAGTTAAAGTATTGAATGTCCCAGCTGCCAAAATTCCAATTCCAGTTACTGTTCCATAATTATTGAAAGTAATCTTTTTATTGTTGCTAACTATGACAGACAAATCACTTGCAAGATTTGCATTTACGATACCTGTAGAATTGTTGTTGAAAATACAGGCAGTGGTTGCGTCATTACCAGTTATTGCATTATTCGTGTTTAACGTACCATTGTTTGTGAATGTGGCACTATTATCTCCAAAATACATGGCTCTTGATGCTGCAGGAACAGCAAGATTTAAAGTTCCGCCATTCGTAAATGTAACTGTAGGTGTAACAGAGGTTAAAATTGCCGAAGCCGATGAGCTAGTGTTGGTAATAGAAAATGTTCCAGTAGATGCATTAGTTATAGTTACTGACGAACTGGCATTAGCATTACCGATATTAAATGCTGCAACTGGCGATAGTCCATCAATTATAATGTCTTTGTTATTTGTAAATGTAGTTGCAATAGATGCTGCAGGATTGATGTAAATTGCAGAACCTGTTACTGCACTACCATTGTGAATTGTCAATGACCCATTGTTTGTTACACCACCTGATACTGCTGTATTAGAGGCCGTTATAGCACCATCTGTATTCACTAATCCTGAATACATTGTAATATTTGCAGTAGTGGCAAATGTGAGATTTCCGTTTGCAATAATATTGATAAATTTCCAGTTTTTATAATCAGAACTACTTCCAATTGTTGTAGAGCCATCAATAGTAGCCACTGCACCATCCATTTCAATAAATTTACTACTAGTTTTAATATTTGTAAGATTTAATGTTCCACCCAATTTCAACAACATTGTTCTTGTTGAAGTAGTTTGACTTAATCCAATACATTTTCCCGTAGATAATGAATAAGAACCTGCTAGATTATCAAGATTCAGCGTACCTGTATTTGTAAATTTGTCATCTCGAGAGGAGTTTTCAGAGAACTTTAGTACAGTATTGGAATTATTAAGCGTGTTTTTGATTGTTAATAGACCTGCATTTTCAACTTCACCACCTATCAAGTCAAAAAGAGGCGTATTTGAAACTGATTGTTCAACATTTAAAACACCATCTACAGAAATTATCAATTTTCCATTTACTGCAATTTTATTGATCTTTGTTAGAGAACTTGAGATAGTTACAGTTTTACCGCTAGCTATGGTTACATCATCGTTAGCCCCTGGCACAACTCCACCAGTCCAGTTTGAAGCAGTAGCCCAATCTCCTGATGCTGGTGCTCCCCAAGTAATAGCCGCACCGAAAGCATTATACGAAAATAACATTCCAATTCCAATCAATACGGAAAGTACAGTTAGTCTATTGAATTTTAATGATGTGTTTTGTATTTTCATAATATAAATATTTAAAGTGATTTTTCGTTTTTATTTTACTATAAATTTCCTTCTAACATTCATATCTTTCGACTGAATACCAGATATATAGACTCCATTTCTGAACAAATTGCTAGAAATGGAGAGAAGAGTTGTGCTGGGTATTAATTCTTTTGAATAGACGGTTTGACCTGAAAGGTTGTAAATCTTGAAGTGAAAAGGACTTTGCATTTCCAACTTAGCAAAATCAAAATTCACTTCATTGTTGTTTTTGTAAATCCTAAAATTGCTATTGTCAATTTTAGTTTCAGAAATAGCGGTAACTCCTGTAAAAATCACTCTTGGGGCAGTATTGCTTTGTGTATCGGAGAGTTTGTATTCTATTATTTTTTGAATATTGCCCAAATTATCAAAAATCAACACATGGGTTGCTTGTGACGGAATGGGCGCAGTGGGAGTATATTCTATTGCCAATGATTTGTCTACATTAATTTTCAAAGTGCTTGTGCCAGTTACCGTACCCGTATTTAATCTAACAGTATAAAGAAACGATGTGGTTTCTTCTTCATTCAGAATGATTACCGTTGTGCCTGTAGCATCTTTGGAACTTACCACTTTTACCAAGCTCTGATTATCAGTGGAAGTCGCAAAATTTGATTTATTGTTTACAGCCATAAACTGCAAATGGTAATAACTGGACCGTGGATATTGTCCATTGGCACCATCCAGAAAACCAACATCATAACTGGTTCTGTTGCCACTACTTTCGTGAACACACCAAGGCATAAATGCTAAAGCACTGTATTGCATGGCATATCCTATACATTCCGCCCAATATTGTCCATTCAAAAAACCATGACTTCCCACACCAGCGGCATCGTTTGTAGTTGGATTCTTGTAATTTACATTGAATTCGGTCACAGCCCAAGACAGTTTATTATCGCCAGTTCTTGCATTTTTGGTATTGGCAGCATTTATCAATCCTGTAACAGTTGTGGCGTCGGTTTTAAATTTTGCTGGTGCATCGGTAGTAACATTTGCGCGTGTTTGCAAACCGCCATATCCTCTGTAACAGTGAAAAGCCACCACATCTATCATGTAATTACCATTCACATCTTTTCCTGTAATATCGTCGGCACCACCTATCAGTGAGCTGTAAATGGATGAATACAAGTACGTCAAATCAGGGCCAACGATTTTAATGGTTGGGTCTGCTAATTTCATGGCAGTAGCAAACCGCTTAAAATAAGTGGCTATGGGAGTGGGAGTTGTCATGCTGTAATTCCCATCGGGCTCGTTGGCAATGGTCCAGTATTTTACATTGCGCCCCATGGTAATATTGAGGTATCTAACGGTATTGGCTGCCGTAGTTTCACTGTAGGAACCATTGTTGTAAGGCACTTGCAATAGTGGCTCTGCTCCTATTCTTCTAATACTGTCAACCAGTGCAATAAATTGTGCATTGGTCGGTAAATTTCCATCGTTTGAAGTGCCACCAACCCGCACGAATTTGATACCGCAGTCCTTCAATTTTCCCCAATGTTTATCCAAACTTCCATTCACCACATAGTTGCCAATGGCCTTTGGCATCCATGCATTCTGTCCGTAAAGTAACGGACTTATAACTTGAGAAACTGAAATTATAGCATTGAAACTTAAAAATAAAAAAACCGGTAAGTATTTGTATTTCATAGCATTGAGAGTTATTTTCTTTTTAGACTCATAAATTAAATAAATCTAATTTGTGTCATATAATAATATGAGAAAAAAATAAATAAATCTGGACAATGTGTAGAACCGAGGGGGATTTTTTATGTTTAAATATTGCTGTACAACTTTCAAACCATTAAGCAAAAGGTAGTTTGATGCATTCTACATTAACCTTACAACTTTTTACTTTAAATGAATTTGATAAGAAAAGTCATTTTATTCTTACAAAAATGGTAATCAATAAAATTGTTTTTTTTATCTATTACTAAATTTAGTGTATTCTTGGGTTATGGTTCATTCAATGTCGATATTTAGTCGATTAATTTATATAGATTTAATAACCCTGATATATTGTTTATATAACCCTTATCTTTAATAATTAAGGTTTATATAAGGCTTAGTTAAAGAATACTTAAGGCTTATATAAGGCTTATATAAAAATGGAAACAGAATAAACCCAAAATGAACCATAAGTAAAATAGAAATATCTATATAAAAAAAACAGACGAAATAAAATCAATCAAATGATTTCACGTCGTCTGTTTATATAATTATTACTTTAAATTCCAATAGCTTAGATTGAGTTGCTACAATCTTTCTACTACAATCTGCTATCTAGCATCTATTTATACTGCTCTTTCAATTCGTCGTACCATTTCTTCATTACAAAGAAGGCCCTCTTCTTTTGTCCCTTGTCCGACACCAATCCTTTGCGGTTGAAATCATCCTGTAAGTCACGCAATTGGCGACGAGGTGAACGAAAATCCTTTAAAATCCAAGGTGTAGCTCCCGCCAATCCTGGAATTCGTTTTAGCATATTGACGCTGCGAATGTAAAGGTCTTCCTGATAATCTTCAGAAAATCGGTCGGTTTTACTTCCTTTCAATCCATACAATGCACAACCACCAAACTCACTAATAATTACAGGTTTTTGTTCTGCAAAAGTCCAGTTTACACGGTCGCATTTTTCTGGCAATCCGTCATACCAACCCACATATTGATTGAAACTAAGCACATCCATTACTTTGCTCAATTCATCATTCACGGTCATTAATCCGGGTTTCACGCTTTCTTTTTCCATGGCTGCACCTACTAATCTTGCAGGGTCAAGCGCGCGTGCTTTAGTCGCCAATTTGGTAAGGAATTCCAAACGAGGTGCGCCATGTGGCGTTTCGTTGGCTATAGACCAGATAATTACGTTGGCACGGTTTTTATCACGGGTAATCATGTCGGTCAATTGTGCTTCGGCATTTTTATAAGTATCGGGATTCGTCCATTGAATGGTCCAGTAAACAGGAATTTCCGACCAAACCATCAATCCCAGGCGCTCAGCCTGACGAACCATTTGCTCATTGTGGGGGTAATGCGCCAACCGAACAAAGTTACAACCCATATCTTTAGCCCATTGCAGCAACGTAATATCTTCTTCTTTAGAATAAGCTCTGCCGTTGCGGAAAGCGGCTTCCTCATGAATACAAACCCCACGCAAGAAAACTTGCTTTCCGTTCAATAAAATCTGTGTTCCTTTGGTTTCAATGGTACGAAATCCAATTTCATCAGCCATCACTTCATCGCCCACCGAAATATTTACTGTATATAATTTGGGATTTTCGGGTGTCCAATAAGTTGGTTTGGCTTTCACCTCAAAAGCTGCGTAACCTTTGGCATCGGGTGTCAATTGTTGCGTTATTTTCAACTCCGGAATTTCTACTTTTACCGATTTATTTAGGTCACTACCATCCAATTGTACCCACCCATTTATAGTATTCTTGTCCCCTTTTTTTAGTTGTACATAATAATCACGCACAAAGGTTTTCTGTGTTTCAATCAACGTTACCTGTCGTGTTATGCCGCCATAATTCCACCAATCAGAGTTGATGGTTGGCACAGCTTCGAGTTTCCGTTTATTATCCACTTTTACTACCACGGAATTTTCGCCCGTTTTCAAAAGTCCGGTTACTTCAAAGTTGAAAGGCGTAAAACCTCCAATGTGTTGTCCTATTTCCTTACCATTTACAAAAACTATGGCTTCGTAATTTATAGCTGCGAAATGAAGGAAAACACGTTTGTCAGTTTTCACCTGATATTGAAATCTATTTCTATACCAAACAGTTCCTTCGTAATAATACAATTCAGCACGTTGTGTATTCCAATCGCCAGGAACGAATAATGTTTTTTCAGTCGCAAAATTATACTCTTGCAAAACGCTTTTATCTACAATATCTCTATCTGCACCATACCCATCCTTCATGGGCATGCGACGATAATCGTAATATCCATTTTCGAATGGATCTACTATGGTTTTCCATAATCCGTCCAATGAGGTGATTGTACGACCTTCCACATTAATGATTTGCGGCGTGGTTTGAGCTGAAATAATTGCGGCACTTGTGAGCGCCATTGAAAGGAACGCTAATTTAATTGTTTTTTTCATTGCTTTATTTATTCATTATGAGAGATAATAATTAATATCTGGACAAAAAAAAAGATTTTATTTATTGTAAAAGATTTCAAACTTGAACCTAAAAAGAAAAGTTTGCAAATAGTTAATTACTAATTTTTGATAAAAAAAAAAGAAACCCGATAATCGAATTTCTTTTTTATTTCTTTTCAAAAGAAAACGGTAATTATACGCGTCTTTCTTTGATTCTGGCTTTTTTACCGGTAAGTGCGCGTAAATAATACAATTTAGCACGACGTACTTTACCATGTTTGTTTACTACGATACTTTCGATAAAAGGTGAATCTAACGGAAAAATACGTTCAACACCAATATTGCTCGAGATTTTGCGAACAGTGAAACGTTTGTTACCTACGTGACCAACGATTTTGATTACATCACCACGGAATTCTTGAATACGTTCTTTTGCGCCTTCAATAATACGATAAGCAACAGTCACAGTATCACCGCTTTTAAATGCGGGATGGTTTTTTTCAACAAGGAATGCTTGTTCTGCAATTTTAATAAAGTCCATTATTGTTCTTTTTTTTGTAAAATAATTGACGCAATATTCACAGACCACTCTATATTCTGTCAGAGATTACGCTAAATTTGAACCGCAAAAGTACTTCTATTTTTTCAAATAGCAATAGTTTAGCTTGGTTTTTTCTTTAAAATGATAAGAAAAACCGTAGTTTAACGTAAATAAATGGTGTTTACATCCTATCATTCAGATGAATTGCGAAAGAAATCACTTATTGGATTATTTTCACTACCTTTGCACCCTCAAAAAAAAGATTGTATTACATGCAGAAAATTAGAAATATCGCTATTATTGCCCACGTTGACCACGGCAAAACGACCCTGGTAGACAAGATGTTATTGGCCGGACATTTATTCCGCGATAACGAAACCGCGGGTGAGTTAATTATGGACAATAACGACCTGGAGCGTGAAAGAGGCATTACCATATTAGCAAAAAACGTATCTATAGACTATCTTGGATATAAAATTAATATAATTGACACACCGGGTCACGCCGATTTTGGTGGAGAAGTGGAACGTGTGTTGAACATGGCCGATGGAGTGCTTTTATTGGTTGATGCCTTTGAAGGACCAATGCCACAAACCCGTTTTGTGTTACAAAAAGCGCTACAAATTGGTTTAAAACCAATCGTAGTAGTCAATAAAGTTGACAAACCGAACTGTAGACCAGACGAGGTGCATGAAGCTGTATTTGACTTAATGTTCAACTTGGATGCTACTGAAAATCAACTTGATTTCCATACTATTTATGGTTCTGCCAAAAATAACTGGATGTCGGAAGATTGGAAAGAGCCCACAGATAATATTATTCCTTTATTGGATGCTATTATCGCTCACATTCCAGAGCCTCAATACTTGGAAGGTACACCTCAAATGTTGATTACCTCACTTGACTATTCGTCTTATGTTGGTCGTATTGCAGTGGGACGTGTACACCGTGGTACTTTGCGCGAAGGTATGGATGTAAATTTGGTGAAACGTGACGGTACGCCTATTAAATGTCGTATCAAAGAATTACACACCTTTACAGGACTGGGACGAACTCGTGCCACAGAAGTAAAATCGGGTGATATTTGCGCATTGGTAGGTATTGATGGATTTGAAATTGGCGATTCAATTTGCGATTTACAGAACCCAGAGCCACTTACGCCTATTGCTATTGATGAACCAACCATGAGTATGGTTTTTACCATCAATAACTCACCATTTTTTGGAAAAGAAGGAAAGTTTGTAACTTCGCGTCACATTCAAGATCGTTTGACCAAAGAATTGGATAAAAATTTGGCTTTGCGTGTTGAAAAAAACATGGAATCTGATGTATGGCAAGTATTTGGCCGTGGAGTGCTTCACTTGTCGGTATTAATTGAAACCATGCGTCGTGAAGGTTTTGAGTTACAAGTAGGTCAACCACAAGTGATTTTCAAAGAAATTGATGGCGTTCGTTGCGAACCTATCGAACAACTCACAGTAAACTTACCAGAAAATTGTTCTGGAAAAGTGATTGAAATGGTGGCCATCCGTAAAGGTGAAATGTTGACCATGGAAGTGGTAAACGACCGTATTCAATTGGAATTCTTGATTCCTTCACGTGGTATTATCGGATTGCGTAATGCAGTGCTTACTTCTTCAGCTGGTGAAGCCATTATGTCGCACCGTTTCTTGGAATATCAACCTTACAAAGGTCATATCGAAAAACGTAACAATGGTTCAATCATTTCAATGGAAGATGGTAAAGCATTTGCTTATTCATTGGATAAATTGCAAGACCGTGGTAGATTCTTTGTGTTCCCACAAGACGATATATATGCAGGTCAGGTAGTTGGCGAAAGCTCAAAAGAGGGTGACATTGTAGTAAATGTAACCAAACCAAAGAAACTTACCAACATGCGTGCTTCTGGTGCTGACGATAAAGCTAAATTAATTCCGCCTATCGTTTTCAGTTTGGAAGAAGCTTTGGAATACATAAAAGAAGATGAATATGTGGAACTTACGCCAACAAGTATACGATTGCGTAAAATCTATCTTGACGAAAATGAACGAAAACGAATGACTAGAAAGTAATTCTTGATTTCATATTATTTAAAGACTCAATTAGCAATTTTAAAATTGGGAATTGGGTCTTTTTTATTTACAAATATATTTATCAAATTCAATCAACCGTTTTTTTGGTATCATTATTGTAATTATCCTATTTCATTTACAGATCATTATGAAGCAAATAAAAACACACTTTTTCATCATTCTATTATTTTCAACTACAGCTATTTACGCTCAATTCGGAATAAAAGGAGGTATGAATATGGCCAATGAAATCAAATCATTTAGCCAAACTGATATTGCCGCTGGATTTAATTCCAACAATTTACAGGGTTATCAAATAGGTTTAGTATATCAACTTATGCCTAAAAAATCCGGGTTGGGTATGGAAATAGCTGCATTGCTTTCACAAAAAGGAAGCACATTCAAATTTGACAGCACAGATGTTGTAAATGTTTTCAAGGAAGGTTACAGAGAAATTAATTACCTTGAAATTCCACTTAATTTACGATACCGTTTATCAATGGGTGTAATTGGGTTTTATGGATTTGGAGGTATTTATGGTGGATATGCATTGAGTGCCAAAACAGTGAATGAAACAGCCAATATCACTTCCGATGATGCTTTCCAAAGCTTTATGGACCACGCTGATTATGGTTATAATTTTGGTGCTGGCATTGAGTTATTCAAAAAAATTCAATTCGGCGGAACTTTTAGTCAAGGAATAAAGGAAACGACAAGTTCAAATTCTATATTGCCACTTCCCACATCTACAACAAATAGAGTGATGACAATTAATTTGGTATATATGTTTTGATTAATAATTTATTGATAAACCATTATAATTTCTATTCAACACAAAAAACCTCCGAAAATATCGGAGGTTTTTTTATAGGTTATTTCTTAAATCACATAAGTGGTAAATCAGTTATTTAGCTAAATAGAGTCTGTTTTTTTAGTCAAAAAGTTGCTTGAAAATTTGTATATATCATTGATATTTATTATCTTAGCTAAAAATTATTAGTATATGAAACTATATAATCAATTAAAGCTTCGTTTTGACA
>Ga0247844_1007389_pt1 | contig 12504 bp, 13 predicted proteins | sample LaCtaG_FD_192421 | JGI IMG/M metagenome (GOLD analysis project Ga0247844, IMG submission 192421) | Freshwater microbial communities from meromictic Lake La Cruz, Castile-La Mancha, Spain - LaCruzMarch201714.5m_1 | ecosystem: Environmental > Aquatic > Freshwater > Lake | place: Spain: Castile-La... | reverse complement strand
GCCAATTCCAAAGTAGTCAAGGAATGAGAGAACTTGGATTGAGAAGGCTTCATTGATTTCAAATAACCCAATATCTTCAATCTTTAATCCTGCCTTATCAAGAGCCTTAAGCGTTGATGGCACAGGCCCATATCCCATAATCTCTGGTTCAACTCCTGCAAATGCAAAGGTAATCATTCTGGCTTTTGGTGATAGTCCCAGCTCTTTAGCTTTGCTCTCGCTAGCAAGCAGCGCTGCTGTTGCACCATCGTTTAGTCCTGCCGCATTTCCAGCAGTTACTCTGCCCTGAGGACGAAATGGAGTCTTTAACGCAGCGAGTGCTTCAAGTGTTGTTCCAGGTCTTGGTGGTTCATCAACTGTTGCAACCCCCCAACCTTGCTCAGCGTTTCTGACTGCAACTGGAATTAAATTAGGTTGAATCTTTCCACTCTTATAGGCAGCAGCAGTTTTTTCTTGAGAGCGAATTGCGTATTTATCTGCACGTTCTTTAGTTAAATGTGGGAATTTATCGTGGAGACGCTCTGCAGTATTTCCCATTGAGAGCGCATCGGTATCAACTAATTTCTCTGCTAAATATCTAGGGTTTGGATCCATGCCATCGCCCATTGGGTGATTGCCCATATGTTCAACTCCGCCAGCGATTGCAAGATCGTATGCGCCCATCGCAATAGATCCAGCAAGGGTAGTTACTGAAGTTAGCGCACCTGCGCACCAGCGATCAATCGAATATCCTGGAACAGTATTTGGAATTCCGGCCAGAAGTGATGCGCTTCTACCAATGTTCATTCCTTGATCGCCATATTGAGTAGCAGCAGCAATTGCTACATCATCAATTTCAGATGGCTTAACTGATGGATTTCGCTCCAGCAGGCCGCGAATAGTTCGAACAATAATGTCATCGGCGCGGGTTCCGGCATATAAACTTCCAGCTTTACCAAACGGGGAGCGAACAGCATCAAGGAGAACTACATTTGTTGAGGTGGTGGCAGTATTCATACCGCTAGGTTACTGGTCAGTAACCTATTAGCAAAGTGCTTTTGAGCTATTAACTCTGCTTTACAGGGGTCAGGCTCTTGGCAGGTTTTAGATATAAATAAAGCGTTCCAAGAATGTAGGCACTATAGGCAAGCAATTGCAGCCAAGACATCGTAGTATCAAATCCGATAGTTCCAGCAAGCAGTGATCCCATAATGGAATCTGCTGCCATCCAGGATGTGACATCCCAGGCATAAGACTCTTCCCCAGGAAGCCAACCCAATTCTTGGAATTCATGGATTCCATAAGATAGAACTCCGGCGGCAACAACAATCAGTGCGACGCCAGTTATCGTAAAGAACTTCGAAAGATTGAACTTAATCGCTCTTCGATATATGGCATATCCAAGTAAAACTGAAAGTAGAAGGCCAGAAACCAAACCGATCGTGGCGGGAATCTTTGATCCAGCAACCTGGAAATTTGAGTAGACAAAAAGAGATGTCTCAAGGCCCTCGCGTGCGACAGCGAAAAATGCTGCGGCGGCAAGTGCTAGGGGACCAACCATTGCTGCGGTCTCAACCTTTTCGTGGAGAGTATCCCTAAGGGCCCTGGCGGTCGCCTTCATCCAAAAGACCATCCACGTAACTAGGGCGACAGCGACGAAAGAAGTAGTTCCAGCAAAGAATTCCTCCCCTCTTTCAGAAAGTTCGGCTGAGGTGAAAGCCAGGAAGCCACCGAGCGCAAAAGAGATAGCTAGGGCAACACCTACTCCGCTCCATAAAGGCGGTAAGAGATGGCGACGGTTGGTCTTAACCACATAGGCCACGAGAATTCCAACGATCAGGGAAGCCTCAAGGCCTTCTCGCAGGGCTATTAGGAAATTGCTAAGCATGTCTGAAGAATAAACCAGCTCCAGCGATTTACGCAACTCTAATGTTGCGTAATTCATCTCACTCTTGAGCCTCGGTTTCATCCTGGATTGGGGCGGAAGGGGGCAGTGGCTCAGCTTCTCCGAGGCTTTCGGCCAGAGCTTGAGCGCACTTTTCTATCTGCCACTCTCTTGCTCCATTAAGCCTTAACTGCGTTTCAACTCTTGCCAGCAGAGCCTCACTCATTTTATGGATTTGCTCACTTGCTTGATCAAAGCAGATTTTTCTTACCAACTCAGGCCCCATGAGGTTTTCTAATGGGAGGTTAAGTTCTAGTGCAATTTCATTTAACTTAAATTTGGCATGGCTTATATGAGCATAGGCGATAGGAAACTTTGCCTTCCATATCTTTACTGGCGGAAGTAAATCACTCTTGCTTCGAAGTTCTGGCCATTGCTCTTGAGTTAAGCTCTGGGCTGCAAGAAATGTCTCTAGCCAAGTTTCAATGTAACTCTTTTGCGTTTCGTTTCTTATTCGCGCCTTAGCTTCGCTAAGTTTCATCAATTCATCTTTACTCTTCACATTAGATTTAGCCAAAGCAATGATCACCGCATCCGATAAGAGCCTTCCTGGAGCCAGATCAATTGAGGCTGCAATCTCATCACGCACCTGCCAGAGCTGCCTAATTATTGCTAGTTGATATCGCGATTTAATCTCATGCATTCCAGAAGTTCTTCTCCAAGGCTCTTTTCTTTTTTGCGGGGGAGGACTATTTAATATTGCCGCAAAGTCTTGCATCGCCCATTTTAATTTTCCTTGCGCCTCAAGAAGTTCTGATACTTTATCTCTAAGATCAATAAGTAGGGCGACATCAAGTGCTGCATAATCAAGCCACTCCTGCTCTAGTGGGCGAATTGACCAATCAACAGCTGAGTGCTCTTTAGCAAGTGAGATCTGCAATAAACTTTCAACTAAGTGACCGAGGCCAACTCTTGGACAACCTGCAATTCTTGCTCCTAATTCAGTATCAAATAGCTCTTTCGGATCTATCCCCCACTCGCGAAGACAGGGCAGATCTTGAGTGCTGGCATGGATGATTACCTCTTCGCCTCTAATTACTTCATTTAATTGGCCAATTAGAGGACTTTGGTGAAATTGGATTGGATCAAGTAGATGTAAGCCCCCGCCTCTACGATATATCTGTATTAGATAAGCCCTTGAGCTATATCGAAATCCAGAGGCGCGCTCGGCATCAATAGCAATTGGGCCGTGACCAGATTTGAGTTGGTCTATTGCCACAGCCAAGAGATCCTCAGTTGTAATTAGCTCGGGAGTTCCCTGTTCTGGCACCTTTAGGGCGCGAAGATTTGTCTCTTGCTCACTCACAGCTAATTAACGCTTTTGCGGAAGTGAGGCCACACCCTCAGGAAGAGGGGCAAGGCCTGCTGCGCTTGCCATTAGCTCTAGCCAAGCATGGACATGGCTCATCAACTCTTCAGGATTATCTGCAGTCCATGAGGCTCGAATCTCTATCTCGGATGATTCGTCATGTGATGAGAGTTCTCCAAATGATGCGCTCGCCACTCTAGTAACTGTTCCGCTGGGCTGGCTATAACTTGTACCGCTATTTTTTAGCGCGTCAATAAACCAAGACCAGCCAACATCAGGCAACATGGGATCAGATTGAATCTCAATATCAAGGGCTGAGCGAACAAAAGTTACGCAGCGAAAAGTTCCATCCCAAGATTCTTGTCCATCTGGATCATGAAGGAGAACAAATCTGCCAGTTGCGATGTCATCTTCACTATCAAGATCAAGTGCTAGATCGGCGGTGATAGCAAAGGCATAGGGGGCAAGTTTTTGTGGCGCCGGTATTTCAGAGATGGAGATTTCAGGGCGCGCCTTAATGGCTTTTATATCTTCGATAAAAGTATCGAAGTTTCGATTCGCCTCTTTCATAAGGATAAGGGTAGGCAAGAGTTAAATGAGTCAGCGGGAGGCGCGAGGGGCCTTGAAGCGATAACCTTGAATAATGGGCTCATTACTTGCGCTAGCTTCCAGCCTGCTCTGGGGAACTGCGGATTACTTAGCTGGAAACCTCTCTAAGCGCTTTAAAGCTATCGCAGTCACGGCGATCTCACAGACATTTGGACTTATCTTTGGCCTTGTAACAATTCTTTTCTTTGCAGATTTCATAAGACCAAATCTTTCAATGAGTGGCTATTTCATCCCAGGAGTTATTGCTGGCATCGCTGGATTTATTGGCCTGATTGCTTTTTATACTGGTCTTGCTACCGGACGTATGGGAGTTGTTTCACCAATTAGTTCGCTCTCAGTTCTGATTCCATTGTTTTTTGCGCTGACAAGAGGAGAGCGACCCACCTCTCTTGAGTTAATAGGGATATCAATTGCTATCGCTGGAGCTTTTATGGCAAGCGGACCTGAGATAAGAAATGGTCTTCCAATCAAGCCTCTCTTATTGGCAGTGGTAGCTGCAATTGGTTTTGGAACTGCCCTAACATTTATTGCAATTGGCTCTGAGACTGATTCCCTTCACACCATGACTTCGATGAGAGTTGCTTCAGTATCAATCTGCATTCTGCTAGCGATTAGATATCGAAGCCTTGGTGGAATACCAAGGAAAGAATTTCCACTATTGATATTTATTGGTGTTGCAGATTTTCTAGCAAACTTCCTTCTTGGGGTAGCAACTACCAAAGGCCTAGTTTCTATCGCTATGGTTCTAGGTTCGCTATTTCCCATAGTGACAATTCTTTTAGCATATAAATTTCTTTATGAGAGATTAGCTAAAGTCCAATACTTGGGAATTGCTTTTGCGCTAGGGGGAGTACTTTTAATCGCTGCTTTTTAACTTAACGCCCCAGCTCTCAAAGCTAACGTCATCTATGACCTCAATTGATTGTCTCTGGTAATTCTTAAGTAATTGGCTCTCATCAAAGAAGTGGCCATCACCATCTTGATTAACTCTGGTGATGTAGAGAAGATCAATTAGGCTCTCGGCAATTAAATTCGAGATGAAATTCACCCCACCCTCTATCAATACAGGGCAGCCCTGCTCTAATAAAGCGCGATTAATTAGCCAGGCTGGATCTTGATTAAAGATGAATTTATTACCAGCGGCTCCTTCGTTAAGCGTGCGAGATGAGATATAGAGCGGAAGGCTCAATTTAGAGTAGGGCTCATTTCTATAACTCTGGCCGCCAATTAATAACGCCTTGGCTAGCGTGCGAATCTGGTGGAATCTAATTCGATCACTTTTGGGACTTAACTCCCTTGAGCTACCCCCAAGGCTGGTGGCCAGATTCCTTGCCAGGAGAATATTGGCCATCGTTTTGACCTGGGGGACCTGCTTCATAAGTAGCACGCTACCGCCCAAGTGATGATGTCAGTGCCGCTCTCTATCGTTGCCTTCATGATTATTGATTGCGATAGTTGCATCATGCGAGATATCGCATGTAAAGATTGCGTAGTTTCCGTACTAATCTCCGCCCCTAATAATGAGAACCAAGAACCTTCAGAGCTTGGTCTTGAGGAGGCGCGAGTAATTGATCTTCTCTCCTCGCGGGGAATGATCCCTCCTCTTCGCTACGCTCAAATTGAGACAGAAAGTGATAATTCACAGGCAAATCAAGCCCTTTCAGGTTGAGCTGGCCTTACTTTCGCAGTTAGCCTAAAGCGGTGAAATTGGCTCTGCGATGGCTAACGCCTTTCTTGGCTCTAGTTCTAGCCATCACCCTTCTTCCAACATCTAGCGCTGCCCCGAGCGCTGACTTAGTTGCAGTCCGGGCAGAGGTTGAACGCCTTCAAGAAGATGCCGCTGAAGCCGGAGAGAATGCCCAAGCTGCCAAGATTCAATTAGCCAGACTTAAATCCCAATTGGAGTCGGTGCGCCAAGAAGCAGATCTTCAAAAAGCTAGCGTTGAATCGATTGAGAAATCACTGTCAGCAATTGCAGTGGCTCGATACAAATCAACAGGACTCGGTGAAGGTTTAGAGCTGCTCTTCTCCTCAGACCCATCCCTTTATCTCTCAGCTGCTGGCTCGCTAGAGGATGTGACTAGGAAGCAATCGCTAGAGCTTCGAAAGTATGCCACCGCCAAACAGCGCCTCGATGCCACATCACTAACAGTCAGCGACAAAGTTAGATTGGTTCAAGCAGCAGAGGCGCGCTATCGCGCTCAAGCAGCTCAAGTTGAAGCCAAGCTTGCTCAAGCCGAAAAGTTATTATCAAAACTAGAGAAAGCAGATCGAGAGAAAATTCTCAAGCTTCAGGCGATGGATGCAGCGGAGCGACAGAGATACTCGCAAGAGCAGGCAAAGCTTGCAAATGCCGTATCAGGAAGAGCTGGAACTGCCCTTCGGTATGCCGTTAAACAAATTGGTGATAATTATGTTTGGGGAGCAGCGGGGCCAATTCGTTGGGATTGCTCAGGGCTGACTATGCGCTCCTTCCAACAATCTGGGGTTAAATTGCCTCACTCCTCGCGGGCGCAATTTGGTTATGGAAGATCGATTTCAAGAAATAATCTCCAAGCAGGCGACCTAGTCTTTTTCGGCACTCCCATATCTCACGTTGGAATCTATATTGGCAAGAACAAGATGGTCCATGCGCCAAGACCTGGAGCTAAAGTGCAGATTGCAGAGTTTGGAAACTACTTTGGTCGGAAAAAGTATGTAGGAGCGCGTCGTCTCTAGAGTTGATCAGTAGAATTTAATAATGCCTTCAATATTGCTTCTGACCAATGATTTTGGCCCGCGCGCAGGAGGAATTGAAACTTTCATTATTGGCCTACTTGAGAGAATGCCAAAAGGTGAAGTTATTGTCTATACCTCTAAGCAAGTTGGTAGTGAGAGCTTTGATAAGAAATGGCTAGATAACTTTGGCGTTAAGGTAATTCGCGATCCATCCAAAATATTACTGCCTACCCCTCGGGTAATAAGGGCAGTTAGAAGAGTTATAAAGCAGAGCAAAGTAGAGAAGATTTGGTTTGGAGCTGCAGCTCCACTTGCAATCTCTGCAAGGTTTTTAAGAGCAGGAAATGTTAAGAAAATTGTTGCCCTAAGCCATGGACATGAGGTCTGGTGGTCAAAGGTCTTTCCCTTTAACTTTGCGATGAAGGAGATTGCAAGGAGTGTTGATGTCCTAACCTTTCTAGGCGATTACACCGGTTCGGTAATAAAGAGGAACTTTAAAGATAGAGCGAAGTTAGTAAAAATAGCACCTGGAATCGATATAAGTCACTTTAAACCAGAGGGAGATTTATCAAAGATTAATGCGGTCAGATCTGAATTAAAGATTGGCTCAGAGCCTTTGATTTTATCGGTGGGAAGATTAGTCCATAGAAAAGGTCAAGATAAGTTAATCACTGCGATGCCTAAGATTCTGGCTAAGCGGCCTGATGCTAAATTACTACTAATTGGTCAAGGTCCTCGAAAAGCAAAGCTTGATTCGCTAGTTGCAAAATACGGCATAGCAGACTCAGTGAAATTTCTTGGAAGTATCGCATATACAGATCTTCCAAAGTATCTAAACGCAGCAGATCTATTTGTAATGCCATCAAGATCTCGCCTAATGGGTCTTGAAGTTGAAGGACTTGGAATTGTTTATCTAGAGGCAAGTGCCTGCGCTCTTCCAGTTATTGCTGGAAGCTCTGGGGGAGCCCCAGATGCTCTAATTGATGGCAGAACTGGTTATGTTGTAGATGGCCGAGATATCGATCAGATCGCTAATCGAGTTTTATCTTTGATTGATAACCCGAAGCAAGCAGAAGAGATGGGCAAGGCAGGAAGAGTATGGGTGGAAAGTCATTGGCGTTGGGACATATGGTCTAGCGCCTTTAATGAGCTATTAGAAGTATCAGGGAAGTAAGCCGATTTTCCTAGCTGCATTTATACATTGAACACGATTTTTTGCGCCAAACTTCTTATAAATTGATGCCAGGTGAGTCTTTACTGTTGACTCGGTTACAAATAATTGAGCCGCTATCTCAAGGACGGTATCACCAGTTGGAAGTTTTTCAAGGATCTCCAGCTCTCTTGGAGTTAGTCCTACATCACGATTTTTGGCATCAATTGCTTGAGTCAACTTTCTTGCGGTAAAACTTAAAGGTTTAACAGAGCTTGCCTTTATAGCACTTAGTAGCTCACTGCTTGGCGATGCTTTATCAACATGAGAGCTAGCCCCCGATTGCATTGATGCTAGAACATGCTCTGGCATATTAGACATAGTTAAAACCACTATTCCAATACGCTGGGAGAGAGATCTGGCCCAAGCCACCACTTCAAGGCCATTGCCATCTGGCAGATTTAAATCAACAACAATTACATCAGGATTCAGATGTGATATCTGCGCAAATGCTTCTCTCTTAGATCCAGCTTCGCCAATTACGCAGATTTCTTCGTCGCGGGCAATTAAACGGCGCAGGCCTTCTCTAACCAAAGTGTGATCATCGACTACCAATACCTTAAGCATTATTGCTCCCAGATTTACTAATCTGGAATTTAAAACTGCTGCCATCACTGGTTGAGGAGCTGGAGTAGGAAGATGAGATTTGGATTAGTAGTTCATCAATACTTGCTAAACCAAAGCGAAAATCTCTTGGTTTAACTCCGCCATTTCCATTATCACCAATTTCAAACTCAATGCTCTCTTCAATCTCTTTAAAGTTGAGATAGAAGCGAGTTGCTTCAGAGTGGCGAGAGGTATTTCTTGCTAGTTCTAAAATGATCTGACTCAAGGCCTCTTCAACGACTGGATCAAATTCTGGATAGGTAAAGTCGGCCTCAAGCTTGATCTCACCTAATATCTCTACTACTTGCTTGTTTAGTTGCCGTCTTGAGGTGAGTTTTAATTGGTAGATCTGATCGCGAAAAGACTTTGTGATTTGGCTTATCGAAAAACGAATCTTGCGCAGGGCTATTCGATGTTTCTTCCCTAAATTTGCATCACCAATTATTTCATCGAGCTGATAGCCAATTACAGCTAGATCTTGGGCCAAAGTCTCATGGAGACGGCGAGCCAAATCTAGGCGAAGAGTGCTCTCTTGGTTCTCTGATCTAGATTTAGCCAAAGAGTTCGGCGATCTCGGCCGCGAACTCGTTATGGACTACATGGCGCTTAACTGACAACTTGGCAGTCAAATGACCTCCGGCGATGGTGAAATCAACCGGCAAGATTGTGAACTTACGAATTGACTCAGCACGGCTTACTGCCTTGTTAGCTTCATCAACTGCAGTTTGAATCACTGCAATTAGATCAGGATCATTGGTGAGCTCCGCGAGAGATGCACCATCCTTTTTATTTGCAGTGATCCAACCCTTAAGTGCATCAGGGTCGATAGTTACTAGTGCGGCGATATATGGCTGGTTATCGCCAACTACTATGCATTGGCTAACTAATGGATGGGCGCGTAAGCGGTCTTCAAGAACTGCAGGGGCAACATTCTTTCCACCTGATGTAACGATCAGCTCTTTCTTTCGACCTACGATATAGAGGAAGCCCTCTTCATCTAGTTTTCCTAAATCACCGGAGCGGAAATATCCATCATCGGTGAAAACTTCTTTATTAGCCGCATCATTTTGCCAATAGCCGCGCATAACAATTGGGCCCTTAATTAACACTTCGCCATCATCTGCGATTTTGATTGTGTTTCCTGGGATTGGTTTTCCAACGGAGCCAACCTTGTGAGCTTGAGTTAAATTCAGAGTTGCGCCAGCAGTGGTTTCAGTTAAGCCATAACCTTCAAGGACTCTAATTCCAGCGCCGCGATAGAAGTGGCCTAAACGCTCACCGAGTGGAGCACCGCCTGAGATTGCTGCCTCAACTCTTCCGCCAAGGCCATGTCTAATCTTGGAATAAACCAATTTATCAAAGAGACCATGTTTTAACTTAAGAGTTAGTGATGGACCGCCATTATCCAGAGATTTGCTGTATTCCACAGCGACTGCTGCAGCCGTACGAAAGATTGCACCCTTTCCTGCTGCTTCAGCTTTTGCCTCAGCTCCGTTGTAAACCTTTTCAAAAATTCTTGGCACAGCAAGAACGAAGGTCGGTTTAAATGATGCAAGGTCGATTGGAAGTCTGCCAACCGGATCTGGACAGTGCGCAAGATGCAGACCTGCGCGAATTGCGCCAATCTGAACCATGCGACCAAAGACGTGGGCCACGGGAAGGAAAAGCAGAGTTGAGCCGCCAGCCTTCATAAATAAGTCAGCAGCGCCCATGACTACATTTCCACACTCTGATAAAAAGTTTCCATGGGTAAGTGAGACGCCCTTTGGCTTACCAGTGGTGCCAGAGGTATAGATAAGAGTTGCAAGAGAATCTGGAGTTAGCGCATTTCTGCGAGTATCTATTTCTTGATCGGAGATATCACGGCCAAGGTATGCAAGTTGCGCTAGAACATTCTCTGTTATTACCCAACAATTCTTTACATTGCTATTTAGAACGGGGGTTACAGTTTCACGAAGTTGTGGGGTCTCAACAATTATCGCAACCGAGGCTGAGTCAGTGAGAATCCAATCAACTTGCTCAGGAGATGAAGTTTCATAAATTGGAACTGTTACTGCGCCAGCAAACCAGATTGCAAAATCTAGAACGGTCCATTCATAACGAGTGCGAGCCATGATTGCTACTCGATCGTCTAATCCAATTCCAGATGCAATGAGGCCTTTAGCTGTGGCGCGAATCTCTGCTTCAAATTCACGAGCGCTTACCGGCTGCCAACCATCACCGAGTGGGCGCGAGACCACGATTCGCTCTGGTTCAAACCAGGCTCTCTCAGCTACTAAGTTAGTTAGGTTTCCTTGGGTTGCTTTTGGCTCTAGGGCCGGAATGAAGTATTCGCTCATGGGGGCAAAATTAGCGGTTACTGGTAGGTAACGGGAAGAGGTAGCCTCTGCCCATGGCCGATATCTCTTCTCACTCAACCCAAATCCAGGCTCCAATCGTGCAGGTACGCGAAATTCTCTTCAATCTTGAGGGCTATCCCAGCTGGTCAAGTGCAATCAAAACTGTCGAGGTGCTGGAGCGCGATTCTTCATCTCGCCCTACAAAACTAACGCTTAAAGTTGAAGCAGGAGTTCTAAAAGATCGTCCAACTCTGGTTTATGACTGGAGCAAGGCTCCTGATGAAATCTCTTTCTCACTTGAAGAGGCAGATCTAATGACTCAGATGGATGGTAAGTATGAGATTAAAGATAATGGCGATGATTCAGTAACTGTTACCTACTCACTTACTACCGCATTAACTATGCCTGTTCCTGATTTGATGAGACGTAAAGTTGAGAAAACAACTATTGAGCAATCTCTATCTGAGTTAAAGCAGAAACTCGAAGGTTAAATGTCTCTGGCACTTGGTATCGATGTTGGTGGTACCAAAGTTCTTGGCGGAGTCGTTGACTCCTCCGGCAAAATAGTAAAGAGCGCTCGCAAACAGACTCCACCTCAAGGTGGTCAGGTCCTAACTGACACAATTGCAGAGCTAGCACTCGAGTTAATTTCAGAGTTTGATATCTCAGCAGTTGGCGTTAGCGCTGCAGGTTTTATTTCATCAGATCGCAAAACAATGCTTGCAACTCCAAATATTGCTGGGTGGAACGGTGTCAACCTTACTGAGCAGCTAGAGAAGAAAATTGGTAGAAGAGTTGTTTTGGAAAATGATGCAAATAGCGCAGCATGGGGCGAGAAGAAATTTGGTGCCGGTAGAGATTTCCACACCGTAATTATGTTAACTGTAGGAACCGGTTTAGGTGGTGGATTAATTGTTGATGATCAGCTCTATCGCGGCGCCTATGGAATCGGCGCTGAGTTTGGTCACACCAGAGCAGTTCCAAATGGACACCTCTGCGGCTGCGGCGTTAGAGGATGCTTTGAGCAATATGCCTCAGGAAATGCGCTGTTGCGCCATGCCCGCGAAGCTATCGCTGCCTCACCAGATTTGGCTAGAAACCTTTTAGCTAGAGGTGATTCAAGTAATGATGGGCTAACTGGAAAACACTTAAGCGATGCTGCAAGAGATGGCGATAGCGTTGCAATTGCTGCCTTTAACACCACCGGCCAGTGGCTTGGCGCACTATGCGCATCCCTTGTTGCATCCCTTGATCCAGAGGCATTTATTATCGGCGGGGGAGTAATAGATGCCGAAGATATTCTCTTAAATCCAACAAGGCAAGCGATGAGTGAATTAATTCCTTTTACTGGCAAGCGACCAGCTCCGGTTATTGTCTCTGCGGTGTTAGGAAATGATGCGGGACTAGTTGGAGTTGCTGATCTAGCTAGAAACTAGAGCTACTCAAAGGGGTATTTAACTCCAATTTCACTTCTTATCTGATCCATGATCTCCATAATCTCTTGGCTATCTTGATGAGTTATTAAATCTGATTCTTTTGCTCCAGCTCTAAAAAGCTTGGCAAATTCAATGGCCTGCTCTCGAAGACCATGGCCTTTATAATTTCTCGGATATTCAATCACCTCGCCATTTGTTTTTATCAGACGCATACTTGCTGGGTTATAAAAAGTGCTATCGATTTCTATCCGTGCTTTGCTACCAATTATCTCTGCCACGCATGGAGTCTTGACCAGCATCGTGCAAGATAAGTTAGCTACTGCGCCGCTTGGATAATCAAAAAATATGGAACA
>Ga0247844_1007385_pt1 | contig 12508 bp, 7 predicted proteins | sample LaCtaG_FD_192421 | JGI IMG/M metagenome (GOLD analysis project Ga0247844, IMG submission 192421) | Freshwater microbial communities from meromictic Lake La Cruz, Castile-La Mancha, Spain - LaCruzMarch201714.5m_1 | ecosystem: Environmental > Aquatic > Freshwater > Lake | place: Spain: Castile-La... | reverse complement strand
TCGGTCAATTCGATGACCGGGTGGCCGTGGTTAGCGCTGGCTTGTGGAATCACCACCTGGCCGCGCGGGCCTGCAACCCATCCTGAAGACAGGAGTCAGCGCCACCTTCTGCCCGCGTTCATCCCGTCTCTTATCCGAGAACAAGTCTAATGGGCCAGGAAGGGTCGCACAGCGCATCGGCCGCAGCCTCCAGTGGGATGCCGAAAAAGAAGAAATCATCGGCGACCCCGAAGCCACCAAACTCCTCCGCCGCGAATACCGCGCACCTTGGAAATATCCGGTGTAGGTGGACTGCCTCGGAGACTCCGTAGGTATTAGCGCACCCAGAGCACGGGTGTGTTCGGGTTCCGAGGGATAACCTGCTGCTTGGCGCAGTCCACCAGAAGGTCCGTGGCTTCCAGCGCAGTCTGCCCCAGCAGTACCTCGTCCCCGAGCACGAGCAGCCCTTCCGTTACGCGGCGGTCGAGGATTTCCATGCTGACGGGTTCACTGACCATCACACTGTCCGTGCGGCCGTCCGCGTAGCGTGCCTCCGTGTAGCTGTCTGGGAGCAAACCGAGTTTAAGCATCAGGTGATGCGGGATGCATGTGCGTATTGCTCCCGTGTCCACGATGGCAGTCACCTCGATGGAGCGCACCTTCTTTGCCGACAGCTTCTTGCGGCGATGCAGAGCTTCATCAGATGCGTTGATCATTCGGATTTTGACTCGGACTTCTCCCATGCTGCGACGCTAAAGGCTCGGCCCTACGCTGTCAATCCAGACAGTCCTGTCTGGCGACACATCATGGTATCGTGCCTTGATGACCCGATGTTCCAGAGCTTGCCAGACTGCGGACAGGAGTGTCCGCACTACTCCGCATAGTCTTGGTGTGCGGCAAGGAACGCCCACATCGGATCGACAGCCATCTACAGTCACGCGAAGGCAATTCACATTGGATCGAAGACCATCTACAACCATGCAATGGTGATCCACATAGAATCGACGACCATCTACAGTTACGCGAAGATAATTCACATTGGATCGAAGACCATCTACAGTCACGCGACGGCGATCCACACTAGATCGAAGACTATCCACAACAGCGCAAAGACCGTTCACAATCGCGTGAAGCCCATTTACAGTTCCGCCACGCTCGTCTGCGGTTGCGCCAATAGCATCGGCAGTTGAGCGAAGGGCATCTTCATTCGCGCCATGACCATCCCCACTCGCGCAAAGGCCGCCCGGGCTCGCCTGACACCCACCTTCCTCCTTAGTTCGACGTCCTGACAGCACGCGACAGTCAGGCCGGAGTAAGAAGCAGGGGGGCGCAACCCGTGGGTATCGAAAGGCGTAGCACCTAGCCCGAAGGGGCGGGACAACCAGCCACTCCCACACCTTGCCTCGCCGATCTCCGTTAACCGTTAAAATTTGCTTGCACCCACTGCGCCAAAACCTAGGATTTATGTCCTATGGACAAGCGACAAGACGACAAACTCGGCATGTATCAAACCGTAGAGAAAGTCTGCGGAGACAACCGCCCCATCTGGGCCAACCTCATCGGCTTCAAGCGAGGCTGCGACAAACTCTCTGGCATCATCGCCAGCATCGGAGCCCTCTGGCAGATTCAGCAGGGAGCCCGCGATGGCGTCCGCCCCACCAAGCTCCAGATCACCGACGACCTCATCGCCCAGGCCGTCCTCGTTGCCGGAGCCCTCTGCGCCTACGGCACCGAAAAAGGCGAGATCCAGCTCTCCGCAGCCTACGACATCGACCCTACCGACATCGCCAAACTGCGCGACACCGAGCGCGACGACTACGCCCAGGCCATCCACGACAAAGCCCGCGAACTCCTCGACCTGGAGCAAACCAGTCCCCCGCCCGCCGACGCACCCAAGCTCGCCGACCACGGCTTGACGGATGCCGCCCTCATCCTGCTCCAGGCCCGCATCGCCCTCTACGGCGTCGCCGTCCAGTCCCCGCGTGCCGCCACCGTGGACATCACTGCTGCCACCACCTCCCTGGCCAAGATCTTCGAAGAAGGCGACGCCCTCCTGGCCAAGATTCTCGACAAGCTCATCCTCCAGTTCCAGCTCAGCGCCCCCGACTTCTTCGCCAAATACCAGTCCGCCCGCATCATCATGAACAGCGGCTCGCGTGCCACCAAACCCGCGCCGACACCCGCCCCCGCTAGCCCGCAATAAGCTCAGGTGCGACCATGCAGTAGAAATCGGCACTCAGCCTCGCGACGCTTTCATCTGCATGGTCACCGCCTCGAACCTTGGCCGTTTCTCGGCTGATGGACGGTGCTGGCTGGGGGCACGAAAAGTGAATTGGCAACCCAGGCACGAACCGTTACACTCCACCCATGCTGACCATCGAGAACTGCCACGACCCTGCGGGTGACATCCAGGAATACCAGATCTTCTGCCTCATCGCAGACAAGATCGAGGCGGACCCCTCACTGCTGGCCAAACCGCTGGACAACATCGACCGCTGGATCGCCCGTGGCAGCCGGGCCAAGAAGAGGCTGCTGGAATGGCGTGCGCTGGTGGAGGCCGCCCAGGCATCACCCGCCGGACTGCAAGCCCTGCTCGCCATCCTGCGCGACGACTCTGAAGAGGTGCGCTACTTCAAAGGCTTTGCACCCTTCCCAGGCATCCTCACCCTTGAAGAACGCCGTCGCTTCCCATGGATATCAAGGCACTGAAGCACATGGCCAGCGCCGCCACCGCGCTGGCTCCTCATGTCCGACTTATCGTTTTCGGCTCCACTTCAGCCTTTGGCAGTCACCCTGACCTCGCAGAGTTCGTCGAAAGTTACGAGCAAACGCTGGATGCTGATTTCGTGCCCGATCCCATGGATGAGGAAACCTATCAGTTGCTCAACGAGTCGTTGGGCAAGGAGAGCCTATTCTTCGATCACTTCGGTTACTACGCCGACATCAATGGTCCCCGCGCCTTCGAGAACTTCCCTCAAGGTTTCCAGGATCGCCTGGTCCCTCTGGAAGGCTGCCCCAACGTCTTCGCACTGGAACCCAACGACATGGCCGTGGCCAAGCTGATTGCGGGGCGCGAGAAAGACATCCGCCTGCTGTCAGTGCTGCTCGCCCGAGGCTGCCTGGATGAGGCCATCATCCGCACCCGCCTTTGGTTCATGGAGATGGACGACAAACTGACCGTGAGGACCGACCTCGCCCTCCGCGCCACGGTGGAAGCGGCGCGCGAGCTTGGCTATGCGGTGGACTGCCCCGATCATCCCTGGAAAGGATGATCCTTCCCCCGCGCTCCTGCCGCCAGCAAAGTAGTCTGGAGCTTTAGCCCGGGACCGCCACAGCAGGCCAAAGCCTGGGTCAAACGAGTCCATGCGGGCTGAAGCCCAGCACCACTTTCCCACCCCGCGCTGGCAAGGCACCTCCAAGGAGCGGCATGCGTCCCCAGCTCCCCCCAAACTCCGAGTCTCCGAGTCTCCGAGTCTCCCCATCACCCGCCCCATGCGGCCCCCCATGACAGGAACCGCTCACACTTAAAACAACAGCAAACAAGAATTAGTCCCGCCCTCAGGCCCTTTGTCTGGCACAAGAAGCCGCCGTGATCAGACGTCACGCTCTGCTCCCGCCATGAATCGAGTGCTCCATCTCATTCAAATCGAATGCCGCGTTGGCTTGTCGAGTGCCGTCGTTGATGCTCATCACGCCTTGGCCGCAGGAATTCCACCCCAAGTTGCTTTGCATGCCGCCGCCGCGTCCAGCGCCTCTTCGATTTTAGCCGACAAAGTTCCGCCCGAGCCTTACAACCTCAGCTAGCCGCCCTCATGAATAACCGAATCACCTCCTGCCTGATCATCTTCCTCCTGAGCTTGCTCTTACAGACCCATGTCTGCGCCGTCACCGCCAGTTGGACCGGCAGCGGCGATGGAACCTCCTGGCATCAAGCGGCCAACTGGAGCGGTGGCGTGGTGCCACCTGCTGGCAGCGATGTCACCATCTCCGTCCCCGCGTCAAACCCCACGATTCTCTTCACCAGCAGCGCAGGCACCGTGCAGATCAACAGCCTGAGCACCAGTGAGAAGATGACGATCTCCGGTGGCACCTTGCAGGTGGCGACCACGTTTCAGACCTCGCAAAACATCGCGCTTTCCGGCGGCACGATCAAGGGCGGGACGATCACCTCGGCCGACGGGGCGACCCTGCAAGTACTCGGCGGCAGCGCCGTGACGTTTGATGGGATCACGCTGGTCAGCGACCTGACGTTGCAGAACGCGGCGAGCCTGAATGTGAAGAACGGGCTGACCTTGAACAACGCGAAGATCACACTAGCCGGGACGCACTACCTCAGCACGACTGGGATCTACTTCCAGGGCACGCAGACCCTTGGCGGCACGGGTGAGGTGATCTTCGCGGGCAGCGACAACGGCACATGGTATTCCAACCGGATCTACGCGCAGGGCAACGGCACGCAGGCGGGTGCGGCGGCACTGACCATCGGGGCGGGGATCAGCATGCACGGGACGACGAGCGTGCTCATCGCAGGTCAAAACACCTACGACTCGATCCTCAACCTGGGAAGCATCGCCGCGAGTGGCGCGGGCAGCATCACTGGCATCAACGGTATCTGGGAGAACGACGGGGTGATCACGCTCTCGGGCACCGCCTCGTTGAATTTGGGGGGCAACTTCACCCTCGCCAAGCTTGGGACGCTGACGCGCACTGGCGGCACGCTGAACATCGGCGGGAGCCTGGACATTACGGGCACGACGCTAGCGCTGAATGCGGCCACTGGGTCGTGGAACTTCTACGGCGGGGCGAGCATCAAGGGCGGGACGGTCACCTCGGCTGATGGGGCGACCCTGCAAGTGCTCGGCGGCAACACCGTGACCCTGGACGGGATCACGCTGGCCAGCGACGTGACGGTGCAGAACGAAGGGAGCCTGAATGTGAAGAACGGGCTGACGCTCAACAATGTGAAGGTGACGCTGGCAAATACCTACTCCTTCGGCACGACCGGGCTCTATTTCCAAGGCACGCAGACCCTCGGCGGCACGGGCGAAGTGGTCTTTGCTGGCAACGGCAGCGGGACCAACCGTATCTCCTCCCAAGGCAACAACACGCAGGCCGGGGCGGCGGTGCTGACGATCGGGCCGGGCATCACCATCCAAGGCACGCAGGGCGGGCTCATCAACGGCTACTACGCCTACGATTCGGTCATCAACCAAGGCACCATCAACGTGAACGCCGCAGGCAGGACCACCAGCATCAATGGCAACTGGGAGAACGACGGGACGATCACGCTCTCGGGCACCGCGTCGCTGAACCTTGGGGGCAACTTCACCCTCGCCAAGCTTGGGACGCTGACGCGCACGGGCGGCACGCTGAACATCGGCGGGAGCCTGGACATTACGGGCACGACGCTAGCGCTGAATGCGGCCACCGGGTCGTGGAACCTTTCCGGCGGGATGATCAAAGGCGGAACGATCAATGCGAGTGGCGGGGCCAAATTGATACTCACGCCATCAGGTGGAACATTGGATGGCGTGACTCTGAACGGTGACCTGGACATGACCGCAGGAAGTGTTTACGCGTCCGTGATAAACGGGTTGACGCTGAATGGCACGGCCACCTTTGGCTTTGACGCACGCCTGCTCTTCAATGGCAGTCAGACGTTGGGTGGGACGGGAATGGTGGTCTTCCAAAACTTCGCGACTCCATCAGCTCCAGCGCTCGTGACCAACACCACGGGAATGACACTGACCATCGGTCCTGGAATCACGGTGCGTGGTGGGGGTGGTTCGAACTTCTCAGGGACCATTGGCTCCAACACCTACTGGGGCGGCGGAGACAATACATCGCTGGTCCTTCAAGGCACGATCAATGCTGACATTGCGGGAATGGGCATCCGACTTTCTCCGAAGGGCACAGGAACGCTGACCAACACCGGCACGATCAACCTTAGCAACGGAGGCAGTCTGTATGTGGGCGGAAACATTACGCTGGCAAGCCTTGGCATCGTCAATCGAAGTGGGGGCGGAACCTTCAATCTGTGGGGTGTGCTCGACAACGCCGGAACGACGATCAACCTCGACGCCAGCACGGGGTCGTGGAGACTGCTTGGCGGGACGATCAAGGGCGGGACAATCAACACAAGCGGTGGGGCAAAGCTGGTGCTAACAACCTCAGGCGGGACATTGGACGGTGTAACACTCAAAGGCGACCTGGACATGACCGCAGGAAGTGTTTACGCGTCCGTTATAAATGGGCTGACGCTGAACGGGACGGCCACTCTGGGATTTGACGGCCGACTCTACTTCAATGGCAGTCAGACTTTGGGTGGGACGGGAACGGTGGTCTTCCAAAACTTCGCGACTTCATCAGCTCCAGCTCTCGTGACCAACACCGCTGGAATGACGCTGACCATTGGTCCTGGGATCACGGTGCGTGGTGGGGGTGGTTCGAACTTCTCGGGCACCATTGGCTCCAACACCTACTGGGGCGGCGGTGACAATACTTCTCTGGTCCTTCAAGGCACGATCAATGCCGACATTGCGGGAATGGGCATCCGACTTTCTCCGAAGGGCACAGGAACGCTGACCAACACCGGCACGATCAACCTTAGCAACGGCGGCAGCATCAATCTGGGGGGCAACTATTCGACGGCGAGCCTTGGCACCATCAACAGCAGCGGAAGCGGGACTGTGACGCTGCAAGGCGTGCTCGACAACACGGGTGCCACGATCAACCTCAATCAGCTGACCGGTTCCCGTAGGTTATCAGGTGTTACGATCAAAGGTGGGACGATCAATGCCAGCGGTGGGGCCAAGCTGGTGCTCACCAGTGCCGGTGGCACGCTGGATGGGGTAACGCTGAACGGCGATTTGGACCTCACGGCGGGAAGCGTTTATGCCAACATCCTCAACGGGCTCACACTCAACGGCACAGCGACCTTTGGCTATGACGCACGCCTGCTCTTCAACGGCACTCAAACATTGGGCGGAACCGGCACGGTCGTCTTTCAGAACCTCAACAATTCTGCGCCTTCGCTTGTCGCCAATGCCAATGGCATGACGCTGACTCTTGGCCCAGGGATCACCGTGCGTGGAGGTGGCACACCAAACTATTCGGGAGTGATCGGTTCCGGCACGTATTGGGGAGGCGGCACGAATGTCTCGCTGGTGCTCCAAGGGACGATCAATGCCGACACGGCTGCGTCCACCATCACCCTCAAACCCGTTGGCACCGGCACGTTGACGAACACGGGCGCGATCAGCGCCAGCAATGGTGGATCGCTGCGTGTGCTGGCCACCCTGACAAACAACACTGGGGCGACGGTCAACCAGTCCATAACGAGCAGTCTCTTGCTCACCGGCAGTCTCTTGGGAACCACCACGGAGATCCTTTTCTGCAATCCCCAAGGCACCACCACCTTTAACGGCGCAGGCACGGCGGCAGCACCGCAGTTGTTGGAAGCCATGAGCCTGGATCAGAGCACGCTTGGCATTGGCTCCAACGAGAACTTCGTTTTCGGCACCCTGGCTCTGACCAACAACACCTACGTGAAGCTCGTTGATCAGTCGGACAACTCCGGCGGGGCCAACGCAGACGCCGTTTACGCTGAGTCGATTATTGTGCCAGCCGGTTGCACCCTGGATCTCAATGGACTCAACCTGTATGCGCGAGCCGTGCAGCAGGTGGGCACCGTGCTGAACGGCACGATCACCCAGATTGCCGATGGCGGCACCCTGCCCTTGGCCGCCGTCATTCCCGGTTCCATCTCGGTGGCCGGTCAGTTGGATGAATGGACCTTCTTCGGCAGAGCAGGAAAGTCGATGAGCGTCTTGCTCAATCCAGGTTCGACAGGCTCGCCAGTGCCAGTCTCGCCGTTACTGCAATGGGCCACCGTGCAGTTGGTCAGAGCCGGCAACACCGTGCTTGCCACGGCCACCGGCAGCAGCGCCGGGGCACCGCTCTCTCTGACCAATGTTATTTTGCCCGCTGAAGGCACCTACAGGATCCGCGTCACAGCGGCGGCTTCCCATGCCGCATCGACTGGCAATTATTTGATCAGCCTGTGGGACGCGACTCCCAACTCAAGATCGCTGAATCTGGGGCAGTCGTCCGCAGGCAACATCACCACCCCGTTCGTGGTGGATCAGTGGAACTTCTCCGCTGCTGCGGGGCAGCAAGTGCAGTTCCTGCCCACAGGTGCCTCGTCTTCAGGGATCGCGTTCAAGCTCATCGGTCCAGGGGGCGTTGTCGTTTTTCAGGACATTTCCAGCGGCACGGATTTGATCAACCTCCCGGCGGCGGGCAACTACACGCTGAGTGCCTACGGGCTCAACGGCACCACCGGCAGATACGCCTTTGTCTTGAACCAAACCGGCCTGACCGTCCTGCCGCCCGATACCACTTACCAGGGCACCTGGGCTGGATCAGGGCAGGCGCAGTTGTTCACCATCCCGGTGACCAACATCAATCCCTTGTCCGTCATTCTGACCGATGCCAATACCGCCAATCACACCGAACTCTACTTGCGCTTCGGAGCGCCGCCCACCCGGCAGACCTTCGACTTCGGCGCGAGCGGCCCTGGCTCCAGTCACCGGCTGCTGGTCCCGTCTGCCACGGTCGGCACTTGGTATGTGCTGGCCTATGGTGAATCCATTCCCTCTGGCTCGGGCTCCTTCACACTATCAGCCCCCGCTGGAGCGGTGGTGCTAACGGGCACATCCACCACCAAGAGCGTCTCCAATCAGGAAACCACGCTCACCTTGACCGGTGCCGGGTTCAACAGCGGCACGCAGGTGAGCATCGTCGCCTCCAATGGCACGGTGATTGCCGCCACCAGTGCCAACACCGACCTGCCCACCCAAATCACCGCCAAGTTCGCCGCTGGGTCGATCCCCGCAGGCAGCTACACCATCCGGGTTTCTCAAACCGGAGGCGCGTCAGCTCAACTGGACGCGCCATTGATCGTCGCTGCTACCGGCCAGGGCGTGTTGACGACCAGTCTTGATGTGCCCAACCCCATTGGCAGACACGCCGCCACGACCCTTTATGTGAACTACGCGAACACTGGCAACGCCCCGATGCCAGCGCCACTGCTCATGGTCGGAGCGCGGACACCCCAACAGCTATCAGGAGCCAAATTGGGTGTCGCCTATTCTCAGGTGATGGGCACCTCAGGTTCCTCATTTTCTTGGTTCAAAAAACGGCGGACACGAGCGGTCTGGACTTCCGCTCAGCCCATCAACTACCACACCTATGCCCACATCCTAGCCAGCGGTGCCACGCCGGTGGTGCTCGCACCGGGCGAGTCGAGGCGCGTGCCGATTGATTACGCAGGTTGGGACTCCAGCCAGTGGGACTTCAACCGTCCCTATCTGACTTTCTCGCTCGCCACCATCAAAGCGGATGACACCACGCCCGTGGACTGGGCGTCAAAGGAAGCCTCCATGCAGCCTCCAGGCATTCCAGCCGCTGCATGGCATGTGATGTATTCAGCCATTCTGCCGCAGTTGGGCACCACCTCGGGCGGCTATGTTCGTCTGCTGGATGACAACTGCGCTTATCTGGGCCGCCAGGGCTTGCAAGTCACCGACGTCAACAAGCTCTGGGGCTTCATTGTGGCACAATCAGCCAACGCCTGGCCATCTCCCACCTTCGGAAGCACCACCGATGATTCCTTGCCCACACCTGGGTTGTTGTCTTTGAGCTTCAGCCGTGCGTTCAATAACTCCATCCCTGGCCGATTCCGTTCCGGCATTCTCGGCTTCGGCTGGTTCACCCCTTGGGAGCAGTCATTGTCGGTAGCCACGGATGGCACGGTAACGATCACCTCGGGCAGCGGATCACGCGCCAGCTACCAGCCCGACAGCCGCTATGCCGGGCAGTATTTCTCCATGGACGGAGACAATTCCACCTTCACCGCCATCACCGGCGGTTATCTTCTGACCGCTGTCAATGGCACCAGCACCGTATTCAAGACCGACGGCACGCTGAACTACCTCCAGGACACCAATGGCAACCGCATCACCGCAGGCTATACCAGCGGCAGGTTGACCAGCCTCACCACCACTTCGGGCAAATCCTTCACCCTCGCCTACAATGCCGCCGGCCGGCTCTCCACCCTCACGGATTCCATCGGGCGTGTGACCACCTACAGTTACGACGCCAGCAATCAGCACTTCACCTCCGTGAGTCGCTACGACGGGCTCGTCACCACCTATGCCTACAACACCACCAGCGGCGCAGCGGCAGAGAACGCGCTCACCTCCATCTCCTTCCCGGACGGCACCCACCAGTATTGCACTTATGACGCAGCGGGCCGGCTGGCTGGCACATCCGCTGACGGCGGCTCCCTGAGCAAAACCTTCTCTTACACCCACGGTCAGGTCAGTATCACCGACGCCCTCGCGAATACCAGCAGCCTCTATTTCGACCAGCATGGCCAGATGGCCAAGACCGTCGATGCCCTGGGCAATCCGACCTATTTCACCCACGACGCCAATTTCAATCTGGTCGGCATCACCAACGCCGTCGGCTCCTACGCCACCTACAGCTATGATGAATTTGGCAAGGCCACGGCCATCACCGACTTCCTCGGAAATACCAACCAATTCGTTTATGCAGGGCCTCAGCATCAGCTCACCGCCCTGATCGACGCCAAAGGCAACACCACCCAATACAGCTACAACGCCAAGGGCAGCCTCCTGTCCACCACCTATGCCAACGGGAAGACCAAACTGTTCACCTACGATCCGCTGGGCAATGCGCTGTCCTTCGTCAATGAAGCGAACGAACCCATTCAATACACGCACAATGCGGCGGGCCAGCTTGCCAGCGCCACCTTCCCGGAAGGATCGAGCTACACCTATGCCTACAACAGCCAGGGCCTCATGACCTCCGCCACGGATGCCACCGGCACCACCGCCTTCACTTACGAAGCGGTTACCAACCGCCTCACCAGGGTGGCCTACCCCAACAACCTCTGGCTCGACTTCACCTATGACGCAGGTGGACGCCGGACCTCCATGGCCGACCAAACCGGCTTCACCACCCGCTAAAGTTACGACTCCGTGGGCCGACTTGCGACACTCCGAGATGGCAGCAACAACGTGATCGTCAGCTACGCCTACGACGCAGCGGGACGGCTGAGCCAGAAAACCAACGGCAATGGCACCTACACCACCTACCAGTATGACGGCAACGGTCACATCCTGCACCTCATCAACTACGCCCCAGGCGGCAGCATCAACAGCCGCTTCGACGACACTTACAATGCTCTGGGCTTGAAAACAGCCGAGGCAACGCTCGATGGCACCTGGACCTACACTTACGATGCCATCGGGCAGCTGGTTCATGCGGTCTTTGCCTCCAACAATCCCGCCACCATTCCCAACCAGGACTTGGTGTATAACTACGATTCAGTGGGCAATCGAACCAGCACAGTGCTGAACGGAGTGACCACGAATTACGTCACCAACAACATGAATCAATACGCTAGTGTGGGTGGTGTGGCGTTCAGCTATGATGCGAAGGGTAACCTATTGTCAGATGCTGAACGCAGCTATCGCTATGATATTGTAAACCGGCTTGTTGGCATGAGCTATAACTCAGTCAGCGATTCATATGCCTACGACGCACTCAATCAGCGTATTTCTAAAACTGAAGGCACTCAAACATCCAGGTATCTTATCGATCCAATAGGACTCGGCGATGTGGTTGGCATTTTCGCCAACGGCAATGCAAATTCTAACTTTGTATATGGCATCGATTTAGCTCAACAGGTCGTCGGCAACACACCCCAGTTCTTCGATTTTGACATCGCAGGAAGCACCATTGGGCGCACTGTTCAAAGTGGATTGTATGAGAATCAATATGCTTACCTCCCGTTTGGCGGCACGATCAATCCAGACGATTCAGATCAGAATCCGTTCAAGTTTATAGGGAGCTTGGGGGTAATAACTGAGGATGAATCCTTCTACTTTATGAGGGCGCGATTCATGGTTGGATCTATTGATCGCTTTTCTTCTCAAGATCCAAAGGGCCTCCTTGGGGGTAGTGTCGGTCTATACAGCTACGCACTCAACAATCCGCTGACATTTGTCGATCCCTCGGGTCTAGCAGTGAATTGGCACACCATCGCTGTGGGTTACTCCCAGATAACAAGCGGAGCGAGTGGTGCGGCTAAGGGCATTGCATTAGGCGCAGTTGTAGGGGGGCCAGTTGGGGGGGGGATTCGCGGAGGATATGGCATTGTAAATGGAGTGTATGGGGCTGCAATCGGCACAACAAATTTGCTTATTGGAGTAATCGGAGAAGATGCTCTGCCAGTGCCAAGCGACTTATACAATTTGGCGGGCTTTGCTGCGACAGGCGGAAAGATGACAACGGATGATCTCGTGCGTGCAAAATGAGGTGTGCGAGTTTCCTGGACCAGCAGTAACCGGAATCCAACACATACACATGAGCCAGAAGATCTACCAACGATACACTCAAGAGTTCAAGGACAAGGCAGTCGCGCTGCTGGGACTGGGCA
>Ga0247844_1007383_pt1 | contig 12514 bp, 15 predicted proteins | sample LaCtaG_FD_192421 | JGI IMG/M metagenome (GOLD analysis project Ga0247844, IMG submission 192421) | Freshwater microbial communities from meromictic Lake La Cruz, Castile-La Mancha, Spain - LaCruzMarch201714.5m_1 | ecosystem: Environmental > Aquatic > Freshwater > Lake | place: Spain: Castile-La... | reverse complement strand
GTGCAGGGTTTTATTCCCTACACTTATTTAACGCCTGTGGCCACCTACCCGTTGACAATTCTGGAGAACTATCATAAAAATAGGCTCCTGGGAGCCTATTGTCATTTTGGGTTACAAGGTATGACTACCCCGGCAAGGCTCAAGCGGCCATTGCGTAAACGTCGTCGTTGGCGTTTATAGGTTTTTCGCTGATTAGGTCAGTCGACTCTCCTGTTGCCGTCCTCATTATCTCGTGCTGTCGAATCTGTGTATGGCCCATCAAAAGCATACGCTGTCGCCGTTTTTGCTACGCAGGTAACGACCAAGACCTCAAAGAGTATGCTTTTGGTGGACCATTCGGGTACTGCCCCCGAGTCCAACACGCCTTCACCTGGAAGGAGTTACAACAATTTCTTCACTGCTAGTATTCTGTGCCAACCAATCTTGTGCTTCGTGCTCAGAGTTGAAGTAAGGTCCCACTACGCGATTTTTTTGATCTACCCAAAAAAATGTATGTGTGGGCAAACCCGCATCACGATACTTGACTAGTTGCATCATGATCTTTAAACCAATGCTGCATTGCGTCTAGACTTTGTCTGATCTTTTCCTGATTCCCAGGATTATCTTTATCTCGCTCAGGCGGCAGCGGACCACAGCCCAGTCTATCCCACTCGTGTTTGCTAAAGTAATATTCAGGTACGGGGTTCATATGTCTATTTAGTAAAAAGAAAAACTTTGATTTGATTCCTCGTTTTTGACAACATCGTATAAATACTTTTATGGAATACTTATACAACAGGTACACTGTGATTTATTATAAAATCATCAACAAGGCTCGTCAAGAAAAACGGCATAAGTCAAATGGATTCTATTCTCATCATATTGTACCAAAATGCCTAGGCGGAACCAACGATCCAAGTAATCTTGTATTCTTAACATATAAAGAACATAGGGTATGTCACTGTTTGCTTATCAAAATGGTAGATGAGAAAAAAGCAAATATTAAAATGCGACACGCCTACGGATTCTTTAATAAAAGTTCTGTGTTCAATGGTCCTAGATATCAACGCGGTAAAGAAAATATTTTTTCACAACCTAGGATAGTTGCAATGGTAAGAGAAAGAATGATAAAAAATAATCCCATGAAGAACCCTGAGATACAATCTCGGCGGTTAGCATCCTGGAGGGCAAATCGTTCTGCAAAAGAGTTTATATCGCCTCGTGTGCTGCGAGACAAATTTATCACACCAAAAGGTATTTTTAAAACTAAGAAAGATATTATGAAAGTGTTAGGGTTAGGCGAATGGATCACTAACACTATCTATGATAACTTAGATGATCTTCCGGTATCCAATGGAAGAAAAAGTCCTAAACTAGACAGCCTATCCATTGATTATACAAAAACTTGGCGAGAAAATGGTTTTGATATTATCGATAAGAACTCAACGACGAGTTTGTCTGAAGTTTAATATTGTCCATAAATTCTTTTTTAACTGCTGGATCGCTTTTAAACACCCCATGAAGAACTGTAGTTTGAGTTAGACTACTAGTTGCCATTATGCCTCTATTGGTGCAACACCCGTGTTCCGCACCAATGTGTACAGCAACATCCTTGCTATCGGTGGCTTTCATAATCTCTCTGGCAATGTCGTTGCACAGTTCTTCTTGCAAGGTACCACGGCGGCTACACCATTGTGCGATGCGTGTGTATTTAGAAAGTCCGATCAGTTTCTGTGCCGCAAGGATGCCAATATAGGCCACTCCTGTCACAGGTTGGTGATGATGGCTGCACATACTGCGAATCTCTGACCGCACTACCAACATACCTTCATAACGATCCGCAGAGTCATTGGGAAACGCAGTACAGTCGGGAGCAGGATCATAGCGTCCGGCCATGATCTCATTGAAGTACATCTTGGCCAGTCGTCGGGCTGTGCCTCGACTGTTGGGATCAGTTTCTCTATCGATCAACAGACTGTCTAGCACCTGTTCAAATGCCGCAGTGGTTTCATCGATCAGGCGCTCGCGATCACTCCAATGGATATAGTCAGAGATGTTGTCTCCGGCCCAGAATCTTTTGCCATCGGACTGCATGCGTTCTCTCAGTGCTTGTGCTAGGGTTTTTTCACTCATATGTTGTATTATACACTTTCTTTGATGTTTTCGCAATAGTTTTGGTGATACCATTCATACGCTGATTCGATTATGGTATCTAGGTCGCTGTAGCGTGGCACCCAGCCCAGTAGTTTTCGGGCTCGGTCATTGCTGGCTACCAATCTCGCAGGATCACCGGCTCTACGGTTATCTACCATGAGATCAAACCCACCATATTTTTCAACCACAGTTTGGATGATTTCCTGGTTGCTGATTCCCTGTGCTGTGCCAAGATTAAACACATGATGTCCAGGACAGCGATCGAGATAATCCAAAGCCAAGATGTGTGCTTGTGCTATGTCCCAGACGTGTACATAATCTCTGATGCAGGTTCCGTCGGGTGTGTCATAGTCCTGACCATACAAGGTAAACAGTTGGTGTGCAAGATAGCTTTCCAGTATCCTTGCGATTATGTGGCTAGCACCCCAGGGCTGTCCCAGATCATGATCATTGGGTTCGGCACCGGCTGCATTGAAATATCTAAAACATACCGAGTCTAGACCATATGCGCGGTTGTAATCTGCCAGCATATTTTCTATGGCAACTTTGGTATTGCCATAGGCATTGATGGGAGCCACCGGTTCAGTTTCTTCGATGGGCACGTTTTCATTGTTGCCATATACCGCTGCTGTGCTACTGAACAGTACTCGGGGTGGCTGTTTGATATGCCGTAGCACACTCAACAGACTGTGTGTTTTGACAACATTGTTGAGATAAAATCGATCAGGATCAGTCACGCTGTGAGGCACCACATGATCCGCAGCACAATGTATCACAGCCGTAGGCCGATAATCAACTATGCATTCCAAAGTCATGGCATCAGCAAAACAACTTTCAGTATGCAGATCCACACCCTTTAGCGTGTGTGGTCGCAACTGGCGATCAATGATCCAGATACTGCAGTCGGGATCGTGGAGCCGCAGGGCCCTGGCTGTATGGCTGCCAATATAACCCGACCCGCCGGTGATTATGTATCGTTTAATACTTGCTTTGGGCACAGTGTTTCCTGTAATCTCGACTCCGACGCAACAAATGTTCACCCTTGCCTTGCAACACATCGCAGATACGATCAATGGTCTTGTCAGTGTAGTTGGAAATCCGGCCTTGCAGTGGATGCGGTGCGGCCATCAACTTCTTGAGTTTGGTCAGCGCATCATCTATGCTCCAGGGAATGTACAGCCGGTCGGGATCATTGGCAAATGTTTCAGGAAATGATCTATAGGCAGGATACAACACATTGGCTCCCAGTGTGTCTGCTTCGGAAACTGTGTTAGATACCCAGTCCTGTAGCGCACAGTTAAACAGCACACGAGTGTCGTTGAGCAAGGCATAGTAATCGTTTTTGTCCAAGTCTTCGTAGACTTTGAGCAGTCCACGGCGCTGTAGATCTCTGGTCCTGGCCATGTAGTCATCGTTGTTACTGCGTAACTTACTGCCTGAGAACACAGCAAATTCTACTGTGGTGCAAGGTCCACCGCGGGCTTCGTCATACCATGCTTCAATGAGATCCATGTAAAAGTCTGGTTGCTTTTCTTGATCCCAGCGTGCGGCAAAACCAATACGTTGGCTGCGCTGTTTGAATGGCTTCAACTCACCTGCAACACGACCACGCACTTCTTCCTTGCCAAAAGCCAGGCCAGAAATGTTGTAGATAGGCGCAGTCCAACCTGCGATCTTCATGTGTGCTACCATTTCTTCATTACTGGCCAACACACCAGTCACCCACGAGTCCACCATCTTTTCATACAGGCCCATCCACTTCTGCATATCCCAGACGTGTACAAAGTCATCAGGGTCGATGCTTTGAGCAAGACACCGCACATACACACGAGGACGCATAGCGGGATCAACTTGATCCATGATATACGGGAGGCTTTCGATTCCGGGCTGGAACATATCTTCGAAGTAGATGACATCTTCATTGGTGACCGCTCCTTCTTTCATGAGTTTGACTAGATTCATTATCTGGCTCATGCCAAAATATGATCGACCGTGTGCGTCTAGCACCTGTCCAGTGACGATGGCTTGATCTGTGGTGAGAGTATCACCGGGAACCAGCACATAATCTATGCCACGCTGTTGGAACACACGCTCGTTCCAGTCTTGTAACTGCAGAGTGTAACGTGCTTTATACGGTTCAAGTCCCATGTAGTAAAGTCGTCGCATCAGATGGCACATCCTAGTCTACGAGCATCCTCGGACCACTGGTCTTTGTAATTCTTGCCCTGCTGACATTTCAAATACTGTTGATATGGATAGGCCTTGTAGTTGTACAGGTCCTTTTCGTCAAACTTGTATCCAGCCTTGCGGCAAAAATCCAGATACAGTTCAAGGTCGTCCAAGACCTGTGTAGTACGCGGATTATGTTTGATTGTGAACTTTGCCATTTTAGATCCTCACTGATTGATGTGGCATGGTGGTGTTATAACGGATTCTGCATCCGTTCTCATTATCCTCCGAGACTTCAATTTCAATGTCTCGGTCGGGATATCTTTGGGCTATTTTATGATACAACTCTTCTGCGATCATTTCGCAGCTTCGGTTGTTGAGTTCCAGTTGAGAGGTTCGTGCCAGTTCAGTTCCATCTTTATCACGGGAAACGGCCCGATCAGACAGCTCTGAACCCAGGGATCCGGATGACGAGTACATTGACAAGAGCCAGCGTTTGAACTGGATGAACTCGATATCGCGGTCGTCGTGCATAACAGCGATTGACACCCGGAAATGGAAAATGTGACGATGAGGACTAGCAAGAAACGATACATCATATTCATCACCTGTGGCCAACTTGGGATCAGTGGCCGCTGCTGGGTAGCGGTGGATACCTTCACGTGTGAAAGTGACCCAGATCATTCGCTGTGCATGATTACTTATGCGCTGTTGTTGTTCTACGAGGCTGAGTTGTCTTTGTGTGTTCATACTATTTCGTCCTTTTCGTATTTGCTCCAGTCGGTGAATCGTGATCTACGCATGAGATCGTGTAAAGGATGCACCCATACACCTGGATTGGTGGCTGCAAAATCTTCGTCGTCGATTTTAACGCAGGTATTGTAGTTCCAAAGTCTGATGCGAGGAACCGGTACTTTGATGATGGGAATGAATCGATCACGCTCGCACAGACCACCTTCGTGAAACTGCTGTACATATTCAAAGGGTATGTCCAAACTGCACCAAAAGCCGCGATCTAAAAATGTTTCAATGACCGTTTCCCAGCCCACATGATCCTGTGTGGTCTTGGGCCGATAACTGTCATTGGCACCAAAGAAGATATGATCCACTGTGCGAGGTATGTCCAATTTAGATTCGATCTCTTCCACAGTGTGATAGCCAATCACAAACAAAGTCGGCCGGCCCAGTGCAGGAGTGTGTTCAACTTCTTCGCCAAAGAAAAAATCAGCCGATTCGTGGCCTTGTCTAATCATCGTGACCAACCTCTTGATCTATGTCGTGTTGTAATCTTCTTAGTTTAGCAAGTTCGTCTCTATAGAGCAACCTTTGTTTCTTCATTTCGTGCAATTGGTTGTCTTCAAAGGTACCAGTTTTTTCCATTACATCAATCTTTTTGTCCAGGATCCTGTGCATCTCTTCCAAATGTTTGATACGATTTTCGTACACCTCTATCTCCTAACTAATGGTAAAAAGTTCATTAAATTTAGTGTTGGCGTTTTTGGCCTTTTTGCCTTTGAATCCCCTTACACCAATGATCTCCATCCAGTAACTGTGATAATGATCAATGATGGCCAGGCTATCATCTCGGGTGGGCGCAGAAAAAATCCTTTCTACTATGTCACGGAAAGTGTCTCCGCTGATCTGATTGCGCAACATCTCTGGTATCACACCTGAATCATAACGTCGGTTGGCTTCCTGCGTGGCGCGGATATGTGTCCAAACATTATGTGCCATGAGAAGTGCGTAACTGAAACTGTCCCAAGATGTGTTGCCTTCCTTGCCTACTTTATTTAGATCGCCCGGTCGGTATATGCAAATATCTCGCATACGAAGCATCTGACTCACTGGCGAATCTTCCCAACGTTCATAGATGCCATCTGCTATGACACCTGTGGCCCAGGGTCTGGTATCTGTGGAGTATTTCTTGTCATCTGCCGAAGGAGCCATACGATAACTGAATCTGCCATCGTGCTCGAAAATACTTTCGTAATAGACCTGACCGTTGGCAGTGGCCAGGAATGGGCTTGCACAGTCATAACTGATGGTAAAGTTGGCATTGACATGGCGCCTGATGGCACGCTGTATGTCTGTGAGTAGGCAACTCCACTCTAGTTTACTGATGCCTAAAAAGTGCATCCAATCATGCACACCTTGTTGTAACAATCCGTCATAGCGTAAGGTAACCAATCGGCGCAGTATCAGTTCCATATCGGCCATGTTTTGTCCACCCATGGCCCAGCCATTGAAATGTGTTGTGGGATAGCGACCGGGATCCGAGTAATGTTTCATGGTATCATACCAATCATCGGCAGCACGATGATTGTCACCTTGCAACACATTCAATATGCGTGTGCCACCGTTGTTGATGCCACGGCGATTGGCCATAAAGAAGTCGTTGTTGTACTTGGTGGCATCTACCAGTTCTTGCCCCGACTGGAAGTTTCCAACCTTGCTGTTGGCTTCGCGATCGTGTATGACCCAGGTGGGAATGTCCAAGGTCATGGCATAGTTAGAAATATTATCCAACCAACGCAGACTGGATTCTCTGTATTTTTGTGCTTTGGCACAGCCGGACCCAGCACGCCAATCGCCTTCCCACTTGCCTTTGGCAATCTGGAATCCTCCTGAGTCTCCCAGTATCACAGTATTGGGATCTGAGTCGATGCGGTTCCTGACCATGTCTTCGGACCAGTCCTGCTTGGCCAGATCAAGATTGGCGTGTCCGCCGGAGTAAAGACTGTAACGATAAGGAAATATGCCTTTCTTGGCATTGAGCCAGTTCAACTGCTCCATGTCAGTCATGCCAGGTGGAAACCTAGCAGGATCCACATAAGGACCATTTGCAGGATCTCTTTGCTTGCCTATAAACGTGGCATAGAATCCCGAGATAGCCGGCAAGAAAACCGCATAGTCCTTTTGCTTGGCAGTTAAATCATCACGCTCGGTCATCGATCTTCTCTAGGACCAAACAGTCGTCCAATGGTTCTACCCATGACTATGACCAAGAACATGATGCCAACAAACGTCACACCAGACAATATCAAACCGTAGATTAAGTCTGTCATTTGGTCTGTGCCGGCAAGATGTATTTGTACACAGCGATACCTGAATCAACTGTGATCATGGCAGCACCTGCAGATGCGATATGCACTTTCTTGTCGCCTACCAGGTCCAAGATGGAAATAACCTGTTTCACAGGAAAACTCCAGGCGCGGCTGAGTTTGTTGCCGCAGCCGGGATGGAACACAAAGTTACCAGCGTGTGTTGAGTGATCGCCAAAGTAAAACATCAAATCTTCTTTTTCAGTTTTGGCAGTGAACAGTGGCTCTTCGGAGTTGGCCGATGCTTGCATTTTGAGTCTTTGTACTCCGGCGATGGTGGGTTCGAATGCCAGATCCCAAACAGGCTCTTTGAACGTGACCTTTTTGAGCTTCTCATTGGCCAGTTCCGGCGCCATGAAGCGATAGTCATTTTTGAAGTCGCTGTCTTTGTTTTCAAAGTGTATGCTGTCTAGAATCTTTTCGCCGTTGCGATCACGCTGTGTGATAGTGATCTTGGCGTGCTCGCGATACACTTCCAGATTTAACAGTGTGCTGAGTTTGCCAAGATTGGGCATACCCAAGGTGCCAATAAACTCGGCCACCGGCGTTTTGAAAGCAGCCTGCAACACCACCGATTTGTCTTCGCTGAGTCCTTCCAAATCAGTGGATTTGTCTGTGCCTGTGATTTTTACCACATCTATGTTGCCTAGCTTGTGCGTATGCTCCACGATGTCTTGTAGTGTGTCTTTGATGCTCATTGCTTCTCCTTGTGAGGTATATTTAGATTGTACAGCAAAAAATGATAGATTTCAATGACTTTTTTAGTCAAAACTAAAAAGATTGTCAAAGGTTGAATTGATCTGCGTGTTACTGGCCAAGTCCCAATTCATCACACCCAGCAGGTTTTCCACCTTTTCGTCGATCACAGCGGTCTCCATGGCGGCATCATCAAAGGGTAAATCTCGGAACCACTGCGGCAAATGCAGTTGGTCAGTGGGATAGGCCACAGATGTGAAGTTTAGCGGATTGCCTTTGAGTTTGCACACAATCACTTTCATACCGTCCACGATCTGTAGGCTGTACTTGTCGCCGTGCATTCGTCTGAGATTGTTCCAATTCATTGAAGCACGCACGTGGCCTGGCATATTGGCTCGGCCCAGCCGCTCTTCTTCTTTGACGAACTTGGTCAAGTTGTTCACACGCTTGGGCGACCCTTTTTCCCAGGCAGGTCTTTCTGTGAACTTGATTTTGAACTCTTTGACTTCGTTGATCACCCAGTCCTTGTCCGAACCCTGCAACACGTGAGTCAGCAGATGTAGCAAGAACTCTTGTATGACCCGGGGAGTGTCAGCACGTTTGAGATCCAGGCCCATGGCTTTGATCTGTCCGGGTTCACCGTTGACATCCTTGCGCTTGCCTTCTTTGTCATAGATCATGACCGCATAACGCTTCTTGGTGATGTAGAGTCCTTTGATGGCCACCAGTTCCCTACCACCACGTATGATCTCACCGTGATCTCTGCGACAGTGGAAAGCCTGCTCCATGAAGCCGGGGAAGGAATCATTCAGTTGATCAGCTATGGTGTCATAGATCTGTATGGCAGTGTCTTTGTCCCAAGCTATATCTCCGGCATCAATCTGCGGCTTCAGTGTAGAATACGCAGAAAAGTAACAGGAATCAGTGTCACCGTAGATAATGGCATCGCCCACGTGATCATACCGGCCTGTGACTGCTTCGTTGATAAACGCAGCCATGTGACGTGCAATTTGCCGACCCACCAGTGTGGTTGACTGGCCGATGCGTTTGTCAAAGAACCTACAGCCAGGATTGAGAATGGCACCGTAGAGACTGTTCAAGTTGATCTTTTTCACCAACTGTCGCTTGTCCCAGAACTCAATGTCTTCTTTGGTCTTGGCTTCTTTGAGATTCTTCTGCAGTTCTTTACGCTCTTTGTACCAGCGTGCCAGCAGTCCTGGTACCACACCTTCGCGCTCATAGGTAAAGATAGTGCCATTGGCCGACAAGCAGTAAGGCGTGTGGCTGTCAAAGATCATGCTCCAAATTTCTGCTGCCGACAGGTCTTGACTGGTGCCATCTTCCCAGTCCACCGTGAGCACTGTGCCGCGCTCACGATTCATCACAGCAGTGTATTCCAAGGAACCAAACATATTCTCCCAGGCAGCAGCAAATGAGTTGCCGGCCAGCATCTTGCTTTTGAGATGTGCGTCGGTCATGGTGGGTCTCAACTGACCAACAATGGTCTCAGGAGCCATGTTCAGTGCTTGGATGGCCGAAGGATACAGACTGTTGATGTCCACTGCACCTATGTAGTCATGCAAACCTTTTTTGGGATAGGCCACATACGCACCTGCGGCTGCTGTGTCATCGTCAGTGAGGCGCTGTTTGCGGCTGGGTACCACCAGGCCACGCTCGTGCGCTTCATTGATGATGGCCTGTTCTGTCACAGCCACTGCGCCTGCTGTGGTAGGCAGTAATACCGTGTTCTCATGTGCAATTTCATTAGCCAAGTCTAGGAATTTAAGTTTCTTGTCCAGTTTGGCCAGCAGGGCCACGTCTTGTCTGTTGTAGTCTATGAACACACGCCAATCTTTGTTGTACAAACTGTCCAGCGTGCCTTCATAGGCCAACTTGCGCTCGCCCAGTTCATACTCGCCAATGGCGTCCAGGGAATAACTGTGCCGTTCTTCATAGGTGTATTTCCTGTACAGTTGCATATAGTCCATATGCACACGACCTATCAAGTCAAAGGTCTCTGACTCTTTGCCAAAACGTTCAAAGGTGCGCGGCTTGGGAAACTGGCTCCATAAACAGAACTTGCGTGTGTCGTCTCGGCTGAGAATGCGTGTCACACGATTCACAGTGTAAGGGATATCATAGCCTTCGGAGTTCCAACCCGACAGTACATCTGCGTCTTCTATGAGATCAAGGAATGTTTCCAGCAACTGACCTTCGTTACGGAACACAAATGTGTTGTCAAAGTGTTGTGCGATTTCGGCAGCAGTTTCATCGCTCATGCCTGCGGGAGGCACCACCAAGGTGACCAGTTTGTCCATCCAGTCTAAATACACACTGATGGCTGTGATGGGATTGAATGGATCCGATGGATCAGCAAAGCCTTTGTCTTGATCGAAACCTGTTTCGATGTCAAAGAATGCCACGTGCAATTCGGGCGACTTTTTGCCTTTGTAGTTTTCTTCCAGGCATCGCAACACAGGCTTGATGTCCTGCTCATACAAGGTCTTGCCCGACTGTATGCGTATTTCTTTTTGGAATTCTTTGAAGTTGCGTGTGCTGAATCTTGCAACAGGCGTGTCATACACACTGCGGAATTTGCCACGCGGATCATCGTAGTAAAAGATATAGTTGGCTGGATACTCTTCGTATCTCCTTGCACCTGCCACACGCTCTACTACATAGATACGATCTTCATCGCGGCTGTGTAGTGCATCAACATAACTCAAATTCGTTCTCCTATGCACACTTTGGGCTGTGCAAATACCAATCTTGCCTTGAGGCGGCGAACCTTATGACTGCTGTATAATTAGCTTGATCAGTCCTATGCTGTCAATAATACTCAGCAACAAATAATTTCCCAGGATACCAAAACTGCCACGAGTGTAGGCACACCATGCCATAATCAAGCAGCCGGTAATAAAAGCAGAGTACAACGGAATAAACGGCAAGTGGGGCACAGTCCAAGCATAGGTAACACTACATCCTATGCTGATGGCCCAACCGGTCATCTCCAAGCAAAAGCGAAAGGGATTTTCCCGCCAGTCGTTTTTGACATAGTCCCCAATGCTGTTTCGCCACTGGGCATATCGACTGGTCACAGAGTCTTGCCAACTGTGGTCAGGATATTTTCCAACAGTTCGTGATCTTGTTGCTCTTTACCAAACTCGGCCTTGTGAGCGATCTTGATGGCCTTTTTGAGGATTGAGGGTTTGATTTCCATTTCCTCGGCAATGGCTTTGACTGTGTCGTTGAGACCTTCGGTCAAGGTTTCGATTTCGTGCATGACCTGGCTGCCTTCGTTGAACAGTTGAGTCAATTTCGCGCGTTGTTCTGAACTAAAATTCCTTGTCATTTCTTGTTTCCTTTTTGTTTAATTTTTTCTCCGCTTCTCTCTTTTTTGCGGCTTCTGACATTCGTTTTTTTGTCTCCTCTGATCTTACTATTCCAGTCAAAGATTTAGAAATTTTATTTCGAATTTCAGGGTCTAATGCTCGTAGTATAGCAGCCTGCTTGAACTTTTGTCTAGTTGTTTCGGAGTATTTTTTGCCTCTTGAGTTGGAAGGCTTTCCGATTTTTGATTCTGATAATTTTTTACTATGCTCCGGTGTTGGTGATTTACCATACATTGGGTTTTTATCACCTATCTTAGATAGAGATAATTTTTTCTTTGTTTCTGCGGAATGTGATTTCCGTCCTGTTTTTTTCCGTTTTTCTCTAATCTTCTTGGCTCCTTCGAGGCCGTAAATTTCTTCCCAGGTTTTTCCTTTTTTAACAATTGACCATTTTTTTTGTTTCTTCGGAATGTATCGTTCCGCTTGCACCTTCTCCACCGTCGGCTAAGTTACACAAACATCCAGTGCCGTCGGACAATTTTCCATATTGTTGTATAAGACTTTTTTCTAGACCCCATGCTTCATCTTCGGTTAAGTTTTCTTTTATTTTTTGGAAACAAAACCATGTTTTGCTACAATATTTTTCCAATAAGGATTTCGCTTATGAGATGTATCTCTATTAGCCTTACCTTTGCCTATGTAAAAAGGATTGCCGTGCGGGTCAGTTGATCTATAATGAGCATACACATAAAACATAATTAAATACCTTTAGTTGTATTTAATTGGCTTTTTGGTATGAAAATATTTATTGTTAAGATTATTTTGTTCAGTTACACCAACTTTGTTTGGCTTCACCATAGTATTCTCTAGCAAAACCGTTTTTGATCAATTCGGCACGCAGGCTACGACCATCCACGATGACATCACCCAACACACGGCCACCAAACTTGTCCCAGGCGATCAATGCTATCTGTGTTTTTTTGGCAGATGCCACAAATGCCTTGGTAAACTCAGTGGCAGCGGCTCCGCGCTTGGCTTCAGATTCGCACTTGGCACGATGCCCTTTTTCTGGCGTATCCACAC
>Ga0247844_1007380_pt1 | contig 12517 bp, 12 predicted proteins | sample LaCtaG_FD_192421 | JGI IMG/M metagenome (GOLD analysis project Ga0247844, IMG submission 192421) | Freshwater microbial communities from meromictic Lake La Cruz, Castile-La Mancha, Spain - LaCruzMarch201714.5m_1 | ecosystem: Environmental > Aquatic > Freshwater > Lake | place: Spain: Castile-La... | reverse complement strand
TTTAAAGCGGTTCATACTTTTCCTTTTGTAATGCGAAGATTAATAAAAGGAAAGATTAACCACTAATCGCTGGCAGAGCCATTATTCATACCACTGGCCTTGCCAGTGGATTATTTGAAGAATTTAGAACCTTTCATAAAACAAGGGCCCACGGGGCAATATGCAAGGAAGATATGGTTTCTTTATGAATGGTTCACTCATAAAAAATTAAATCTAGACAATAGTGCAAGCCTTTCCTATATCAAGCTTCTCGATGAAAATAAATACTTCTGCGTGGTCGGTGTAAAATCATCTCGCCATAAAATCATCAACAACATGATTGCGACTGAAGATTTCTGCTTTACCATTTTAAAAACTGAAAAACTTCAAGGTATCACCCAAGAGAAAATACGAGAAAAAACACTTAATATTATCAACTCTACGGATAAAAGGCTCATTTCAAGGGCCGCAAGTTTTTTACTCCTTGCGGATACAAAAGCCACTTACGAGATAGAGGGAGAAAGGGCCCCTCAAAATCGACTAGAACGATGGGCGAAGGTCATCACAGAAGCTGGCAAAAATCAATTATCACTCGAAGAACTTGAACGCTTACATAGAATTTTAATTGTAGATGAGCGGTTTATAAAAATTGGCCTGAGGGATACAGAGGTCTTTTTAGGAGACAGAGACTACAACCAAAGGCCAAAACCAGAATTTATAGGAGCAAAAGAAAAAGATCTCAACACACTTATGAATTCTTGGCTTCAACTTAATAAAATGCTCAAAGAGTCCAAACTCGATCCTATCCTTCAAACGGCCATTATCGCTTTTAGCTTTGTTTACATACACCCTCTTCATGATGGCAATGGACGCCTCCACCGCTATTTACTTCATCACGTGCTTGCAGATAGAGGTTTTACACCAAAGGGAGTGATATTCCCTATCTCTTCTGTTATCTTCGATCGAATTGAAGAATACAAAAAAATATTAATTGAAATTTCAGGGCCTCTCATGGAACTCATTGAATGGGAATGTGATGAAAGATTCAATGTATTAATTCTTAACGAAACCCAAAACTTATATCAGTACTATGACTTCACAAGTATTGCGGAATTTCTTTATGAAGTAGTCAAAACGACAATAGAAGTAAATCTTCCAAACGAGCTTGAAGAACTAAAAATGTATGATGAAGCTTACGAAAAAGTCTCGAATTATATTGAAATGCCAGAAAGCACAATATCTCTCCTCATCAATGTGATCAAAGATAATAACTTCAACCTTTCAAAGACGAAAAAAAATCGTTTTTTTTCTAAGCTCACAGAAAAAGAAATTAGGGATATTGAAGAACTTATCCGTGAAGCCTATGAAAGAAAGATTCAAGCAACGATTTTGCATAAAACCTGAACCTGAAGCACTTCTTATTCACTCACATCAATACTTTTATTGTAAGGTGAATTTCCGACTTTCATTCCTTTAATAAAAACTTTCTTAATCGATAAGAATTTTACTTCAGCATGAAGATTGCTTACATTAATCGCTTCAGCTTCGCTTCCCTTTTGTTTAACCGAAAAATTTGCAGTCGCTGAACAATTCCCATTAGAACCTGATAGCTTCACAGTAATTTTGTTATCGACTGCAATTTCCTTTTGTTTTTCATTCATCATATCAATAACGCCCAAAGAAAATGAGGCCTGCTTATCGCTATATTTAATATTGGCCGGAGAAAAGTATTTCTTCTCTCTTGAGTTTAAGTCTTCACAATGTCCGTCCTCTTCATTCATCACCCAGTAAGGGTAAAGCTCATTGACGACCTTACAACCAGCATCATGTCGTATGGAAAATTTTAAAATATTTTTAGGATTCATTGTTTTAGTAAAAGTCATAAAACTTGCTGATGATTCTGAATAATCTCTACAACTTTTTAAAGCATCATCTTTCTTTGAAGCAGCATTTCTACCGCCCATTGACGAACAACCAGCTATCAAAAAAACTAAGGCCACAAGTGAAATATTGATTCTCATCTTTCCTCCATCGATTAGTGCTCTAAGCATTTTCATCTCAAGTCTCTTGTCGACACTTAAAAAAAAATCATAACTAAAAAAAACATGATCTTTTTTCTCAACAATTTTCAAATGGCCGCCCCTATAAAGCATGACAAAAATACTTTGATGAGATTATAAAGAAGTGATAATGTTGTATTTGTTGCATTAGGGAATATGTATGACATTTTTTCATAAAGTACTAAATTCATTTCGCCATCCTCTTCATGAAGAATGGATCGAGTCATTTAATCATCTTCAGCGTGGCCCTGAATTTCCCATGAACTTGGCCCTACGTTCTCTCGAAGAAATTGAAGAAAATGCTAGCGAAGATGAGCGCGAATTACAGCGCTGCCTTCTTGAAGACATTATTTTTAATTCCATCTCTAGTTATTTTTTTGAAGACCTTATAAAATCAGTCGGTGAAAATGCTGATGTGGCCCAGGAGCTTTTAGAGCAATTCTCTGAACGCACAGAAGAAATGGATGAAGAGATTGTACGAGAAACAATTTACCATCGTACCTTTATTGAAAATGAGCGCTACTGTGAAGGTTGCCCCTATTGTGAGAAACACAAGGAGTTCACCCATTATAGCAAAGCGTGGATTAATGAAGACACAGACTTTTTTGTCCATGAGTACCTTAAAACAAAAACTCTCCATTTTGCTTTAGAACAAATTCTTTTTGATGTCCTTCCTCATCAAAAAGAACGTTTAAGAAGTATCTCTTCAAAAAATATAGATGCTTTCAAACATCATGTCCGAAATTTTGTCGATCAAAAACTTGCTAAAATTTAATGATCCAAGCGTCAGATCTTCCCTCCTCATGGTTGCCTTTTCTTCATGCTGAATTTAAAAAAAAATACATGATCGACCTTGGCGATTTTTTGGCCCACGAAAAAAAAAATGGGAAAATCATCTACCCTAAGATTGAAAATATTTTTGAGGCCTTTTTTCTTTCTTCTTTTGAAAATACAAAAGTCGTTATCATAGGGCAAGACCCTTACCATGGCGAGGGACAGGCCCATGGGATTTCTTTTTCAGTGAATAAGGGAGTCACTCTCCCTCCTTCACTCGTTAATATCTTCAAGGAATTAAAATCAGACCTAGGCCTCTTGCCTCCTCCTCACGGAAATCTTTCTTCGTGGGCCAATCAAGGTGTCTTGCTTTTAAATTCTGTTTTAACAGTTGAAAAAGACAAAGCGGCTTCTCATCAAAAAAAGGGTTGGGAATTTTTTACGGACAGGGCCATCGAAGTTCTCAATGAGAAAAAAGAACATTTAGTTTTTCTTCTTTGGGGAGGCCATGCTGAAAAAAAAGGCCTGATCATTGACCAAAAACGCCACCTTGTTTTAAAGGCCCCCCACCCTTCCCCACTTTCTTCGTATCGCGGTTTTTTTGGATGTAAGCATTTTTCAAAAACAAATGATTATCTTGTGGCCCACGATTTTAACCCCATTGATTGGAAAATTGAGTGACAAAACTTTTTAAAAAAATTTTTGTCGAAATTAGTGGGCGCTGCAATCTTACTTGTGATTTTTGTCGGGCCTCAGCAACAGATCATAGGCCATTTATGCCCGTGGAGCTTTTTGAAAAAATTTTAGTTCAGACAAAAAATCTCACAGAGCGCCACTGCCTTCATGTCCTTGGTGAACCTCTTTTACATCCTGAATTTGAAAAAATTTTAATGATTGCAGAAAAAAATAAAATTCAACTTGAAATAACTTCCAATGGACTCCTTCTCGAAAAATATATTTCCTTCTTTTCAACATTAAAGACACTTATTCAACTTAATATTTCTGTCCACTCACTGAGCGCCAACATTAGAACAGAAAAAACGTTCAATCATTTAAAAAATTTATTGCCCTCACTTGAGCTTCTTCTTTCCCAAAATCCAAAGCTTTTTATCAACTTTCGTTTTTGGCAAAAAAATGATCTTGATCAAAAACTACTCAGCGATCTTCTCTCCCTCTTTGATGAAAAAGAACTTTCACAAAAAGGAAAAAGCATTCGCCTTCGCCCGCGCTTACTCATTCATTTTGAAGAAAGTTTTAATTGGCCTTCCTTAGATCTTCCCATCCTCCATGACAATGGCCGCTGTCATGCTTTAAGTTCCCACTTTGGCATTTTATCAAATGGAATTGTTATCCCCTGTTGCCTTGATAGTCAGGGAGACATTGCCTTAGGAAACATTCACGACAATGATATTTTAGAAATTTTAAAATCGCCTCGTGCTCTAAAAATGCGAGAAAGTTTTAAGAAAAAAATGTTAAGCGAAGATCTTTGCAAACGTTGTCAATATATCGAACGTTTTAAATAAAAGAAGAAGGTAAAAATGTTGAAGGCAAGGTCACTTCAATTTGCCTGCCTCGAAGCGGCTCTTTAAATTTTAGTGAATAAGCAAAAAGCTGAAGTCCATCATCATTTTTATTTCCTGATCCATAGCGAGGATCGCCCATAATGGCATGCCCTAGGAAAAGAAAATGTCTTCTAATTTGATGATAGCGGCCTGTTTTAATTTCGATCTCGACAAGCGACTCATAGGTATCAGGTTTTAAAACTTTATAGTGAGTAATAGCCTCTTGCCCATCAAGTGAATCACGAATGACACCGCTAAGACTTCCTTGAGTTTGAGCAATGTTTCCTTGAACTAAAGCTCTATAAATTTTTTGAACACCACCGCTTTGCCAAAGTTTAGAGAAGGCCGCGGCCTCTTTGTGATGATAAGCGACGAGCATAAGTCCTGCCACTTCGCGGTCCAGTCTATGCACCAAGAAGGCCTCACCTTTTATTTTTTCAACTTGTCTAAGAAGACTTAGGTGATCTCCAAATTCATTTCCCTGAGCGAGCATCCCAGAGGGTTTATACCAAATTCCCCAAGACCGATCTTCATAGACAAGTTCGGCAGGAGCAACTTCTCGCCCTAAAATATCTTCATCAAAATGCATTTCAATCCAATCACCAAGGAGAACTTGCGAAGTCGCTTTTCGTACTCTTAAAAGCTTTCCTTTGCCTTCACTTTTTCTCCAAACAGCTCCACAAATCATGGCATGCTTAATTTTCTGCTTAGAAATTTTTGAAAGCTCGGCCAAAAAAGTGACGAGGTCTCTTTTCTCTTCTCTTCTTATTGCTCTTCTAATAACTTTTTTTATAAATTCTGGTTTTATTTCATTCATTTTATATTTTAAAAAGCAAAATCAATTTTTTTATATTCGCGACTCATCTTAACCCATCCATCGCCCACGGTACTATAGTAATAAGTCGAAATTCTCAGATAAAGATCTTTTCCCTGAATTGATGTTCGGTCTAGGGCCTTTTCAAGAATCTGAAGAGAAGGAAACATGAGTGCATCATTTCCATCTTTACCAAAAATTCTTGTAAATCCATCTTTGACATTATCACTATATCTTTTTTTATAATCTTTCATTGTTGGAATCAAGTTAGAATTATCGTCTGAGATCTCTTGCTTCTCATCCTTAACTGTCACGATAAAAGCGCTTGTATAAAAAGTATTGTAGTCAAAATTTTGGGCATGCACTCCATAGGAAATAGAAAGATATTTGCCCATGATTCCATCATCAAGTTTTACAGTCACATTTTCGACCGTCGCGCTCGGTAAAACTTTTTCTGCAAAATTTGAAGGAATATCAAGAGGGTCCTTTAAGCTTCCTGAAACGACACGATCACGGGCAAAGCGAGCGACATAAGGAAATGAAATTCTCCCATAACCTTTATTTCCCCAACTTTCTCCCCAACTATTTTTGAAAGTAAAAACGCCCTTAATACTATCATAGCCAGTAAGAAGAATAGAATGTCCTCCACATAAACTTGGCTTTGCATTACACTCAACAATCATCGCATCAGTTAAAATGGCCTCACCCGTTTTTTCATCCCATCCTTTTGGGTGAACAGGAACTCCAATAATCACGGGTTGATTTAAATTGCCCATTCTATCAATGATATTGGCGATACTCACAGGAAAAACACTAGGAACAAAAGATTTGGCAGAAATCACTTTGCTTAAAGTTTCAGCATCAGGTTTGTTGTGAGAAAAACAACTCACAGGTGTGTTTTGACTATTTTCATCATAAGAAGCACAGGGAAGTTTGAAAGAAAACCAAGAAGGGCCAAAGGGAAGATCACGCTCTAAAAGAATTCCACCGACGACAATCCCAAGAACGTTTTGATGGGCAAGAGAACCATCTGTCTTAGAATTTAATCCAAGTTCTCCTTTTACTTTCCAAATCAGATATTCTTCAGAAATATCAATTTCAAGGCCCTGTTTTTGTTTTACTAAACTTTCGAGCAAGGCCGCACTCGTAAAAAAAGCACAACTTCCACGTTCACCTTGATTTTTAACACTTGATTGAAGAGGAGCTAAATCGAGATTAAGAGGCAAATTGTATTTGATGACCTCGTCACCACTTTTGTCATCAGTTTCACGTGCGATTGTTTGTTGATAGGGATCAAGTTTAAAACTCATTCCCCCAAATTTATAGCGTGGGCCTTGAGCATCGGGATCTTGGGCAAAAACTCCGGAACAAAAACTCAAAGAAAGTACGAATAATAAAAACTTGTTCATGTTTTCTCCTTCAATGAGTGGCCTAATTACCCAAGATACTTAATGCCCTGATTTTAAAAAGGATCAAATAACAAAAAACGTGCCCTGTAAAAATAACGCGCTAATAGAGAAGGAGCTAAGAATAATTAGAAAGAAAAATCAAGTTTTTGATAGTAACGACTAATGGGGAACCAACCAGCACCTTGATCACTATAAAAAGAACTCGCCACTTTTAAATAAAGATCTTTTCCTTGAATAAGAGAACGATCAATAAGTGAATCAGGAATTTTAAAATCAGCATCAATTGTTATCTTTTTCCCTTCAGGCCCAAAAACTTTATAAAAAACATCTTTCACATAAAGGCCATTTTCTTTTTGAAGCTCAGGAAGAACAGGGACTAATTCTGCATTATCATCTGATATCGGGTCGCCTGTTTTTGAGGTGACTAAAAAGGCACTTACAGAAATTATTCTGTTTTCAAAATTCGTGATAGAAAGATTGGCCAAAAGTGAAAGTGATTTACCACTGGCTTCACTCACCACATCTGCTTTTAATGAATTTACATAGGAACTTTTATAAGTTGTATAAAAGTAATCAGAAGGTATCGGCAAGGGTGCCTTTAAGCTTCCTGAGACCATTTTATCAAAAGCATATTTTGCCACATAATCAAAAGGGATTGTTCCATAACCATTCTTTCCCCAAACAACATCCCAACTATTTTTAAACATAAAAACGCGTTTATTTTGATCGTAGCCTGTAAGAAGAATAGAGTGCCCCCCGCAGAGTTTTGGTTTTGCATTACACTCAGCAAACATTTCATCTGTTAAAACAACCTCACCGGTTTTTTCATTCCAGCCTTTCAAATAAACAGGGACACCTATGATGACAGCATGTTTTGACTTCGCCATGATTTCAATAATTTTAGAAAAATTGGCCGAAAAAATTTCAGGAGTAAAGGCACTCGCCGAAATGACTTTATTTAAAACTTCAGGCGCAGGTTTATGATGGGCAAAACATGCAACAGGAGCACTCGCCTCAATGCCTTTATATTTAGCACAAGGCATTTTCGGAGCAAACCACGAAGGTTGAAACGGAAAATCACGCTCTAAAAGAATGCCCCCTTGAGCAAAACCAGTGACATCTTGATCGGCAAACGAACCATCCGTACGAGAATCAAGTCCCATATCTGCTTTCAATTTCCAAATAAGATATTCTTTGGAAATATCAATTTCTATACCTTGGCGCTCTTTGACGAGACTTTCAAGCAAGGCCGTCGTCGTAAAAAAAGCACAACTTCCACGGTCGCCTTGATTTTTCACAACAGACTGCAAAGAACTTAAATCTACCACCATTGGAAAGTTGGGAGGAATGGTTGAATCAATACTTTTATCACTAAACTCGCGGGCCTTTTGCGGGCGATAGGGATCAAGTTTAAAGCTTCTCCCCTTAAACTCATAGCGAGGCCCAACATCCAAATTCTGGGCGAAAACAGTCTGGCAAAAACTTAACAAAAAGATAATTAGTAAAGTATTGTTCATGTTTCCCCCCCCCAAACGTCCTCCCGAACTTAATGTCCTGATTTCAAAAGAAGATTTTATGCTAACCGAAACACCACAAAAAAAAAACAAATTCATCATCTTTTTTATCGTTAACTTCTCATTTTAAAATCCGATAGAACATCACGATGACTATTATTACTCGCTTTAAAAATCTTATTAAAGATGCACAAAATATTGTGATTACAACTCATTTGCATCCTGATGCCGATGGACTAGGAAGCCAAATCGCGCTGTGTATTTCTTTAAAATCATTGGGTTATACCTGTTTCTGTGTCAATGAAGAAAATATGTTCGAGCGTTATCGTTATTTAGATCCAACAGGAGTCGTTTTAAGTTTTCATGACTATCAAAAAATGCATCCTTCTCATTCAAAGGAAATTGATTTATTTATTGTCGTTGACGCAAATAATCATACACGTATTGGCGAAAATATGACAACGCTTGTAGAAAAATCAAAAGAAATACTTTTCATGGATCATCACCCTTGTGCTCAAGAAATCGCGGCCCTTCATTGTATCGATACAACGGCCGCCGCGACTGGAGAAATGGTTGGGCGAATAATAAAAGCAATCGGCGTAGAATTTATTCCTGAAATTTCTCTTCCCCTTTATACGTCAATTTTAATAGACACAAATAGTTTTCGCTATCCTTCAGTGACAAGTGAGACTCATAAATTAGTTTCTGAACTCATGAAGGCCGGCGGGGTAAAATCTCCTTTGGCCTATAATCTCATTTATGGCACAAAAAAAATTGGCCATATTCAAATGCTAGGAATGATTCTTTCCTCTGCCCAAATTACGGATGATGAAAGCATTGCTTGGCTCTCTGTCTCTGAAGAAAAACTTTCAAAATATCACGTGGATGCTGAAGACACTTTGGCCTTCGTTAATTATTTACTTGTTTTAGACAATGTTAAAATTGCTTGCATGTTTAGAGAGCAAGGGCAAGCCGTCAAAGTGTCGATGCGCTCAAGTGGTGATGTCGATGTTGGTATTATGGCGCAGGCCTTAGGTGGTGGCGGCCATAATCATTCAGCGGCCACCATTATTCAAGGAAGTCTTGAAACGGTAACGAAGCACACGATTGAAAAATTAAAAATCATGCTTAAAAATGCTTCTGCCCATCCAAGAAATTAGCATCTAAGAAATTAGTAAGATAATTTGATATCTTTTAAGCGAACTTCTAAATTGTGCGTGCTTGAATTTTCCATATCCAAAACGACTCTGCTTAAAGAATAAAAACTCAAAGCATCTTTGTCTGTAGCGTATCTTTGGTGACCTGTTGAACAACTAAGACCACTCGCTACTGGGAGAAATTGGCCCTTATGCTGACAGATTGGAGTTCCAGGTTCTAATGTACAACAAGAACCTGACGCTGTTGATGTTTTGCAATGATCATAAATTTTATGTTGATGTACTCCAAAATAAGGAGGAGTTAAATTGGGATAACAGCTCTTATCATATTGATAAGTTCCGTCACTTTGTTTTTTGGCATTCAAAGGCCCATGAACAATAATCTCTCTCGTCTTTTTATTATATCCGCTTATGGCCGAGGCCCTAAATGATTCAATAAGAAAAGGCGTAAAATTCCAATCCCCTAACCCTAAGTTGGGAAAATGAGTCCATGAAGAAATTCTCACATCATTTAAGCTTAGTGTCTTTGTAGCACTATCAGCGGCAACAGGAATTTTTGAAAAAGGATTATGATAAACACCGTTTTTTACACTTCCAAAAGGAATTTCTGCAGTATTGAAACGCTTTAAAAAGTAGGCCGCAACAGGATCAGCGTAATCAATGAGGCCATCATAATTTCTAGGACGATTTCTTGCATCAAAAAGACCGATTTGAAAACCTAAATCTTGACCTCTTCCTGTGTTGGGAATAGTTGGGGCGTATTTTAAATTTTGCATATAAATATTAAGCATAAAATGTGCGGTTGAATAATTACGCCTTTTCACAGAATCCAGACCAACTCCATACCAAGTGGGATCTCCCCCTTTAAAATCTGCAAGCATCATATCAAATGAAATTTTAAAATTTCGTGGGTTCCCATTTTGATCGAGAAAAGAAATAGTGTCTAGGCCTTCTGATGATGGATTTGCTTTTTTCCATTGCAAATTTTCATCTTTAGATAGGCCATAATTTGGAATTGCATTAAGTGCGAAAATCAAGACAGGATTACTTTCACCAATACAAGCTATTTTTGTCTTAAAACATTGCTCAGGATCTGCCGAGCAGTTAGGATAGTTCAACATTGAAGGTGTATAGGATGCAAGCCAAACTTCATCACTTGGCAGTTTAGGCGCCGAAGAAATAGAGCTAGAGCAATAGTTATTACTAAGTATCTCGCCACCTTTTTCTGAGCAGCCATTTATTCTTAAGCTAACCCCCTTACTGCCACTTCCAGGCTTTCCCATATAAAATTGCCCATAGGTCGACGAAGAATTATCATGTAATTGTGCAGGAGAATCAGGATTTGAAGAGGCCCGAAATAAAGTTATTTCAGGCTCACCTTTAAACGTAATTGCCTTTGGAGAAAAAGCTTCATGGCGCCCATCAAGGCCCGTCAACCACTGTATCTTATCAGCAATAGGAATAGGATGAGGATTTTTATGAGAGACAAGCGCATATTGGGGTTGTGAATAAAATGTGGCCCCAGGTTTCAATGAAGAAATATGTTTTAAAATAGGACGCGGACGTTCAGAATCTAAACAACCAGGGCGCAATGTCGTAAAGCTTGCTGTGGAGTTTGCATCATGGACAACCTCACCCCAGGCCGTCTTCATTTTAAGGCCTTTGGAATTTATGCTATCACCTAGAATTTCCACGGCAAGTAGGCTATATGTTGAAAAGAAAAAAGCAAGAATACTCAAAGAGAAAATCATGGAAGGTTTGTTTTTAAGTTTCATCATTTTTTCCACCTATGGGACTGTCGTTAAAGAATCGATACTTGTAAAAAATAAACTCTTCATCTTATCACCCTCTAAAAGTCTAACATGTTAGTTATTTTCGTCAAAACTTAGAAGAGAATGACCCTTTCTATCACTCAATTTTGAATACTTGAGCTCTTAATTCTACTTAGAAGTATGTGTACTAAATTGGGCACTTTGACAGTGATCTGTACTGACTTAGCGACTTTGACAGTTTATCGACTTAGCTATTTTGACATTAAAGTAAACTAGCCTAAAATATTTCCTAAAGCGGCACGCTCTTTATCACTAAATTTAAAAGCCCCTTTTGATAAAACATCTCTAAGCTTTCCTACGGTAGCAGGATTTGTAGGATCATTATTTCCAAGATCATTTCTACGTTCTATTGTTGCAGCTTGATCAGATTCTTTAGAAGGTTCGGTTTCTTTTTTTAAGGACAAGGCTTGCTTGGCCTCTTCACTTCGCCTAAGAACTTCTTCTGGATTATCAATAAAACTAGAAGTTGAATTTGGCCGACTTTGAGCTGTTGAAAGCGCGACCGTTGCTGGCAATTCATTTTTCTTTGCAATTTTAGCTTTGATTTCTTCAGCAGTTAAAACTGGTTTTTGACCTATCCCTGTTCGTGATTTATTTTTAGGATTAGCGTTAGAAACATTTTTGGTCTCCTTTCTTGAAGGAGATGAATTTGGACGGGCATCAAGGGCAGACATAACATTCATAAAATTATCCGAGTAAAATACCCATAGTTAAAAATCCAAACAAGTTGGGTGGGCCCTTTTTATATTATAACTTAGTTCATCATAAATTTCGCCTAGGCAAGCTTTGCTCAAGAGGCCACTTAATAAGTTCTCAAACGTTCTTGGCAATTTATTCTTCCCCTTTTAGCAAATCTATAATTAAGAGATACTGATGATAAGATTAGAATTTTTATTTTTCCGGAGTTACTGATGAAAAAGATGTTTGCTGCTTTAAATACTCTCACCCTATTTCTATTTCTATCATCATGCTTAAATGAGGGGACAACAAGAAAACAAACTCCCCTAGTTCCCTCTTCCGTGCCAGCTCTTATATCACCGCCTAAATTTACAGCGACTCCACTTCCAACTTTAACTCCTTCACCTACTCCAACAAAAACACCAACACCGACTCCAACATTAGCTCCAACGCCTGCTGCCACTATAAATCCCACCCCCACTCCATTTCCAGCGCCTCCTGAAGTGGTGAATTTAGGACAAAGCTCTGTGAGTAAAGATTCCATCTCTCTTAGCTGGGCCTCAGGGGGTGGAAGTACGACGGGATATATCGTCAGTTACGCCTCTGGGCCTAATGCTCCTGTTAATTGCTTACAAGGAACTTCTTCGGCAACGCCATCATTTAGTATTTCAAATTTAAGTCCTCACACAAACTACAGTTTTAGAATTTGCTCTTTAAATGCCAATGCCGTCCCTAATA
>Ga0247844_1007373_pt1 | contig 12530 bp, 3 predicted proteins | sample LaCtaG_FD_192421 | JGI IMG/M metagenome (GOLD analysis project Ga0247844, IMG submission 192421) | Freshwater microbial communities from meromictic Lake La Cruz, Castile-La Mancha, Spain - LaCruzMarch201714.5m_1 | ecosystem: Environmental > Aquatic > Freshwater > Lake | place: Spain: Castile-La... | reverse complement strand
TAAATATGTTGTCAACTGGAGCAATGATTAAATTTGGAAAAGTGTATAGCAATTTAATGGTGGATGTACAGGCGACAAATATTAAGTTGGTTGCGCGTGCAAGAAGAATTGTTATGCTTGCGACAGGTGTTGAAGAAGCGGTAGCAGAAAAAGTTTTGGCTGAGACGAAAAATAGTGTTAAACTTTCTATTATGATGATTATCTCTGGACTCTCTTTAGAAGAGGCGAAAGCAAAGTTAGAAGCAAATCAAGGCTATATTGCCAATGCATTAAAGAATTAGGAGTGTTGTATTAAAGTACCCGGAAGGGTACTTTTTTTTTCGAGGAGATTTTGAGGAAGGAGCACAACTTCAGTGTGTATGCTCTAAGTATTGAAAATAAAAAATACTTAGGAGGACTACATATGAAAAAACTAATAATTGGGTTAGGGGCAATTATTTTAGTATCGGCAGCATTTGCAGGAACAACAGTGGATGTAACAGGTGTAAACAGTTGGGGAGCTCCTATTTATCAAACACAAGGATTGCATGGTAGTGTGGGAGTGAATGCGAATGAATTGGTTGGTGCCAATGCAGGACCTGTTGCTACGATGGGTGGAAATTTTACCATGAGTTATGCATTAGATAATGGGTATGTATTTTATAGTAAAATCAATGCAAGCCGTTCGTTTGATGCTCTTGGATTTTCTAACAAAAGTTTTGGAGAGAGACAAGGGTATATGTCAAATAATTTTGTTCCCACATTAGGGGTGCAAAAAAATCTAAGTGGAGTGGATTTAGGGGTAGAGGGCAGTTACATGAATTATGCTTACAATGGAACTACGATGGTTGAATTAGGAGAACCGACCATGCATGTAGTTGGCCAATCGGTAGGATATGGATTTATGCCATATGCTCAATATAGTTCCGGTGCAAATCACTACTACGTCGCTTATAATTATCAAAATTTATGGGATGCGCAGGAGCAATATGCCAATCAGTATACGGGAAATGGAATATTGAATAAAGGAAATGTTGCGTATTCTTACGATGTGAGTAGTAATATGACTGTTGGCGTGAGTGTAACATGTCAAACAGTCAATCAACCTTACGCGTGGGCAGCCTCGGCACAGTATATCAATATGAACAACTATCAGGCGATGACTGGAACGAGCGATTACTTTGAAATCAAACCAGGAGTGACCTATACAATTCCTGAAATTACTGGACTAACCTTTGGTGCTGCGGTTGGATACGATGGATTTAATTATAGAAAGAATACAACGCCAGCATATGGACCTGGTTATTTAGGTGCTATTGTATTCACACCTGCAATGAACTATGCCATTGGCGTTACCGATAACGTAAATTTAAACCTTAATGCACAATATAATGTGATGACACGACTCTCTTCGAGTGGGTCAATCACAGGAAATCAAACATTGAATAACAGTTTCCAATGTGGAGCAGGTATGTCATATAGTTTCTAAAAATAGTGAAATAGAATCAAAATACAAAAAGGGTCGTTAACTTAAAGTTAACGACCCTTTTTGTAACTTTCCAATTTATTTGCACTGTTTGACATACCAGTGATAACGCCGTAACACAAGGTTATACAACATAAATGTTAGATTCTAGTATACCACAAAAGTAACCGGAATGACACATTTAGAGTCATACTTTTTGGAAAATCACTTTAATATATGGGAAATGGATCTTTTGTAGTGTGTGTGTTATAATTTAAGATGTTGTTTAAAAATTATTTATAAATCAGGAGGAAAGTTTTAGTAAAATATATTTGAAAGGAAAGAAATGAAGAAAAGTAAAAAACGTTCAATAATAAGTGGATTAGTTTCTCTGCTTTTAATTGGAACTCAAACAGTAGCACTTGGAGAAGGAATAATAACTGCTCCCAATTCAGTTCAAAATGTAAATTCAACATCAATAGCGAATATTGATGTGCCAGTAGGTGAAACGTCAAGTGTAAATGACGGTAGCACTGGAAAAGCATTAACGACATTATTAGGAGATTCTTCACCGACAGACAGTACAAATGGTGCAGAACCTGCTGTCAGTTCAACGAATGGTTTTCAAAATTATGGGGGGAGTTTTTCAGTCAACCCACAAAATGGAGAGGTTAATGCAAGTTATCATATTGCTACTCTAAATTCTGATAATGGGATGGGACCAAGTTTAGATTTAAGTTTAGTATATGGACCTGGAGGAGACCCTTATCTCAGTAATAATCAAGTAGAGTTAGACGGTACCCCAAGTGATTCAAGTGCGGATGTATATTACTACAATAATGATTTTGGTGATGATACATCAACTAATCCAAGTAATACTTGGCGATTAGATTTACCATATGTAACTCAATCATTAGCAAATTCGACTACTTCTGGGGTATATACAGTATATTTTGCTGGCGAAACCTACACTACTCCATATATTTCGAATATTAATGATTACGTCAATAAACCCATACCGTTGAATTTCTGTAATACTAACGGAGTAAAGTTTTTATTTTCACTTAATTCAAATGGAAATTTTTATATTAAATCATCGGATAATACGCTCTATAATTTTGCTACATATTCAGGTCTTGGTCCGGTAAGTTCAAGTAAATATGTAAATCATAATTTTGGAGCAGTACAAGTAATCCAAACTATTTCGACTTCCAATGGAAAGAGTATTAAATTTAACTATGGATGTAGTACCTTTGCCATTACGAATCTTCCAAAAGGGTATGATGCAATGCATGGAACATATGGATACTTAAAATCTATAACAGATAGCAATGGGACACTTGCAACTTTTTCTACTGATATTAGTTCACAAACAGATAGTACGAATTTACGAATTAATCCAGTAACCTATGCTAATATTAATGTATTAAGTCCAATGGCAAAGAGTTCAGCTAACTTTAGTGATTCTGGTGGAAGTGTCCTGACGCAACTAAACTATAAACAGCCGACGACACTATTAGACTCATCAATACCCGGTGGAGAAAATGAGTTAACTTCGATTGTAAATCCAGAAGGAAATGTATTGCAATTTGATTATGCTGCACAGGTATATAGTAAGGTTAACGGGAATGAAAATGGAGAGGCAACACAATCTTGGGCTCTTACGGATATTACCCTTCCAACCAACTATAGCATTCAGTTTGGATATGGATATTTACAAGGACCATTTTATTACAATGATAATAAGAAAGGTGTAACACAAGAGAATCTTGCGTGTACTGAAGTGGATGCAGTGGGCTATAGTAATGGGCCAACGACACTTCAATCCACTTACTATAATTATGATGAAGCACTTGAACAACATAATCCGGCAAGTGTCAATGGTGTACTGAATTTTGATACATCGCAGAGTACTCATATTAATGATGCGATATTGCCACTAAAATCTGGAGATACGGTTTTAGAGACTGCTCAGCAAGTTGTTGAGTTAGGTGGATATGATGATTGGTTTTCTAATTTAGGAAAATTAATAGGGGATGCTCAAAAAGGGTATATTACCTCTGAGTACACAACAAGTTTAAATGGACCAAAGTACACAACATTGTATAGTTATGCACCAGATGGTAACTTAATGAGTGAAAAAGTATATCATAACTACTATACTAATTCAAGCAGTGATGAATTAATGAGTCAGAAGGATTTTACTTATGATGATAATTATACATCGTTTTCTTCAATGCCACTTGACTACAATGAACCTCAAACAATAACACTTACAACTTATGAGGCAGAGTCTGGTGTTGCTGGTTCATCAAGAAGTACAGTAGAAAAAATAGGATATGATAAATATGGGAATATGATTAGTGATACTGTGCCTGATGGTCAGCAGATGGTTACATATTATTCTCCCACAAGTACGAGTGCTTCTGGCATGCTTGAACTTCCCGAGTATGAGTTCATGATTCCCAATACAAGTGATTCAACTAAATATATTACGGGAGAACAATTTGCATGGAGAAAAGGTAATATTAATGGAAATAGCGTTGATCAGCTTTATGCGATAACTGAGGGGAATTATGCTTGGCATGATAATAAAGCACTAGCTCTTAATGATATAATGACTGTTGAAAAGAGTTATGATGCTACAAGCGGTTCAGCGTTCATGGGGTATATGAATAATACGGTGGTAACTCAAAATACGGGCGCAAGCTATCAAGGAGATATTACTTCAATCGGGGAAAGTTTATCAAAAACGTTAAATTCAACTGACTATCCTGGTTATCTAGTTGAGAGTAGCACCACTTCAGGAACATCGACGATTAGTGGAGGTTCTACAACGAGTGAAAATGGTGCAGAATATGTGTATAGTTATTTAGGAAAATTATTGTATAAAAAAGATGTACTTGGCAATACAGTAAGTTATCAATATGACTCTCTTGGAAGAGAGACAAACATGACTTATACTCCGGTAGGTGGAACGCCACAAGTGACAACTTATACTTATAACGAATATCCATTTCAAACTTTAAAACTGAATTTATCTAATTCGGCTGACGATGGGTACGCGACATCTTCAGTAGATGTAACATATCCAACAGGTTATCAAAAAATATCTTATTATAATCAACAAGGACATATGATTGCAGAATATGATAAAGAAAATAATGAGAAAAATTTTACTTTACAGACGTCATATTCCTATAATACGAACGGAACTCTTTATAGCACAACCAATTACTCTCCTACTACAAGTAATGGAAGTGTGACACAGTACTGTGGAGAGAGCGTAGTGACTTATGACCCATCTGGAAGACCTATTGTAACTGAGGGACAGTATGGTCAAATATCTGGAATAGTGTATGATGATTCAGATAATATGCAAATTCACTATACTGCAGACAATACTGGCAAATTGAATGGTTATATTAGTGTAGGTGTATATAATTCAATGAATCGTTTAGTAGATTCATACTCATTTACGCCTTCACAGCTTGGAGATAACATTCAAAGTGAATTAATACAAGCCTATACAGCAAGTTCTACCAATAATGGCAAGCTAGATAATAATTTCTACGATAGGTTGAAAAATAATAATTTTATCAAAGATATGATTTCGCAAGTGAATACATTGATATCAAATAGCAGTTATGTTGTGAATGTACATAATAGTTTCAATGGATATGGTATTATCGTGAGTACGACACTATCATGGTACGACAATGGAAAACTGATTCAAACAACAAGCACTTCATCACAAACATTAGATGGGACAGTAGCAACAGCGACAGATGCTTTGGGAAATACAATTGTAGATAAAAGTAATATTCTTGGAGAACTAAATAGTGAAACACTTACGCCAGGGAGTAAAGGTGAGTCAACATATACCGTTGGAGCACTTAAATACAATGGTGTCGGAGAGTTAATATCAAGCACGAATACTTTAGGTGCTACAACGATAGCTAATTATAATACTCAAGGACAACTGATATCAACAGAAGATGCAGATGGAAATAAACTCGATTATCTATATTATGATAATGGTCAACCATGTATGATTTATAATGATCAAAAAGGTGAACAGTATTACTATACAAAAGAAAAATTTAATGATAATGGACAACTTTCTGAATTATTGACACAAGACTACGATGTGAAAAATGGGACAGATGAAATTTTAGGACATACAGATACAACGTATGGATATAATTCAGATGGAACATCTGCATCGAAAACATTTACTAATTATAGTATGAATAGTGGATGGGAAACGCAAGTTATTACGGATAGCTATGATACAGCAAGAAGAGTAACCCAAGTGCAAGATAACATAGGGCCAACACTAAATTATGTCTACACAAATGGAGAACTTTCAAATGTGTGGTCAGGTAATGGTACAAAAGATAATCTTGAAGATAATACCTTTACCTATGACTCTATGGGAAATTTAGCGACAATTAATGGTTTAAATGGGGAAAGTACCGTTTATTCGTATTCTCCATTAGGACTGCTTAAAAGCAAAAGTTTTCAAATGGGAGCTGAAGGAGTAACATCTAATTGGTATAGCGGAAGTGATGTCTACACATATGATTCTTTGGGAAGAATGAAAACTGATGCACGTGTAGAAGAAAATAGTGGAACTCAAGTATCACAGGATTTAAGTACTGAGAATACTTATGATGATAACTCAGGTTTTTTAATGAATTACAAAGTAAATTCAAGCCATTATTTATACCCAAAATATGCTGGAAAGCAAATTGGAAATATCAGTTATACTTACGATTCATTAGGAAATTTACAATTGAAGAATGTGTATGATAAGAGTGGTAATACATTACAAACTCTAAAATATGCATATAATAAAAATTATCCTATGCAATTAAGTAGTTTAAGTACCAATGGTATTTCAGGAAGTAGTATTACTTATAATAATGAAGAAGAGATGTTGACAGATTACAATGGAAATACATTCTATTATGATCCAACAGGCTCAATGGTACAGACAACACCGAGTAGTGGATTGACGCAAGATTACGTATATGGACCAGAAGGGGTAGCTCAATCCTATTTAGACTCTAACTCAAGCCAATTAGAGATGTATATGGATGGAGAAACATTTTCCAATCAAGGAAACTACTACGTGAGCTACCTTCCTGATGGATACGTTACAGGAAAACAAGGTGATGGACTAACTCAAGGGGCGCAAAGCTTTGAAAACTTTGATTCTCAAGGCAATGTTGAAGATATATTGCCAAAATTAAATGTAGTAAATGGCGAACATAGCAATGCGATTCAAATGGATGTATATACACCATATAATGAACGATCAACATTTTCTCAAAATTTTGTTCCAGTACTTCCAGACATTGCGGTGGGAGCATTAGGAGAGCAACAAGATGATGCAACAGGATATACGTATCTTGGTAATGGAAACAGAGCTTACGATCCTAATACAGGAAGATTTTTAAATCAAGACGCATTATCACCATTTAATGCGGGCGGAGTCAATGGATATGCTTATTGTGGAGGAGAACCCGTTAACTCTTCAGATCCTTCAGGAAATGAACCAGGAGATTATAATCCACATGTAGATGGTGGTGGTGGTAACATGCCACATTCACCAAGTCCAGCTGATCAATTGAGACAGTTAGCAGGTATCATTAATTCAACGACACCAGATAAAAAAGGTGGACTTTTGGGACAATCTGAAGAGATGCGAATCGCAATTGAAGATCCTTCCAATATTTCTCTTGCAGAAGCAATCTTAACTATTGGAGCTTTTGTAGCAGGATTTTGTACAGGAGATCCAGAGAGTGACCTATGTATTGAATCTTTGTGTGAAGAGGATGCATTTGAAAACTTTGACTCTGCAGTACATGATGGCGTATCTGATGTAGCAACCGATGGTGGCGGAGATTCAGATGATATTGCAAATCTTAATGATTTACCACCAGATTTTGATGTAGATAGTGAAGATATGAGCTCAGAAGATAGCTCAGTAGACTCAGATCCAATAGATAGAACAGATGCGGTTTGGGAATTTGATTCGCCATCAGATGCAAAAACAAAATTATTTGATACCTATGGTTATGGTGGAGCTAAATCACGTGTGGGTGAACAAAGTGCTGGATGTTGTTGTTTTGGAAAAAGCAACAGTGTAGCAGCGACACCAGCGGTGACACCGGCATTAGGAGCATCAAGAGTAGTATCACCATCAGGAATAGTGCTTAGTAGAGGCTTAGAAGACGCACCGATAGAACCGCCTAACACGATTCCAGAAGAGGTTGGAGGAAGTGAAGATGAAAGTGCTGAATCTTCGATAGTTCAGCAAGAAAGAGTACATTTTGAAGAGGATTTCTCACAAACTCCAGATATTAGTGAATTAACTTCAGAGCAATTAGCAAACTATCACAATTTAGCTGATGATGTTGCTCAATCAAACGGATTAACGGGCGCACCTGAAAGTGAAGAGTTAACCTTGGCAAGAGGTGATATTGAAACAAGTGAAGGAAGTCGCTCTGGATATAGAATTGAAGGCAATCGCCTTTATGATATTGAAGGAGAAAAAACTTTTTGCAGAGTAGCACAGACATACTTTGATTCAGGAGAAGCAGTAGGACCAAATGATGTAGCATTTTGGAATGCATCAGAATAAACGTAATAGGGAGTATTTTTTTGTAGAATGACAAACAGTACAAATAAATTGGAAAGTTCAATATATAAACTAATTGGAGAACCGCTATAATCGGATTAGGGACGGTTATGGTGGTATTGACAGCGTTTGCAGGCACCACAGTAGATGTAACAAGTGCAAACAGTTGGGGTGTTTCGAATTTTCAAACTGAAGAGCTGCATGGGAGTGAATGCTAATGAACTATGCCATTGGCGTTACCGATAACGTAAATGTAAACCTTAATGCACAATACACTATGATGACACGACTCTCTTCGAGTGGGTCAATCACAGGAAATCAAACATTGAATAACAGTTTCCAATGTGGAGCAGGTATGTCATATAGTTTCTAAAAATAAATAATTTCTACCGATAAACTAGTGCACGGCCGTTAACTTTAAGTTAACGGCCGTTAAGTTTATGGAAATGGTTTTTTTGTGAAATGTGTGTTAAACTATTAGATAGTGTCTTAAAATTAATTGAAATGCATGGGTAAAGATATCTGTAAAATAAGGAATTAACGCTGCTGAGTTGTAAATTAATAATAGTTATCTATAATTTATGTAGTGAATTTTCAAATAAAATATCTTTCAGACTTACCTAAGTAATAAAAAAGAAGGAGATTAAATGAGAGTAAAAAAAATATTGCCCCTGCTGATAGGCATAGTTGCGCTAAGTGTAGGGACAACGTATGCAGAAGATGTGGTACTGGTAGATGATCACAGTTGGTTTCATATGATATTTCACAATTCGACCAGTGAGTCGTTTTATTTACAAACTCAGTGGAGTGACCATGTAGGGAGGAATGATTTTACCCGTACCCCAGAGAATCATTTGGAAATAGCTCCGTTTACACAGATAGGGATGCTAATAGAGGATACCAACGATACAGATTATGTAGGTGCAACACCTGATTATAGTCATCTTAATGTCACAGTTCATCATGGATATGACTCGAGTGATCCTGTAGTCGCTGAGTACAGATTTGGTATTAAAGGATTTGATAATGGTCCAAAAACGGACGATCCTGAGTGTTGGGCACATGCAGGTTATGCAGAGGTAAATCAGTGGACAGATGGAGAGTATATGGTGTTAACATCCACTAATGGAGAAGGGGATTGGCAACCCGATAATTTTTCCTATGTGAATACCAGTTCATCTATTTTTAATGAAGCGTATTTTATGATACTTCCCTACGAATCAGAAAATGGAAAACCTACTTTAGGTGTAACAGCAGGGGGGCTTTTAACTCTTGGAATAGATAAAGGTGAGCAAGCGAACTACACTTGTATTCCAAGTTTCAATTCAACTATGGACAGCATTAAGTGGAGTTCAGATAACCCGGGAGTTGCTACGGTGGATCAATCAGGATATATTACGCCAGTGAGTTCGGGGAGCGCTAATATTACAGCTCAGTGGTGCTCAAATAATGTAGTTCAAGCGACTAATAGTGTTAATGTAACTGTAACGAATGACCCGCTACATATAGGAGCGTCTCGTGTTATTGGAAATATGGGTGATATTGTTAAATTGAATGACTGGGTTGATGAGTCAGATGAGTTTGGTGATTTATATATTACATATAGTAGTGATAATAATGCAGTAGCTTCGGTAGATTCAGAGGGTAATGTAAGCTTACTCAGTGATAGTCCAGCTAACATTACTGCGAAGTTAATGAATGACACAACCATGTTAGAGGAAAAAAATATACAAGTTGAGATAGGGCCATCAGGAGTTACACTTTCATTAGATTCTACGACAAATCCAGTTTACGATGGATGTACATCTCAAATGATACCGACAGTAAAAGCCATTCCAGGAGTTAATTTTACAAGTTCTACAATGAAATGGTCAATTTATACAGATTCAAATACTTCGGCAAATGGGAAGATTAGTAGCTCAGGTGTATACGCACCAAATTTACAGCTTGCAAAAGATACAAGCGATATGATTGTTGGCAAGGTATATAATCAAAATGGTATAGAAGTAGCCACTGCCGAGTATACAATACAAGATAAAGCGGTACTGATAAAACTAGGAAATATTCCTACAAGTACATTGCAATTAGGGGATACATTTAAGCCTACCATGACAACAACGCCATCACCACTTCCAAATGGTGAAAAAGCAGAGTTAACTATAGATAATAGTATAGTAAAAAGTCAAAGTGATGGCAGTTATCTTGTCTACTCTTTGCCAAATGGGATATCTTCAACAACTACAGTGAATGCCAATGTACTTTCACCAAGCGGAAGTAGTGTAAATAGTGACTCAAAAACGCTTAATATTGCAGCTATTCCAGTGCAGAGTTATATGGGTTCGATTCAGCCATGGAGCAATGGTATCGGAATAGGGGAAACTAAGCAGTTAACAACGGATGCGACTTTAGAAAGTGGAGCCATTCAAAATGGTTACTCACTACAATGGGTAAGTAGTGATCCAACCATTGTAAAAGTTGATTCAAATGGCCTTGTTACCGGATTGAAAGTTGGAACAGCCAATATTACGTTACAAATTGTTCGAAATGGTGTGGTAGAACCATTACCAGTAACAAGAGCCATTGTTAATGTAACTGCAGAAGTATTGGTAATGCCAAATTATAACGGAAAAGTAGGTTCTACTGTTCAAGTTGTTGCAACACCGAGTACAGTAACAAGTGGACAAAGTATTGTATATAGTATTAGTGATAGTAAAATAGCTACAATAGATGCTAATGGAAATTTAAAGTTCCTTTCTAATGGAACAGCTGCAATAACCGCTAAATTGATGTATAATGGCAATACAATAGCGACAACAACATCACAAGCGGTATGTTCTGATTATGAAATCGCGATAAAAGCACCAACACCAGGGGTGGTACCCGCAGGTCAAACCTTATCATACAGTGCAACAGTCACTCCGTCTATTCCAAAGGGCTATACGTTAGTATGGAGTGTATCGGATAGCAGCATTGGAACGATTACACAAGATGGAAAACTCACGTTAAAGTCAGGAAATGTGGGAAAAACATTAGAAATCATTGCAACATTGATGAATGGAACAACATCGGTAGCACAAGATAAAGTATCATTACAATTATTATAAGAAGGAAATGTAGATGAAGAAAAAAGAGAGAGTATATATATTGGTACTACTCGCTTTAGTAACAGGGAGCACAGCGCTCTCTGCTACTACGGGTAGCGAAAAAGCAGTACAAAAGAGTTCGGTATTACAAAATACGGTAGCGTCAAGTAACGCAATGACGGTGAATGCCGTGGTAGGAAGTTCAAGCAGTTCAGTTCAAGTGGATACAACGACCAATCCAATTAATCCAGTGAAGGCGAGCACCCATGCGGAACTCTCTGTGGCAATAAGTAGCCAAACAGGTAAACTAGATATCTCTTATCCACTGATTAGTGAGGCAACAGATTATGGTGCAGGGTCAGGACTCTCAGTCTCTTTAGTGAATGGGATAACAGATGTCTATCTTGGAACGCTCAATGCTGGAAGCAGTGCCTATGATGAAACGGGGTTTGGATTAGACCTTCCCTATATTGTAGAAAATGAATCTATTTTTAAAGGAAATGAGTGGGAACTCTTTTTTGGTGGGCAAACATATACCATTCAAGGAGATCCAACGGATACAGATGGAACTCCAATACCGTTGTCTCTAAGTAAGGCTGAAGGAATCACTTTTAATCTGACGTATGATAAATCGAATAAAAAATTTGATATCATAACACCCTCTGGAGAGCGTTACGTCTTATTTAATAATGATGATGATGTGGATCTTCATAGTGTAAAAGATGTATATCAAGTTCAAACAATAACCGATCTCTATAATCATGTACTTACATTCAATTATTCAAAAGGGAATTTGTTGAGCATTAATGATGATGAAGGGTGTGTAGCACAGTTTGGTTATGATAAAAGCTCACTGCCAAGTGCAGTAACAGTTAAAACCTTGGATCCAAATGCTGCAAAAACAGGAAGTTTGATTACGTCAACGACACTCAATTTCATATATAATAGCATGCAGGGAAATGACGAGGATGGAAAAGCTCCTCTACTGAATACAATTGTAGATGCGACAAACAATAACGATACAACTACAGTAAATTATGGGGATCAACTATATTATCCATATTCGGATCATACAGGAAATAATGAAACAGATGACAAGTGGTTGATTACTAATATTACTTTTCCAAGTGGAGAAAAATATAATTTTACGAATCAAATCATATATGGCTATGATAAGGTATACGGAAATCTACTTTCAAGTGAACTTTATAAGACGGCAGAAGATGCCGTAAGTCAGTGTGACCATTATGATAGTAAGGGAACGCTTTTATCTACAACGAATTATGTTATAGGAACAGGAGATAACAGTGCTAATTATCGTGTAGCGCAATCTGCGACAAACTATTTAACAGGT
>Ga0247844_1007363_pt1 | contig 12543 bp, 13 predicted proteins | sample LaCtaG_FD_192421 | JGI IMG/M metagenome (GOLD analysis project Ga0247844, IMG submission 192421) | Freshwater microbial communities from meromictic Lake La Cruz, Castile-La Mancha, Spain - LaCruzMarch201714.5m_1 | ecosystem: Environmental > Aquatic > Freshwater > Lake | place: Spain: Castile-La... | reverse complement strand
CGCCCACGTCGACTTCACCGGCGTGGCGGTGGCCGCACAGGATGCAGGGCTGGAGGTTTTGGGCTACACCAACCAGGCGCACTTTTTGATCAATTGCGGCATTGCAGACGCGATGCAGGCGGGCTCACAAGTGGATCGCATTGCCGCGCAAAAGCTCATCCTGGAGCATGAGATGGGCGAGTTTTTCAAGGTGATCGGGCTGACCGCGGGTGCCTATTGGGATGCCATGGGCTTCTCGCACGGAGACCGCACGCACCGCTTGTAATGGCTGCGGGCTTTGGCTATGCTTGCCGTTTCCAAATTCACTCAACAGGAGCAACGGCCATGTCCCAGCCCGGCAGCCAATTTGTTTGGTACGAACTCATGACCAGCGACGTCGCTGCAGCGGCGGCGTTCTACCGGTCGGTGGTTGGTTGGGATACCAAAGACGCGGGCATGCCGGGCATGGACTACACGCTGTTGCTGGCCCAGGGCAAGGATGTAGGCGGCTTAATGGCCTTGCCCGACGAAGCCTGTTCCCGTGGTGTTCCACCGTGCTGGACCGGTTATGTGAGCGTAGACGACGTGGATGCTTTCGCCGCACGGGTGACGGCGGCTGGCGGTCAGGTCGTGCGACCGCCCGAGGATATTCCCGGCGTTGGCCGGTTCGCGGTGGTGACAGACCCCTACGGCGCGCCATTCAACTTGTTCAAGGACAGTAGCGGGCAAGCGCCAGCACCTAAAGTACCCGAAACACCCGGGCACATCGGCTGGCACGAGCTGCATGCCGGTGATGGTGTGGGAGCCTTTGCGTTCTACAGCAGCCTGTTCGGCTGGACCAAGTCTGAGACCATGGACATGGGTCCGCTGGGCGTTTACCAGTTGTTCGCGAGTGATGGAGAGGATATCGGCGGCATGATGACGAAGATGGCGGAGGTGCCGCAACCCTTCTGGCTGTACTACATCAATGTGGCGGCCGTGGATGCCGCTGTGGCAAAGGTGCTTGAGGGCGGTGGCAAGGTTTTGACTGGGCCAATGGAGGTCCCCGGTGGCAGCTGGATCGTGAACTGCACCGACCCGCAGGGCGCCGTGTTCGCCCTGGTGGCGCCAAAGCGCTGAAACTGCCTGGCTGACTGCGCTGATAACCAGGGGTCTTGAATCCCGGCACCGGCCGCCCCATGTGTGGAATTAGAAAGGCCCCACCATGACTGACTCTCTGCACATCGTCTGCCCGCACTGCCACACCACCAACCGCGTCAAAGCCGTGGATCAGGTCAATGCGCCGGACTGCGGCAGTTGCCACAAACCCCTGTTTGTGGCCCACACCACCGCATTGGACGAGGCGGCATTTGACAAACACATCGCGCGCAACCAGATTCCGGTGCTGGTCGATTTCTGGGCGCCATGGTGCGGTCCGTGTCGCCAGATGGCTCCCGGACTGGAACAGGCCACAGCCCAGCTGGAGCCGCAAGTGCGCGTAGCGAAGGTGGATACCGAAGCGGAGCAGTCGCTGGGCGCGCGCTTCAACATCCGCAGCATCCCCACGCTGGCGCTGTTTGTGGGTGGGCGCGAGGTGGCCCGTCAGGCCGGCGCCATGGGTGCGGCTGACATCGTTCGCTGGACGCGTATGCACCTGCCTGCATAGCGGGCCAGCGGCTTGAGGGGGCATTGCCAGGCGGGGGCTTTACAGACTTGGCGTCGGCGCTAAACTGAGCCATGGTCGTTGGATACTCCTGGAAAAAAGCTCTACTTTGGATCGCTGGCATAGGCTTGGCCTCGGTCGCCTTTGCGGGCGAAAAAGTAACCTTGTATGGTGATGAAAACTATGCGCCCTACAGCTATGTTGAGGATGGGAAATTCAGGGGCATGTACGTCGAGATTCTGGAAAGGGCAGCCGAAAAGCTCAAACCTGCTTACGACGTCACACTGCAACCCGTGCCCTGGAAGCGTGGCCTGGCGGACCTGGAGTTTGGGAGTTCGTTTGGCCTGTTTCCCCCTGGCCTCAAGCGTGAGCGCACCTACATTGACCGGTACTCTGTACCCATTTACCGCGAAACAGTGACCGTGTTTTGCAACGATGCGGTCATGGCCAAGCCGCGCAACCGTTTCCCTGAAGACTTCCAGGGCTTGACCATCGGCGTCAACCTCGGCTTCCTGCTGTCGGACCGGCTGATGCAGGCTGCCAAGCAAGGCGTGGTCAAGATTGAATCGGCCAAGAACAACGATGCCAATTTGAAGAAACTCGCCAGCCGCCGCGTGGATTGTTTTGCCAGCGACCGGGCCGCTGCATTGCACGCCATGCGCCAGCTGGAGGCGTATTTTGCTCGCAGTGGTTTCAGGTTGCAGGAGGCTGTGGAACTGTCGGGTGAAGACACTTTTATTGGCTACAGCGTGAAGAACAATCCGGTCTACAAGGCCGACTTCATTGCCAAAATGGATGCGGCGCTGGACTCCATGAAGCGCAACGGGCAGCTGACAAAAATTGTGTCGGAGTATTTGCGCTGAGTCGCCCTATGGTGCGTCGTCGGATGCTGCGCTGCCCAAGCCGCTTTCCACCGCCCGGACGCGGGCCTGGTGAATCCATTCCCCTATTCTTGGCCCTGTAGCCCCCGCCGATTGGGCTTCAGTAGCTATTAAATCAGTAGCAACTGACAAAGCGCTGCGCAAGGCTATCGTCAAGCGTGGGCTTTGCGGATAAGGTGTGTCGTGCAGCCCCTGGCGTCCCCGCGCATCGCACGCGCAGGCCAGCATGACGTCGGCAAAACGCGCCGGTTTGCGGATGGCATCGCAGCGCTCCAGCAGGCGCACGATGGCTGCGGCATTCAGGCTGGCACTGCGGTGGATGTTGCCGTGTTCACGCGCCACCACATCAGCCAGCTCCTTGCACTCCACTGGTACGCGCAGGCGCTGGCACAGGCCTTTGAGCAGGCGCACGCTGCGCTCTTCATGGCCGATGTGGCGCGGCAGCACGTCCGCCGGTGTGGTGCCCTTTCCCAGATCATGCGTCAGGCAGGCAAAGCGCACTGGCAGGCTGGCGTTCAGGCGCGCGGCCAGGTCCAGAACCAGCATGACGTGCACGCCGGTGTCCACCTCGGGGTGGTGCTCGGCGCTTTGCGGCACACCCCACAGTCGGTCGAGCTCGGGCAACAGGCGTTTTAGGGCGCCGCAGTCGCGCAATACGGCAAACATGCGCGAGGGTTGGGCTTCCATTAGCCCGCGCGATATTTCCTGCCACACGCGCTCGGCCACCAGGTGGTCCACTTCGCCATCCAACACCATCTGGCGCATCAGCGCCATGGTTTCGGGCGCGACCGTGAAGTTGGTAAAGCGGGCTGCAAATCGCGCCACGCGCAGGATGCGCACCGGGTCTTCGCGGAAGGCGGGGGTTACGTGGCGCAGCACCTTGTTGGCAATGTCCTTCTGTCCACCGTAGGGGTCCACCAGATCGCCGTTTTGTACCCAAATTGGGGTATGTTCGGGATTTTTGGAGGAAAATTGGCCTCTAGCCCTCGTGGAATCTACATGTATAGCTATTGAATTGATAGTAAGGTCGCGTCGGGCCAGATCTTCTTCCAGCGTCACATCGGGTGCGGCGTGCACCGCAAAGCCGCGGTAGCCGGGTGCGGTGTTGCGCTCGGTGCGGGCCAGGGCGTATTCTTCTTTGGAGACCGGGTGCAAAAAGACGGGGAAGTCCCGCCCCACCGGCAAGTAGCCATGGTCCAGCAGTTCCTGCGGCGTGGCGCCTACCACCACCCAGTCGCGGTCTTGTACCGGCAAGCCCATCAGGGCATCGCGAACGGCACCGCCAACCAGGTAGGTTTCCATGGGGTTAGGGCTTCAAACGATAGGGCTCTTCAAAGTCCAGAAAGTCTTTTTCTGCCTTAGCCTGTGTGAACCAGGCATGCACGCCGGGAAGCGTGAGCAAGCGGTCCACATAGGCAGCAATGTGTTCTGGCACGGGCAGGCCATAGGTCTTGATGCGGGCACAGACGGGCGCAAAGTAGGCGTCGGCCACGGTGAAGTGGCCAAACAGCAGCGGGCCACCGTATTGCTGCAACAGCGCGCTCCACATCTCGACCAGTCGCTGCATATCAGCGCGCACGGCGGCTTTGTCGCGCCAGATCAGCGCGCCAGCCTCCTGTAGATTGGCTTCGATATTCATGGGGCAATTGCCGCGCAAACCGGTAAAGCCGCTGTGCATTTCGGCGCAGATGCTGCGGGCGCGGGCACGTGCAGCCTTGTCAGCGGGCCACAGCTGTTTGTCGGGAAACTGCTCGGCCACGTATTCGGCAATGGCCAGCGTGTCCCATATGGCCAGTTCGTCGTCCACCAGGACCGGCACCTTGCCCACCGGCGTGATGGCACGCAGTGATTGTTTGAAAGGCGACTGCCCGTAGGTGGCATCGTTGGTGAAGTCATCAAAGCGCAGCAGCACTTCTTCGAAAGGAATGCCCGCTTGCGTAAGCAGCACCCAGGGCCGCATGGACCAGGAGGAATAATTTTTGTTGCCAATAATGAGTTTCAACATGAGATTTCCTTTTGTGTCAGGCCTTCATCGTAGGGCGCAGCGTGCTGGCGATTGATGATGATTGCATGTGGCATTGATGCTCAGGGCAGATCGGTCCCGATGTCAGGCGCTGCTGCGTCTTTGGGTCCAATGAATCCCAGGCGCGCCTTGAGTGACTGGGGCTGGCCGGTGATTAACGCCGCATAGTTGGTGGTGTTGGAGAGCACCTTTTTGACGTAGTCGCGCGTTTCATTAAAAGGCACATTCTCGGCCCAGATGGCGGCTTCCATGACCGGGCCGCCGCTTTGGCCACGCCAGTTGCGCGGGCGCCCGGGGCCTGCGTTGTAGGCGGCAGCGGCCAGGGGCATGGAGCCATCAAAACTGTCCAGCACCAGCTTCAGGTAGCCGGTGCCAATGGCGATGTTGGTATCGCGGTCGGTGATGTGGTGGGGCTGAAAACTCGCCAGCCCAATTTTCTTGGCGGTCCAGCGCGCGGTGGCTGGCATCACCTGCATCAGGCCCGAGGCGCCGACACCGGACTTGGCGTCCATGATGAAGCGGCTTTCCTGGCGAATCAAGCCATACACATAGGCCGGGTCCAACCCGATCTGCCCCGTGCGGGCGATCACAGCGGCCTTGAAGGGCATGGGGAAGCGCTGCTCGAAATCGATGACAGACCGGGTGCGCTCGCTAGTGTTGATGCACCGGTCCCACACCTCGTAGTGGCAGGCCATGTCGGCGGCGGCCAGAAGGGCGCGGTCGTTCATGCCACCACGCACATGCAGGTTAGTACTGTAGTTCCACTCGCGTACGCCCTCGGCGCGCAGGCCCATGTTGATGGCATACAGCGCGCGGTTCAGCCCCGGGTTCAGCCGGGCAGATTCTTTCTCCTCCACGGTCAGCGGTGCAGGTTTGGCGGCTACGGTGATGCGCTGGCCCAGTTCTTCCAGCGCCAGCTGCTCATAAAAGCCGCGCGGGCTGGCAATGCTCTCCAGAAGCGACAGTGCTTGCGCGCGCGCGCCTTCGGTAGCCACTTGCAGCAACGCGCGGGCGCGCCAGTAGACCCATGTGGGGTCGCCGCGTTGCGTGTCACCCATGGCACCAATGGCGCCCAGAACCTGCGGCCAGCGTCCCACCCGCAAAGCAGCGCGGGCCTGCCAGGCCAGGTGGTCGTCATGCATGTCGGTGGCCTGTCCACGGGCAAAGTAATCGGGTGCGTCGCTGGAGAGTTTCATGGCCGCGCGCTTGCCAATCACGCCCCAGATCCAGCTGCGCTCCTCTGAAGTCAATTGCGCCTTCCAGCGCAGCTTGTCCACTTCAACTGCCGCCTCAGCCGGGTCCAGATAGGCCTGGCGAATCAGCGCCAGTGAGACCAGTTCACGTGTCTTGGGTTGCAGCGCCGTGAGTTTGTCGTTCAGGTATTTTCCTGGGTTCAGGTAAATGTTGTTGACGGTCTGGACTGAGCCGGGGCTCACAATGCCCACCGCCTGTGTGACGACGCGCAGGCGGTCGTTCTCCATGCCCAGGCGGGCCCGCTGCCACACCATTGCCGTTGATGTGGTGTGGTCTTTGCGCAGTTGCTCGGCGGCGGCGGAGCAGCCCTCATCGGCTTCTTTCAGACCCAGCCACAGGTCTTTTACCTGAGCCGTGTTGTCCACACCACTACTCAGGTGCTCAGCCAGCAGCGCATAGCAGCGTACCGAGCGGTCATCGTTCATGCGGTAGAGCGAGAGCTCGCGGTTGAAGGCGATCCAATCGCGGTTGCGCCCGAGCTGCAGCAGCCATTCGGCGCGCAGGCGGTCTTCCTGGTAGGTGCCGCTGTAGCGGTTCAAGAAGTCCCTAATCTCGGTGCTGCTGGCGTCGTCCAGCCGGGCCGATAAATCCCAATAGGCCGCCCATGCTTCCAGCGGGTGGCCGCGGACCTGGCCGAGAAGGGCGCCCAGGCGCTTGCGGTCGCGCTGTTTGTAGGCCTGCGCCATGTCCAGCACGGTGGCATCGGCACGTGATGCGTCCTGGTTTTGGGCGTGTGCCGGCGCGGCTGGGACCACGAGCGTGGCGCCGACGAGCGCTATCGATGTCAAAATGGCTGAAAACTGCATGTGGGGATTATGGACAACTCAGACACATCCAAGACGGCGGCAAAAAAAGCCTTGCGCCGGCAACTCCTTGAACAACGCCTGAACCTGCCGGATCGGCTGGAGCAGGCAGATCTGTTGCAACAGGTCATGCGCATCTGGCTGGTCGGGCGGCCCGACACCATTATTGGTGCCTATTGGCCGATCAAGGGCGAGTTTGACCCGTTGCCGGCCCTGCACCGCTGGAAAGAAGATGGTGAATTGCTGGATCAACCCCAGCGCAGGCGCATCGGCCTGCCGGTGGTGAACAAAGAGCACAAGACCATGACCTTTCACGTCTGGTACCCCGGTTGCCCGATGGAGGAAGACGCTTACGGCATCCCCAAACCCAAAGACACCGAGGTGGTTGTCCCGACCTTGTTGTTCGCGCCCTGTGTGGGTTATGGACCCGGTGGTTACCGTCTGGGATATGGTGGCGGTTTCTACGACCGCATGATGGCATCTCTGGACCCCAAGCCGTTCACCGTGGGGCTGGGTTTTGGCGTGGGCTTTGTGGAAGACTTTGAGTCTGAGCCGCACGATGTGCCGCTGGACGCCATTCTCAACAACAACGGAGTGGTGTGGCCGGTTTGACCCTCGCGGGTTGCTGTTTTTGATCTTGGTCAAGGTCTGCGTTGCGGCCCCGCCGTAGCATGAAGGACTGTTGGCCCAGCAGGGCCCATTTCATTCAATCGAAACAGGAATTGCACATGTCCGACGCACCCATCAAGACCGTCAAACCCGCTGCTGCCAAAAAGACCACCCGGTCGGTGGCCCGCAAGGCAGCGCAGGGTGACATTGCGCCGTCCACCAAGGCCCGCGCACTCGGTAAATTCATTGCCACTGAAGCCGTGGACGCTGCGCAGGGCAAGGCCATAGCCGCCGCGCTGGATCTGGTTCGCCCTGGCGCCACCGGCACACCCGAGCAGCGCGCCAAGGGCCTGCGCGCGATGCTGGAGGGCGCGTCGCCTGACGATGCGCGTGTACTGCGCGAGGCGTTGACGGGACGGCTCAAGGGCGAGTCGGGCAAAAAAGGCATTAACCCGGACGATGTGCTGTCCGATGACTGGCGCGATGGTGGCTACCCCTACCGCAACCTGATGCGGCGCAGTGCCTACGAAGAAACCAAGTTTCATCTGCAGGTGGAGTTGCTCAAACTGCAGGCTTGGGTCAAAGAGAGCGGCCAGCGCGTGGTCATCCTGTTTGAAGGGCGCGATGCGGCCGGGAAGGGCGGCGCCATCAAGCGCTTCATGGAGCACCTGAACCCCCGGGGTGCACGCGTGGTGGCGTTGGAAAAGCCCAGCGAAATGGAGCGTGGCCAGTGGTACTTTCAGCGTTATGTGCAGCACCTGCCCACCCGTGGTGAGATCGTGCTGGCGGACCGCAGCTGGTACAACCGCGCCGGGGTGGAGCGGGTCATGGGTTTTTGCACCAACGAGGAATACGCCGAGTTCATGCGCCAGACGCCGGAGTTCGAGCGCCACCTGGTGCGCAGCGGTGTGCACTTGATCAAGTTCTGGTTCAGCGTTAGCCGCAAGGAGCAGCGCCGACGCTTCAAGGAGCGGGAGAACCATCCACTCAAGCAGTGGAAGCTGAGCCCTGTGGATCTGGCCTCGCTGGATAAATGGGAGGACTACACCCGTGCCAAGGAAAACATGTTCTTCGAGACGGATACGGCCGACTCACCCTGGACTGTGATCAAAAGTGACTGCAAAAAGCGTGCGCGCCTCAACGCCATGCGCTATGTGCTGCACAAGCTGCCCTACACCAACAAGGACATCGCCCAGGTTGGCAAACTCGACCCGCTGATCGTGGGGCGTGCCCACGTGGTGTACGAGCGTGGCGAGAACCCGAACGCCATCTTGTAGCCACGGATTTGCCACTAAGACTGAAGCCGATGCACTCTGCTGAGGGTCAAACATGGCGCGGCAAACTGGTGCGCATGGGATTGACTTGGAGCATGATCGCGCTGACAGCTTTCTCAGTGCTGGCTGCCCTTCTGGTGACCTATCCCTTGTTAGTACTTATAGAAGTGCCAGATTCAAGGATGGTCAATGCACTTTTTGTAACGGCCGCCGCTGCCTTTGTGGTAGCTCCAGCAGCTGGCTATGCATTCATTTCATTGGTGTTTGAACTGGAGGCGGCACACTCCAAGTTGAATCAATTGTCAACCCATGATGGGCTGACCGGCACTTTCAACCGGGGTTATCTCGATTCACGGTTGGCTATTGAAAGCACGCGAGCAACCAGGTCAAATCTGCACTTTTCGGTGTTGATGATCGATGCTGACCACTTTAAAGAAATCAACGACCAACATGGACATTCTGTTGGCGATTTGGTGCTTCAGAAAATTGCAACCGCCTGTGCCCAATGCTTGAGGCCTTACGACACGTTTGCTCGATACGGCGGCGAAGAATTCGTTGCACTTTTGCCATCCACTTCTCTCGAGCAAGCATGTGAAATTGCGGAGCGCGTGCGCGCAACCGTCAGCGAGCTGGTAATCATTTCGCCCTCGGACAGGGCCATTCCCGTCACCATTAGCATCGGCGTCGCAAAGCTGCTAGTCGGAGAAACACAAACAGAGTCGATGATGCGTCGTGCTGACCAGGCAATGTACGAAGCAAAGCGGGCCGGGCGCAATCAGTGGGTTTGTCAAAAGAGCTAGTGCGAAGGAGCCGGTAACCGCCGGGTCTGAACGGCATGCACTTTCAGGGTTGGGGTTCGCGCACACGACCTGCAGCAGGCCAACGGTAGCCCAGCACTGCCGTCTTGGGGTAGAAGTGCTCGCGCACCTGGTCCAACTGGTTGCCACCGAGCAAATGGATGTGTTCGTCATCCAGGCGCAAGAAGAAACCGACATGGCCTTTCCAGCCCGCAGGGTCGTCACGGGACAGCACGGCAATGCAACCCGGCACAGGCTCAACAAGAGGTTCACCCCACTCCAGCCATGACCGGGCCAACGCTGAGCCGGTGCCCGCTATGCCCACTTGTGCCAGAGACCAATTGACGAAGGAGGAGCACCACGAAGCCTTGTCGTCGTAGCCAGCGATATTGGTGTGGGCGTGGTACTCGGTCACACGCGGATTGCTTTGGCCGACAGGGTAGGTACTCACGCCGACCTCATCGCGGGCTTTGCGCATCCATGCGGCGTGTTGCATCGTTGCGCCTTTACGGTTTGCTGGTGCCAGGCGGTGAATCACGGCCTCGGAATTCTGATGAACGTTTTCATCACGATGGCCCGGTCTTCATCGTTGGCAATAGCAGCAACAGCCGCTGTCGCGTTCTCATAGGCCCTGCGGTGTACCGCGCTGGCGCCGGCCACGCTGGCTGCGTGGGCGTAAATGGCGTGGGTAAACGCGATTTCCCAGTCCGGGGTGTCATGGCTGGTGAAATAGTTGTGCACTTCCTGCGCGAACTCAAACGCCGATGCACCGTGGCCCAATTGCGCATGCACCTCGGCCAGCAGCATGGTGGCGCGCATGCGGTTCAGTTCAGTGCCGATAGCGCTCCAGTGCCACGCGGATGCATGGGCGGCGTCCAGCATTTCGCGGTCTTCTGCGGGCGTGCGGGTTACGACTGCCAGGTCCCATGCGCGGTTGTTGGCTTCCATGGCGAATTGTTTGTGCCATTTCGCAAGGTCGGTAGTTTCTGTGGTTTGCATGTTGGCGCTCCTGTTTTTTGAAATTCTACGGCCCAATCGTCTCGCGCGTGGTCTGCGCCTGTTGCCGCAGCCAGGCGCAAAAAGCGGTAATTTCGGGCCGTTGGCCGCTGCGGGGCCCGACGATGAGCCAGTACGCCAGTGGCGAATCCAGCCGGGTACCCGGCAAGACCTCCACCAAGCCGCCGCTGGCCAGGCTGTCGGAAATCAGCGGCATGCGCGCCAGCGCTACTCCCTGGCCGGTCAGGGCGGCTTGGGCAATTTGGTGCGCATAGTTGAAATACAGCCAGCGCTTGGGCTCGAAACTGCTGAGCCCTTGTGTGACCAACCAGCGCTGCCAGGTGAGCCATTCCATGTGCTGGCTGCGGTAGGCGTCGCCCGCTTCAATCAGCGCAAACGCGCTCAGGTCTTTGGCCTTTTTCAGAGAGTGGCCGCTGGTGAGCAGCCAGGGGCTGGCCACCGGGGTCAGCTGTTCGCCAAACAGTCGCTCGGCGTGTGCGGGCACCGTGGTGGGCAGGGCGTAGCGCAGCACCAGGTCAACATCGGACGTTTCCAGGTCGACCGACACGTCCGTGGCGTCAATGCGGATGTCGATGTCGGGGTGTTCACTCTGGAACGATTCCAGCCGTGGAATGAGCCACATCGAGGCGAACGACGCCCAGGTGCTGATCGACACAATTTTGCGCCCTGCGTTTTGGCGGATCAAGCGCACGGCGCTGTCAATGCGCTCCAGCGCGGGAGATACGGCGCGCAGCAATTGCGTGCCCGCACTGGTGAGTTCCACGGCCCGGGTGTGGCGCAAAAAAAGGGCTACTCCGATCTCGCTTTCCAGCGCCTGAATCTGACGGCTGACGGCGGATTGGGTCAGCGCCATGTCGTCCGCGGCAGCGCGAAAGTTCAGGTGCCGGGCTACGGCCAGGAAGGCGCGAATAGTGCCGACCGCGATGGGGCGGGTGCGCAAGGTGGTGTGCAAGTGTTGCATGTGGGTGCTTGCTGCCGACTCAACCTGCAGCCCGGGTTTTTTTCGTACCAGACATTTTTTTTGCAACCTTTTTAGGATTCGTTTTGGGAATCTTCTTGTCGTTCTTTGCTATCAGCGCGGCCTGCAGCGCCATGCGGGCCCAGGGTGCCATGGCGTGGGCTGAGTCCATGGCGTCTTCGGGGGCGCTGTAGTAGTTTGCGCTGCGTGAGACGGGTTCTCCGCCCCTGCTGGAGGCATAGGTGAAGCGCTCACAGCCTGCGGCCTCCCACGTGTGGCGGTTCTCGTCATTGGCCTTGAGCCACAGCTTTTCGCCGCTACCGAGGTCGGCAATGATCGCAATGGTCAATCCGTCGGTGCTGAGCCCCCACCCGCCGAACATGCGTTTGGCGGTGCAGGGGCCAGCGCTGGAGAGAATCTCACAGCAATACAGGGCGAAGTCGGATGGTGCAGTGGCCATATTTATTACATTGCTGACGGGGGCTGATTGATCGGGGGTTCTTCGGTGCGCTGTGCGGCCAGCGCGCGCGCATCGCCTTCGTAACCCTGGAGTGCCCGTGCCAGGCGTGTGCGCTGATCCGGCGTGCTGGCGTTGTGCAGGGCGGCCATGGTGGCGCAACCTTCGTTGGTTAGCTGCTCCATGTAGCGGCGATAGGCGGGTGCCGGCGCCTTGAAGGTGCGCTCCAGCAGCCCCCGAACTTGCGCATTGGTCTGATTGGGCGGGATTTCTCCAGCACGGATCTTTCTCAACACCTGCAACGCGTCTTTTTGACGGCGTTGCATTTCCTGAAACTGGCGCAGTCCGTCAAAGCTGGAGTTGGCAATGTGGGCACGCACCACTGCCATTTGGGCGTCTTCAAGGGTGCCGTAGAAGGACTCGGCCCGCTCCACCAGTTGTTTCACACGGCGTTCGGAGCGCTCGGCTGGGGTGCCCGCTATCCAGTCATCCTGCCATTTGCGGTTGCGCCGCTCGAACTCCTTCGACATGTGTTCCAGCTGGGCGTCTTGCAACCCGGGCGCCAGTGCGGAAATGGTCGGGGTGGCGCGCTCCAGCGTCACTTGCACGCGGGTTTGCAAATCGTTGACAAGGGCGCATACCTGTTCGCTACTCACCTGTTTGGGTGCCAAGGCCTGCAGTTCTTTGAGCTTTCGCGCCAACTGCGGAACCTCTGTGGTGCGGTGCCAATCCTGCAAAGCCTGCAGGTCGTTGCGCACGCGCAGGCTTTGTGCGTCATCAAAGTCAAAATAACTGTCCAGCCACCAGTAAACCAGTGTTGGGCTGTTGTTGTAGCCCAGGCGAACAGCA
>Ga0247844_1007358_pt1 | contig 12548 bp, 14 predicted proteins | sample LaCtaG_FD_192421 | JGI IMG/M metagenome (GOLD analysis project Ga0247844, IMG submission 192421) | Freshwater microbial communities from meromictic Lake La Cruz, Castile-La Mancha, Spain - LaCruzMarch201714.5m_1 | ecosystem: Environmental > Aquatic > Freshwater > Lake | place: Spain: Castile-La... | reverse complement strand
CGGTCCGGCGAATACAGACGCGCGCGCCAGTCGCCGATGGCGGCGCGGGTGATCGGCCTGAGGCTGGCCACGGAGCCGAGGATCGGCCGCCCCAGCGGCTGGCCGCGGAAGGCCCGGGTCTGGGCCATTTCGAAGACATGGTCATCGGGGGTGTCGAAGGCCTCGGCGATCTCCTGGGCCACCACGTCCTTCTCGCGCTCGATCTCGGCCGGGTCGAGCGTCGGGCGGAAGACGAGGTCGGACACCACCTGCATGGCCAGCGGCAGGGAGCCGTGCAGGGCGCGAACCTCGAAACTGGTGCGCTCATAGCCGGTCGAGGCGTTCAGCGAGCCGCCCTCGGCCTCGATCCGTTCGACGATCTCGCGCGCGCCCATGTCGCCCGCGCCCTTGAACACCAGATGTTCCAGGCAGTGGGACCAGCCCGAGGTCGCCTCGGTCTCCCATTTGGCTCCGCCGCGCACGGCGACGGTCAGGGCCAGGGTGCGCAGGCCGGGCATGGGATCGCAGACGACGCGGACGCCGTTGGAGAGGGTATGGAGCGTGGCGGTCAGGAGGACTCTTCTTTCCCTATCGCCTCGCTCGCGGAGCGAGGCTGCTTGAGGGCGGTTTTCCCTATCGCCTCGCTCGCGGAGCGAGGCTGCTTGAGGGTTCTGCGGAGCAGCACGATGTAGAAACCGACCAGCGCCAGCGCCAGTCCGAACCAGGTCAGGGCATAGCCGAGATGGTTGTTCGAGAAGGCCGCGGGCGGCGCGGAAGGCTGGAGCGCCTGCCACTCCGGATTGGATGAGGTCAGGGCGAACAGGGTGTTCGGATCAGGGTCGGCCAAGCCGAGGGCCTCGGCCATGCCTGCCATGTCCCGCGCGAAGAACCGGCCCTTGTCGACGGGCAGGGCCATCGGTCCGGGGGGCGGCGTCTCGCGCACCTCCGCCACCAGCGGGAACGGTGCCATCGAGGCCGCGACAAGCGGGCGGGCGGAAATGGTCTCCGCGACAAAGCCCCGGTCGATCAGGAAGACGGCCGGGAAGTCCGCGGGACGACAGGCCGAGATCAGCCGCACCCCCGGCTCGCCGTCATGGATGGTCTGAAGCTCGACATAAGGGGCCGTGGCCAGCCCCGGGCAGTCTACGGCCACCTTGCGGAAGGCAGGATCGTGGAGCGCCATCACCGCGGCGAGCGGCGCGGGCGGAACGGTGGCGGCAGCCTCGGCCTGGCCGATCAGGCCGTTCTTCCACTGCATCCGTTGCACCTGCCAGACGCCGAGGCCGCACAGAAGGGCGAGGGCAAGGGCGCAGACGATCGTCAGGCCGAATGGGAAGCGGGGGCGTGCGGCCTCAGCTGTCATGACGCGACTGTCCCGACCTGTTGCGCATCTGCAGGGCGATCATCACCCCCTTGCCGGGCCGCATCAGGCCCAGGGACAGGCCGGCGACGAGCGGGAGCGACACCAGCAGCATGGCCCAGATCGGCGGGTTGTACGCCACCTGCACGAACAGGGCCCCGAAGACCACGATGCCGCCGGCGATCTGCATGATGAAGATGGCGGCCCCGTCGCCGGTGTTCAGCCGGGTGAAGTCGAAGCCGCAGGCGGCGCAGCGGTCGACCACCTTGAGAAACCCCGTGAACAGCGGACCCTTGCCGCAACGGGGACAGCGACAAAGAAGTCCGGCGCGGATCGGGTTGATCCGCGCCGGCTCAAGATCAAGCCCTGTGGGGCCGTCCGTCACCCGAAGGTGACGTAGACGAAGGCGAAGAGGAACAGCCAGACCACGTCCACGAAATGCCAGTACCAGGCCGCCGCCTCGAAACCGAAATGCTTCTGGGGCGACATCTGGCCGGCCATCAGGCGCAGCAGGCAGACCAGCAGGAAGATGGTGCCGAGCAGGACGTGGAAACCGTGGAAGCCGGTCGCCATGAAGAAGATCGAGCCATAGAGCCCCGAGTTCGCGGCCTCTTCGTTGAAGAACAGGTTCTCGTGCAGAATGTGGTCGTACTCATAGACCTGCACCGCGGTGAACAGGACACCGAGCAGGACGGTGATGATCAGGCCGGTCCGGGCCGCCTTGCGGTCGCCCACCTGCAGCGCATGGTGGGCCCAGGTCACCGTCGTGCCGCTGAGCAGCAGGATGACGGTATTCAGCAGGGGCAGCTGCCAGGCGTCGAGGGTCTCGATGCCCTTGGGCGGCCAGGTCGACCAGGCGTCTGCGGTGCCAGCCCAGCCGGCGAGGTCGGGGATGTGGGCGCGGGCCTCGTTGAAGACCGCCATCTCGAAGAAGATCCAGAAGAAGGCGGCGAAGAACATCACTTCCGAGGCGATGAACATGATCATGCCGTAGCGCAGGCCGATCGAAACCACCGGCGTATGATCCCCGGCCTTGCTTTCCTTGATCACGTCCACCCACCAGGCGACGGCGGAAAACAGAACCCCGGCCAGGCCGGCGAAGAACAGGACCTTGTCACCCTTGGCCAGCAGGGCAGCCGCGATCGGACCCGCATCGGGTCCGACCAGGCCCTTCATCCAAACGACAGCGCCGATGAACATCAAGGTGGTCGCAATCGAGGCGATCAGCGGCCAGGGGCTGGGGTTCACCAGGTGGTAGTCGTGATGAGGAGTGGCGTGTGCGTCGGCCATCAGGGTCTCTTGAAACAGTCGAGAGTCGTTAGGGGCAGGCTATAGCGTCGGCTATCCCGCCGCGCCAGAGCCTTGGGCATTTGGAGCGGTGTCCGCGTTTGCGGCCTGTTCGAAGCCCTGGGTAGGGTAGAAGGTATAGCTGAGGGTGATCTCCTCAACGCCCCGGCTCTCCCGATCGGTCGCCATTTCGGGTGCCACGAAATACTGGACGGGGAATTTCATCGTCTGGCCGGGCTGGATGGTCTGCCCCTCGAAGCAGAAACACTGCAGCTTCTGGAAATAGGGGCCGGCCCGCTCGGGGACGACGTTATAGCCGGCCGTGGCCTGGATCGGACGGTCGGAGGTATTGGTCACATCGAAATAGGCGATGCCGGTCTCGCCGATGTGGACACGCTGGCTGACCTGTTCGGCCCGGAAGGTCATGGGCAGGCCGCGCACATTGGTGTCGAACCGAATCAGCACTGTCTCGTCCAGCTGGACATCCGGTGCCTTGTCTGCCTTGCGGACCGTGCCGTCGAAGCCGGTGACCTGACAGAACAACTGGTAAAGGGGCACGGCGGCGAAGGCCGCGCCGGTCATGAACATGACGCCGGCGGCGCAGGCGATGGCGACAATGTGGTTGGCGGTCGGCTTCTTCACCGCGCGTACTCCACAGGCGCACCGGACGCGAGGGCCTCCTTGCGGGCGTCGATATTGCGCTTGAGGTTCAGGACGGTGACCGCGAACACCAGCAGGATGAAGCCGACCAGGACACCGGCAAGGGCGAGGTTGCGCTTGTTGCGGGCGGAGAGTTCTTCGGGAGTCAGGCGGCGCATGGTCATGACAGTCCGGGAAGGGTGGTGATGCTCTCGACCAGAAGGGCCGCGAACAGCGCCATCAGATACAGGATCGAGTAGGCGAACAGGTTGCGGGCTGGTTTGGCCTCGGCGCGGACATCATACAATGCGGCCTCTCGTCCCACGGCCTCGGCCTTGTCGGCCTGATCACCGGCGCGACTGCGCCAGAGGCGGACAGCCAGGAACAGGAAGGCCAGCCCACCGCTGATCGAAACCGCCAGATAAAGGGGGCCGCCAAGGCCGACGAAGCCGGGCGCGACAGCCACCGGCACGAACACGAGGCTGTAGACCAGGATCTGCAGCCGGGTGCTTTTCGCACCGCGCGCGACCGGCATCATGGGGATGCCCGCCCGGGCGTAGTCGCCGGCTGAGTACAGGGCGAGCGCCCAGCTGTGCGGCGGGGTCCACAGGAAGATGATCAGGAACAGCAGCCAGGCCTGCCAAGGGGCCTCGCCGGTCGCTGCAGCCCAGCCGATCACGGGCGGAAAGGCTCCGGCGGCCCCGCCGATAACGATGTTCTGGGGCGTCCGACGCTTCAGCAGCAGGGTGTAGAAGACGGCATAGTAGAGGATGGTCATCAACAGCAGGCCGCCGGCCAGCCAGTTGGTCGTCATGCCCAGCAGCATGACCGAAAAGATCGACAGGATGACGCCGAAGGTCATGGCGTCATTCTTGTTGACCCGTCCGGCCGCCACGGGCCGTCCCCGCGTACGCCGCATCAGGGCGTCGGTCTCGCCCTCCAGCGCCATGTTCAGCGCCCCTGCCGCCCCGGCGCCGACGGCGATGCACAGGATGGCGATGGCCGCCGACAGCCAGTCAAGGTCACCGCCCGCGACGACCAGACCGGTCACGGCGGTGAAGATCACCAGTGACATCACGCGCGGCTTCAACAGCTGGAAGAAATCTTCCGGCTGGGCCGTCGAGACGGTGACTGTGGCAGGTTCGGTCATGGGGCTTTCAACGCTTGAGGGCCGCCCCCTGTTGAAGGAGCGGCCCCCGATTTTTCGCGGTCAGGATGGACCGGTCTAGTGCCCGTCGTCCTTGACCACCGGCAGTTCATTGAACTGGTGGTGGGGCGGGGGCGAGGACAGGGTCCACTCCAGGGTCGTGGCGCCTTCACCCCAGGGGTTGGCAACGCCCGGACGACGCCGGATGGCGGCCTCGGCCAGCATGATCAGGAAGACCAGCACGCCGACGATGGTGATGACGTAGCCCCAGGTGGAGACCATGTTCCAGTAGGCGAAGCCGTCCGAGTAGTCGACGTAGCGGCGCGGCATGCCCTGCAGGCCCAGGAAATGCTGGGGGAAGAAGATGATGTTGACGCCCACGAACATCAGCCAGAAATGCAGGCAGCCGAGGAACTCATTATACTTCACGCCGAACATCTTCTCGAACCAGTAGTAGAAGCCCGCGAAGATGGCGAAGACGGCACCCAGCGACAGCACATAGTGGAAGTGGGCCACGACGTAATAGGTGTCGTGCAGGCTGTAATCGATGCCCGCATTGGACAGGACCACGCCGGTCACGCCGCCGACGGTGAACAGGAAGATGAAGCCGATGGCCCACAACATGGGCGTCTTGAAGCTGATGGAGCCGCCCCACATGGTCGCGATCCAGCTGAAGATTTTCACGCCCGTGGGCACGGCGATGATCATGGTCGCGGCGATGAAATAGGCGCGCAGGTTCACGCCCATGCCCACCGTGTACATGTGGTGCGCCCAGACGATGAAGCCGACGAAGCCGATGGCGACCATGGCGTAGGCCATGGCGAGGTAGCCGAAGATCGGCTTCTTCGAGAAGGTCGAGACGATGTGGCTGATGATGCCGAAGCCCGGCAGGATCAGGATGTAGACCTCGGGGTGGCCGAAGAACCAGAACAGGTGCTGGAACATGACGGGGTCACCGCCGCCGGCCGGGTCGAAGAAGCTGGTGCCGAAGTTGCGGTCGGCCAGCAGCATGGTGATGGCACCGGCCAGGACCGGCAGGGACAGCAGCAGCAGGAAGGCGGTGATCAGCACCGACCAGGCGAACAGCGGCATCCGGTGCAGGGTCATGCCCGGCGCGCGCATGTTGAAGATGGTGGTGATGAAGTTGATCGCCCCGAGGATCGAGCTGGCACCCGCCACGTGGAGCGAGAAGATCGCCAGGTCCATGGCCGGACCGGGATGCCCTTTGGTCGAAAGCGGCGGATAGATGGTCCAGCCGCCGCCGAAGCCGAGGCCGCCACCGGGCTCTCCCGGAACGAACATCGAAACAATCAACAGCACCCAGGCCGCAACCAGCAGCCAGAAGGAGATGTTGTTCATGCGCGGGAAGGCCATGTCCGGCGCGCCGATCATGATCGGTACGAACCAGTTGCCGAAGCCGCCGATCATGGCGGGCATGACCATGAAGAAGATCATGATCAGGGCGTGGCCGGTGACCACGACGTTGTAGCCGTGCTTGGACGCCTGGACGAGGCCAAGCCCGTCGATCAGCCCACCCTCGCGGAACAGCTGGATGCCCGGCTCGGCCAGTTCCCAGCGGATCAGGCCGGACAGGGCACCACCGACCAGGCCCGCCATGATGGCGAACAGCAGGTAGAGGGTGCCGATGTCCTTGTGATTGGTCGACAGGAACCAGCGGGTGAAGAAACCCGGCTTGTGGTCATGATGCCCGTCGTGGTCATGGACGAGGGTTTCGGCTGCGGTGGCCATAGCTGTGGGGCTCTCGCGGTTCGTTACTGGGCGGCCTGAGCAACGGCGGGAGCCGTGGCGGGCGCAGCGGGTTGAGCGGTGGCGGCGACGGGAACCGCCGCATCGGTGGCGGCCGGGGCGGCGGCGGCGGCCGGGGCGGCCGGGGCCTGCGGCGTCATCGAGCCACCCTTGGAGGCGACCCAGGCGGCGAACTCGGCCTCGGTGACGACATTGATCTGGATCGGCATGAAGGCGTGGTCGACACCGCACAGTTCAGAGCACTGGCCATAGAAGACGCCGGTGCGGTCCGCGCGGAACCAGGTCTCGTTGACCCGTCCCGGGATGGCGTCGGTCTTGAGGCCGAAGGCCGGCAGGGCGAAGGCGTGGATCACGTCGGTGGCGGTAACCAGAACCCGCACCGTCTTGCCCACCGGCACGACGATCGGCTCGTCGGCAGCGAGCCGGTACAGGCTGTGCGGCATGCCACGCGCGGCGATCTCGTCTTCCGGGATCATGTTGGAAACGTATTCGGGCACGCCCTGGTCCGGATATTCATAGGACCAGTTCCACTGGTTGCCCGTGGCCTTCACCGTCAGGTCCGGCGTGGGCATGTCGTGATAGGCAAACAGCAGACGGAACGAAAACAACGAGATCCCGACGAGGATCAGGACCGGCAGCACGGTCCAGACAATCTCGATGAAGGTGTTGTGGCTCCATTTGGCCGGAACCGGATTGGATTTCTTGTTGTAGCGAATGACGACCCAGACCAGCAGGCCCAGTACCAGCAGGGTGATGCCGGTGATCACCGGCATAAGGATGATATCGTGGAAGAAGGTCGCCTGGACCTTCAGCGGCGAGGCCGAAGGCTGAAGCCCCAGAGCCCCGTCAGTCGGCTGACCAACCAGCGGCCGAGCCCACGTCGGCGTGGCGGAGAAAACGGCCAGGCCCAGGGCGGTGATGCCACCGCCGATGAACGCCCGGGCCCGCGTGCCCATCCCCATGCGAGATATCCTCATTAAACCGTTTCGCCGCAAATTTTTGCGAGTTAATCGCAACCAGCTGACGGCACCCTTGGCCCACAGCAGAACTTCGGGCGGTCCATATCGCCCCCTCCGGCGCTTGCCAAGCGATTGCCGGTGGATTGAACGACGCAGGGGGTGCGCAGGCCCGGATTAATTCTCCGTCATGTTATGACAGCTACCTTGTGTTGCCAGATACCTTGCGATACGTCTCGGCATCAGAAGGAGGGCCGACAGTGCCTGAAGCCATTGAGATACAGCTGAAGAAGGGGGTGCTGACGCTGTGCGTCCTGGCCCTGCTGAACCGGCACGACAGCTATGCCTATGAGATCGCCTCCACCCTCTCGGATGCGATCGATATGGGTGAGGGGACCATCTATCCGCTGATGCGGCGGATGCAGTCCGACGGACAGGTGGAGACCTATCTGGTCGAATCGCCGTCCGGGCCGTCGCGCAAATACTATCGCCTGACCGATGCCGGCCGCCGGGCGCTCGAGGCACAGACGACCGAGTGGCGCGCCTTCGCCCGCGCGGTCGAATCCGTTCTCGACGGCGCGACACCTGTCGCAGCAGCCGCCGGGCCCACCGAAGACGTCACCGCCGAAAGGGGAGCTGAACAATGACCCGCGCCGAATTCATGGGCCGGTTGAGGCGAGGCCTGGTCGGCATGCCGACCGCGGCCGCCGCCGACATCGCCTCGGACTACGAAATCCATTTCGAGGACGGCCTCGCCGCCGGGCGCTCGGAGGCCGAGGTGGCGTCCGCGCTCGGCGATCCCGACCGTCTGGCCCGCGAGCTGAGGGCCGAGGCCGGTGCCCAGCGCTGGCATCAGGAAAAGAACCCGTCGGCCGCCGTGGCGGCCATCTTTGCGGTCCTCGGTCTGGGTGCGATCAGTATCCTGTTCCTGCTGCCGATCCTGATGAGCGTGGTCGGCGTCCTGTTCGGCCTGTTCATGGCCGCCATAGTCGTATTCATCGGCGGCGGTGCCATCATGGTCGCCGGACCCTTCGCCGGCTTCCCGGGCGGTCCGGTCGCCGCCATCCTGGCCGGACTGGGCCTGATGGCAGGGTCGACAGCCCTGGCCGCCCTGACCGCCATTCTGACCATCTGGCTGATCAACGGTGTCGTCTGGTTCGCCCGCCTGCACTACCGGCTGCTCAAGCCGGCGCTGAACACCCCAACCCAAGACGCGGCCCGGGAGAGCTGAAGATGATCAAGACACTTTTCATCATCGCGGGTGCCGGCGTTGTGCTGGCGACCGGCTCACTCGTCGGAGCAGCGGCCCTGGCCGGGGGCGACCTCCGGCACAATGACTGGACCTGGTCCGTGGTGGACAATGACGTCGGCAGCGACGATTTCCGGATGCAGCGCGGCGGAAGCCAGCCCGAGGTGACCCGCAATCTGAACTGGGCCGGCGGCGACCGTCTGCAGATCGAGGTCCCCGGCGAGGTCGTCTATGTCCAGGGTGCCAATCCCGGCATTGTCGTCACCGGGCCGAAAGATCTCGCCGACCGTATCCGCGTCGTCGGCGACCGCCTGACCCTCGATGAACAAGACGGCACAGAGCATGGCTACATCCGCTGGAACGGCCACGGCTTCCATGTCTGGAGCGCAGAGGACCGGATCAAGGTTACGGTCACGGCCCCGGCCGTCACCAGCTTCGATCTGGTCGGTTCCGCGGACCTGGAGCTTCGCGACTATGACCAGCCGCGGCTGAACCTGATCCTGTCCGGCTCGGGCGATGTCACGGGGCGCGGCGCGGCCCGCGCGGTCCGGATCGATGTCTCAGGCTCGGGCGACGTCGATCTGGCGGCCCTCAACACCGTCGATGCCGATGTGCAGGTTTCGGGCTCCGGCGATGTCCGGGTCGGACCGACCGGCAAGGCGGTGGTGGATATCTCGGGCTCCGGCGATGTCGACCTGACCCGACGGGCGGCCGAAGTGAGGCGTACGCTTTCCGGTTCCGGGGATGTCGAGCTTGAGCTTTCGCACTCGGAACAGGAGCTCGCCGAGTTCCCCAAGGTGACCGTCAGCCGCACGGTCACGGCCCCGCTGGAGCAAACCGAGTAAACCGCGAGTGGGGTGACCGTCTCTTCTCTCTCCAAAGGATCGGAGGAGAGACGATTGACCCGGTGACGCGGGGGCGGTCAGCCCCTACTTAGGCACCATGACCGTCCCCGTATCCCTCCCCGCGATTCTCGATTCCGCCGAAGTCGGTGCCGACAAGGCCCTGACCCTGCTGCAGGCGGCCCTGACCGGGGCCGATGACGGCGAACTGTTCCTGGAACGGTCCGAACTCGAATCCCTGGTGTTCGACGACGGCCGGCTGAAGTCCGCCGCCTATGACGCCTCTGAAGGTTTCGGCCTGCGGGTGGTGGCCGGCGAGACCGCCGGCTACGCCCATGCCAATGAGATCAGCGGCCCCGCCATCCGCCGTGCCGCCGACAGCGCCGGTCTGGCCCGCTCCGGCCATGCAGGGGTAACCGCCGAGGCGCCCCGCGCGACCAACCAGCAACTCTATGCCCCGGTTGATCCCCTCGCCTCGCCCGCCTTCTCCGACAAGATCGCCCTGCTGGCAGAGATCGACGCCTGGGCCCGGGCCCGCGATCCGCGCGTGGTCCAGGTGTCGGCCAGCATGGTCGGCGAGCGGCGTCACATCGAGATCCTGCGCGGCGACGGCCGGCGCGTCACCGACATCCGCCCGCTGGTCCGGCTGAACGTATCGATCACGGTCGAGAAGGACGGCAGGCGCGAGAGCGCCTCCTCCGGGGCCGGCGGCCGGGCCGGGTTCGAGACCTGGATCGCGCCCGACCGCTGGCAGTGGCAGGTCGACGAGGCCCTGCGGCAGGCGCTGGTCAATCTGGAAGCCGTCGACTGTCCGGCGGGCGAGATGGATGTGGTGCTGGGCGCGGGCTGGCCCGGTGTTCTGCTGCACGAGGCCATCGGCCACGGCTTCGAGGGCGACTTCCACCGCAAGGGCAGTTCGGTCTTCACCGGCATGATGGGCAAGCGGGTCGCCGCGCCGGGTGTGACCGTCGTCGATGACGGCTCGATCACCGGACGCCGTGGCTCCCTGTCGGTCGATGACGAAGGCACGCCCACCTCGCGCACAGTGCTGATCGAGGACGGCATCATGGTCGGGCTGATGCACGACCGGCTGTCGGCGCGTCAGCTGGGTGCCCGCGCCACCGGCAACGGCCGGCGCCAGTCCTTTGCCCATATGCCGATGCCGCGCATGACCAACACCTTCATGGAGGGCGGCAAGGACTCGCAGGCCGACATGATCGCCTCGACGAAGCGCGGGCTCTATGCCGCCAATTTCGGCGGTGGGCAGGTCGACATCACCAACGGCAAATTCGTCTTCCAGTGCACCGAGGCCTATCTGATCGAGGACGGGAAGATCACCGCCCCGGTGCGCGGCGCGACCCTGATCGGCGACGGAGCCACGGCCCTGCAGCATGTGCAGATGATCGGCGACGACTTCGCCTTCGATCCGGGCGTCGGCGTCTGCGGAAAGGCCGGTCAGGGCGTCCCGGTGGGCATCGGCCAGCCGTCGCTGAAGATCGCCGGGCTGACGGTGGGGGGGACGGCGGTTTAGGGGTGTGGGGTGTGGGGTGTGGGGTGGGGGGATTAGGGATTAGGGATTAGGGGTTAGGGATTAGGGGTTGGCGGTGAGGGGTTGGGAGATCACGATCCGCGAAGGTGTCCTGCCCGCGTCTGTCCGGTCCACGTCCCTAATCCCTAATCCCTAATCCCTAAGCCCTAATCCCCAAGCCCCCTATTTCCACTCCGGCCCGACCACATCGAAGCCCCGTGCTTCCAGCCCGTCCAGAACGCCGCCCTCCTCGGCCAGCAGACGAATCGGGGCAACGCCCATGATCACGCCCGGCGAGACCAGGGCCGTCTCGATCGCGGCCGCCCACTGCTGGCGCAGTTGCGGCGCGATCTCGGGGTCGCCCCAGGGCCAGCACTGGTTCAGGGCCCGGTCGATCGGTGAGGCGACCACGTCGGCGACGCGCAGGGCGCGCCAGTCCTCGGCCCGGATGCGCGCGGAGTCAGGCCCCTGCTCCGCAGCCACGATGGCCGCCTCGAGACAGGGAACATGGGCCGTCTGGGGAGCGGTGATCAGGCTTTCGACCACTTCGTCGCCGCGGACCGTGCCGACCGGCCGGACCGGAACCCGCGCGCGGCGGGCTGCCCGGCGGATGACGTCCATGACGTCGTCTCCGGATCGGCCGGCCTGGTAGCCGGCCTTGTCCCGCATCAGCTGGACGCCGACAAGCAGCAGGCTTTCGGTCCGCCAGTCCTGATTGCGCTCAGCGGCCATGATCGACTCCAGCCGCGCCTGATAGTCCGGCGTCAGATAGTCGGCCGAGGTCTGGCCCTCGGGCATCATGCCGATGGTGCGGGCCCGCCATATGATCCGGAATATGTCGCTGACAGAGACCCGCCCCTCCAGCGGGGACAGGATCTGGTTCGAGCGCGCCGCGGCCGCCTCCAGATCATCCGGACGCCAGGCCAGGTCGCGCGGAATGCCGGTGATGGCGCCGACGAGGATCAGGGTGCTGTCGCCCCGGGTGACCGTCCACATCGGGGCACCGGAACGCCGGGCGAGGACCACGATCTCGTCCAGTTCCGAAACCTGTGGCTCCTGCGTCTGCGCGCTAACAGGCGCCGCAATGGTCGGGCCCGAGGCCAAAACGAATAAAACGGCAACAACTGATGCAATCAATCTCACGTCAATACATTCCTTGCCTGATCAACACCTGAAATTTTTCCGTCATTTTCAGAACAGATTCATTACCATGGCGTAATCTTTCCGATACAGAGTCCAGAAGTTCATCGTGTAGCTTCGTAGGGCGGAAACCGAAAGCTGCGGTTTCTTAAATTTTCGCAATAACCGGGGTCGCCTGACCTCGGCCATCGGTTCGCCCCAAGCCTGTCCTCGATTTAATCCACCTGTCTGTCTTGTAACTGGAGCGCGCGGCAACGGGACGGCACGCCTTCGTCATACGACGAGAGGAATCCCGCAATGACCAAGACCATCCTGCTGGCGACGACGGCCATCCTGCTGACCGCGGGCACGGCCGCCGCCCAGACTCCCCCGTCGACGCCCACGGCCCCGGCGGCGGATGCCTCGCAGCAGGGCGTCCTGGTCTTCACCCCGGACTTCTTCGCCGACCAGCGACCGAACACCGCCCTCGACATGGTCGTCCGCGTTCCCGGCTCGTCGGTCCTGTCGCGGACCCTGGTCGTCCGGGGCGAACGCACGGTCTTCGCCGACCGGTCGGCGGCCCGGCCCATCGCCTTCACCGAACTGCGCCCCACGGATCCGCGCACCTTCTGGCAGATCCGGTTGCGCAAGACATTCTGACGACCGGCCATTCCG
>Ga0247844_1007356_pt1 | contig 12551 bp, 7 predicted proteins | sample LaCtaG_FD_192421 | JGI IMG/M metagenome (GOLD analysis project Ga0247844, IMG submission 192421) | Freshwater microbial communities from meromictic Lake La Cruz, Castile-La Mancha, Spain - LaCruzMarch201714.5m_1 | ecosystem: Environmental > Aquatic > Freshwater > Lake | place: Spain: Castile-La... | reverse complement strand
TCGGGTCGCGCGGGTTTCGGCGGATGGATAGCGGCCGACCAGCACTTCGAAGCTGCGGGCGGCTTCGTCGCGCAGGAGTTCGGTGGATTTCACCGCGCGCTGGGCGGCGGAGACGTTGGTGCGACCGAGTTGGACGTCGAGCGCGCCTTGGCCGGCACCGCCCTTGAACAGGCGCTCGACGGCTCGCAGCACGCGCTCGTTGGAATCGAGCGTGCTACGGGCGAGCCCGAGCAGCTGCTCCGCGGCGATCAGGTTGCACCAGGCCTTGGCGGCATTGGCGGCGAGGGAAAGCCGGGCACCGCGGTAAGCGGCTTGGGCGGCGGCGTAGTCGGCTTCGTCGCCCGCGTTGAGATCGCGCAGCCGGCCCCAGAGATCGACTTCCCACGAAGCGGCGAGGGAGAGCCCGTAGCGCTCTGATTCGCTGGCGGGGAGCTCGCCGTTCTCCGACACGCTGTAGCTCGCGGAGCTATCGAGCCCCACTCTCGGCCGGACCCGGGCCTTGCCGGCGATGCTCGATTCCTTCGCCTGGCGCATCCGGGCGGAAGCGGCCATCAGATCCTGATTGTGGGCCAGCGCGTCTTCGACTGCCCGGGTCAAGGCCGGATCGCTGAACTCGTCGAGCCATCCCTTGCTAATCCGGCCATCGGTTCCGGACGCCGCGGAGGTCCATGAAGCGGGTGAAGTCACCTCAAGCCGGTCGCGTGGGGCGTCGAAGCGCAGGCCGCCGCTGCATGACACGAAGCCCGCAGTCGCAAGGCCGAGCAAGGCCCGCGTGCCTGACGGACCCGCGATCGTGCGGGGGATGGGGGGGCGGGAATTCCGTTGCATTTCCTAAGCTCTGTTGCTGATAGTCGGCCCGCGTGATCTTCGAGAGAAAAGCCCTTACGTCATTCTTGCTGGCACTTTGTCTGGCACTGCCCGCGCGACTTCCTGCCGCCCCGGAAATCGCCAAGGACGCTGCCGGGGAGAAGCCAGCCCAGGCTGCTCCCAAGGGCAAGGAAGAAGCGCCGGAGAAGGCCAAGGATGCGTCCCCGGTCAAGCCCGTCGCGGAGAAAGCCCCGGACGGCAAGCCCGCTGCGGAAGACAAGCCGGGCAAGACAGCGGGAGATGTTCCCGCGAAGGAAATGCCGGCGGACGAAGCGGAAGACGAAGCCGCAGCCGAACGCAAGGAAGCCGATGCCGGCACCGCGGTGGCCCGTCCTGTTTCCTCGGATCCCGTCCAGGTTTACGGCTGGCGGGAGATGGTAAAGATCGGCGACCTTGAATTGAAGCTCGCCGCCAAACTCGACACCGGCGCGCTGACCAGCTCGATCCATGCCGAGGAGAAGGAACTCTTCGAACGCGACGGCAAGAAGTGGGTGCGTTTCATCGTGACCGATCCCGGTGAGAAGAACTCCCCGCGCAACCGCATCGAGGCCCCGCTCATGCGGATCGCCCACATCAAGGAGCCCGGTGGCAAATCGGAAGCCCGCGAGGTGGTGCGGCTGAATTTCACCATCGGCGAACGCAAGCTGCGCGCGGACTTCACGCTCAATAACCGCAGCAACATGCTGAGCCCGGTTTTGATCGGCCGCACGACCATCAAGGAGATCGGCTGGGTCGATCCTTCGCGGGCTTATCTGGCCGACCAGAAGATCATGCGCTGATCCTTCCCGCGGCTTATCATGGCATCCCGGATCAAACTCTTTCTCGTCGTCTTCATCCTGACGGCGATCGGCGGCGGCATCGCCGCTTACAAGCACGTCAATCTCGGCTTGCCGCTGCGCGCCGGCGAGCTCCCGGAGCAGTGGCTGGTGGACGCCAAGATTACCTTCATCGCCCCGCCCGAGGGCGGAAAGGTCAGCGCACGACTCTCGCTGCCCGCTGCCGCCGTCGAGGAAGGACTGGGTCAGGAAGCGGGATCGGTCGGCTACAATTATTACGTCGAGAAGGACCAAGGCGAATACACCGCGATCTGGGCCTCCGAAAAGCAGGCCGGAAACCAGGCGATCTACTACCGCCTCAGCTTTTCCCCGCGGCGGAAAAGCGGCGGGGAACCGTTGCAGCACGCCGGCGGCGGACTGCCGGTCGCCGTCAATCCCGGCTTCTCCGGCGCCACTGAAGCTGCGGCCAAGCGCGTCATCCAACGTGCCAAGTCGGTTTCCGCCGATCCCGATTCGCTCTTCGTCGGCCTCTTCGGCGAGATCAACGCCATCGATGCCTCCCAGGAAGTCGCCCTCCTCCGCAAGCGCTACGAGGAAGAAGCGGGCGACCGCAGCGCGATCACCATCCTCGGCATCGACCTCCTCAATCTCGCCGGCGTCCCGGCCCGCGTGGCCTACGGCGTCCGCCTCGAGGAAGCCCGTGGCAGCCAGCAGCCGCTGCGCCTGGTGGAATACTACGATGGTGCCTACTGGAAAGTCCGCGCGCCCGACGAGCCTTCGTCCACGCTCGATCCGGATAAGTTCTTTGTCTGGAACCGCGGCGGCGGAGCGCTCTTCGAGATCAATGGCGACGCGGAAGCCTCCCAGCTTGGCTTCACGGTGATCCGCACTTTCATCCCCATCCGCGATCTCACCGATCTGCGCGATTCCCCGCTGATGATCTCCACCATTTTCGGTCTGCCTGCTTCGGAGCAAGCGGTCTTCCGTTTCGTGGTGCTCATCCCGCTCGGAGCCTTCGTGGTCGTGGTGCTGCGGAATCTTGTCGGGATCGCCACCCTCGGCACCTTCATGCCGGTGCTACTGGCGCTGGCCTTGCTGGAGATGCCTTTGAAGAGCGGTCTGATCATGTTCTCGGTCATCGTCGGAGCCGGCTTGTGGTTCCGCTTCCTGCTCGCACGGCTGAACCTGCTGGTCGTCCCCCGCGTCGCCGCCTGCGTGGTGATCGTGACGCTGCTGATGATGATCTTGAGCGTGGTCAGCTACAAACTCGGCATGAGGGACGGACTCCAGATCACGCTCTTCCCCATGATCATCCTCGCCTGGACCATCGAGCGCATGTCGCTGATCTGGGAAGAGGAAGGCAAGCGCAGCGCGCTGATGCAGGTCGGTGGTTCGCTGATTGTCGCGATCATCGCCTTCGCCTTCATGAGCATCCCGCAGGTGAAATACTGGGCCTTCTATTTCCCGGAGCTGCTGCTGGTCCTGCTCGCCCTCATCATCCTGATCGGCCGCTACACCGGCTACCGTTTGTCGGAGCTGTTCCGTTTTCGGGATTTCAAAGAGGCATGAAGACGCAAGACGCAAGACTTGAAGACTCAAGACTTGAGGGAAACCACTCCGAAGCGGGCGCGGCCCCGGCCTCCAGTCTTTCGTCTTCCGTCTCCAAGTCTTCCGTCTCCGCGAAGCGCTGGTGGCACCGCTGGATCCGCACGCCCAAGGAACTTCGGGCGATGGGTGTGGTCGGCATCAACATGCGGAACGCCCGCTACCTCCTGCCGAATAATCCGCGCCGGCTCTACGATCTGGTCGACAACAAGCTCCGCACCAAGGATCTCGCCGTCGAACACCACCTCGCCATCCCGGAGACCTATGGCGTGGTCCGCAGCCCGCACGATACCGCCCGGATGGACCGGCTGATCGGCGATCGCGATTCCTTCGTCATCAAGCCCGCCCGCGGCTCCGGCGGGAAAGGCATCCTGGTCATCGTGGCACGGGAGGGGAACTACTTCCTCAAGCCCAGCGGCGTGAAGCTCACCCTCGACGAGATCCGGCATCACTGCTCGAACATTTTGGCCGGCCTCTTCTCCCTCGGCGGGCGGCGCGATGTCGCGCTGATCGAATACCGCGTCCACCCGGCGCGTGTTCTAACAGAAATCAGCTTCCAGGGCGCGCCGGACATCCGCGTCGTGATGCTTCACGGCTACCCCGTCATGGCCATGCTGCGGGCGGCCACCCGTGAGTCGGACGGCCGTGCGAACCTGCACCAGGGCGCCATCGGCATCGGCATCGACCTTGCCACGGGGAAAACCATCCGCGCCATCCACCACGGCCACCCGATCCAACTTCACCCTGACTTGAAAGTCCCGGTCGTTGGCATCCAGCTCCCGCACTGGGATGCCATCCTCGACATCGCCGTGACCTGCCACGAGATGACCGGCCTCGGTTACCTCGGCGTGGATGTCATGATCGACGAGACCCTCGGCCCGCTCATGATCGAGGTCAACGCCCGCCCCGGCCTTGCCATCCAGCTCGCCAACGGCGTCGGTCTCCTCCGCCGACTCGAGCCCGCCGTCGAGCGCTGGAAAAGCCACCCGCACGACACCCACCAGCAGAAGCTGGAGTTTTCGAGGAAGACGTTCGGGGTGAAGTAGCCATTTCGCCAGCCTGTTTGCCTTCTCGACGGAGTTCGGATCGTCTTTGAGCGGCGACGGAGCTTTTTGAGGGCCGGTGGTGGCGGTGTGGTTTTGAAAGGGCGGGAGGTGAGGACTGATCCGGCGGGGATGGTGCGAAGTGGTGAGGCGGGCTGAACTCAAAGCGAAGAAGCTTTGGAATGACGCGAAAGCGGTGTCGGCGTTCGAAGACTCGCTCTGCCACCGCACTCCACATCATCGACTCCGGCCTGTCTTGACTCTTGCCGCTGGATTCTGGTCTCTCCTCCCATGCCAGACGCCGTGATCCAAGCTTCCAATCTCCATCGCAGCTACCGCATCGGGAAGAAGAGCATCGAGGTGCTGCATGGGATCGAGCTGACGATTGCCCGCGGCGAACGGGTTTTCCTGTGCGGGCCGAGCGGGGCGGGGAAGAGCACGCTGCTCTACACGCTGGCGGGGCTGGAGCGGCCGGAGCAGGGGATGGTGAAGATCGACGGGGTGGATCTGTATTCACTGGGGCCGAAGCGGCAGGCGGCCTTCCGGAACGAGAAGATCGGCTACATTTTCCAGAACTACCTGCTGCTGCCGGAGCTGACCGCGTTGGAGAACGTGCTGGTCCCCGGGGCGATCGGCGGGCGCGATGCCTCGGCGGCGGCGCTGGCGGCCCTGGAGCGAGTGGGCTTGGCGGACCGCGCCGAGCATCTGCCGGCCGAGCTTTCCGGCGGCGAACAGCAGCGGGTGGCGATCGCCCGGGCGCTGGTGAACCACCCGCCGGTGCTGTTTGCCGACGAGCCGACCGGCAACCTCGATTCCCGCAACAGCGCGGAGGTGATGAACCTGCTGCTGGGCCTCGCCGCGGAGAGCGGCACGACACTGGTGGTGGTGACTCACGACGAGCAGCTCGCCACCCGCGGCGACCGGAAGTTGGTGATCCAGGATGGCAGCATCACGGATGCTTCGGCGACGCGTTGAGGCACTTGCTTGGGAAGAAGGGGAACAACGAAATTCACGAAACTTCGCGAAAAGGAAAGGCATGATGCCGACCGGGAGAATTGCTCGCCGGGTAAGTCTGAAATTTCGATCGTTTCGTCCCTTTCGTTGTTCCCATCCGGCTGCTCGAGTTCAAAGGAACGACACGATCTCGATGCCGCCGATCCTTTCCACGATCAAAATCAGCCCCGCCAGCGCGATCAAGATCGATCCGCCGCGCTTCACCGGGAGGAAGCGCTTTTCATCGAGCCAACCGAAGCACGCGAAGGCGATGGCCAGCACGGCGACTTGGCCGAGTTCGACGCCGACGTTGAAGCCGAAGAGGGCGGCGGGAAGTTTCTCCGGCTGATCCGCCGGCAGCAGTTCCGCCAGCACGCCGGCGAAGCCGAGCCCGTGGATCAGGCCAAAGGCCGCAACCAGCCCCAGTCGCCACTTGCCGAGTTCCTTCTTCCACAGGTTCTCCAGGCCGACCCAAGCGATGCTCGCGGCGATCATCACCTCCACCGGGGTCGCGGGAAAGCTCACCCAGCCGAGCGATGCCGCCGCCAGTGAAAGGGAGTGGGCCAGGGTGAAGACGATCGTCTGTTGGAGCAGCGGCTTCCATTTCGGGACCAGCAGGAAGAGCCCGAGGACGAAGAGGATGTGATCGACGCCTTCCGGCAGGATATGGATGAAGCCGAGTCCGACCCAGCGTCCGTGTGACGGAGTGCTGGGATGCATGGTGGCGGCCGCGGGTTGCTCCCGCTCCGCAAGGGTGGCGCGCTCGCCGCTTACGATGGGGGTGATTTCCGCTGCCTCGCCCGTGCCGGTGGTCGCGACCAGGACCACGCCGAAGGGTTCCTCCCAAGCCGCGTCGAGCTTGCGGGCCTCCGCCGGCAAGGTTGCCCGGATGACCACGTCGATCATCGGCAATTCCTCGGGCTCGCCTTCGCTCATGAAGTCCGGTGTCGCCTTGTGGAAAGCGGGGATTTCCAGTGTCCACGGCAGTGCCTTGCCGTCGGCTTCGAGGCGGAGGCAGTCCTTGAGGTAGGTCGCTGCCTCCTGTTCGATCTTTGCCCATCCGGCGGATCCCTGTTGGCGCAGCCAGGCGAGGTCTTTCGGCTCCTCGTCCTCGTCGCCACGGAACTCGGGCAGCAGGTAGGCGGCATCGGCTTCCGCCACCGCGGTGACCTGGTCGCCGGTAACTTCCAGCGACATCGAGATCTCCGCGATCTGATGGGCGTGCAGGGAAGCGGTTGCCAGGAGAATGACGCACAGCCATCGGGGCATGGGAGAAGATGGCGGGAGAGGAGGGGGATGCGCAAGCGCGGTGGCAAGGCAGGCCCTTCCTGCGTTCGAACCCGAGGCCTGCGGCAGGGTTCTCATCCCTCCCGGTCCCGCTTTGAGGGGCGGCCGTTAGGGCGGTTCCAATCGTCAATCGGCAATCACCAATCGTCGATTAGGGGTGGCGGACCGGGAGGGATTGCCTTCGGCCATGCCAGGTTGCGCTGCGCGGGTTTTGGATTTGCTCGCGAAGCTCGCTCCTGCGTTCGAACCCAAGGGCCTGCGGCAAGGTTCTCATCCCTCCCGGTCCGTGGGTAGAGCGGGGACGCTTTAAGCAATGAGGCCCGCAGGTTCCTGCGGGCCGATCTGGGAAAACTGGCGGACCGGGAGGGATTGCCTTCGGCCATGCCAGGTTGCGCTGCGCGGGTTTTGGATTTGCTCGCGAAGCTCGCTCCTGCGTTCGAACCCTAGGCCTGCGGCAGGGTTCTCATCCCTACCGGTCCCGATCTGGGAGGCGGCTTGAAGGGCGATCTCAATCGTCAATCTTCAATTAACAATCGAAAATTGAAGTGGCGGATCGGCTGGGTAGCCGTCGGATGGCGGGTAGTCTCTTGATTTCATAGGATTCAGTGGGTCGGTCGTTTTTCCGGGCTCTTCAGAATCGCAGGATTCGACACGTCTCTTTGTCAGAAATCCGTCGGAAAAACCGCCATTCTGTCCCGGATGGGCGGATGGATTTGAAACCCGACCGACAAGAACCGGCATCCCGGAAATCCGGTAGCTGGACTGACGGGTCGAGTTCTCTTCCATTCGTCATAGCTCTGCCAGTTCGGTGCCTCGGATCAAGGTCGTTTCGGACCTTTTTGTGGAAGTGAATATTACTGAAGGAGGTTCGGATTCCGGAATCCTCATGGCACCTTGGGCATCCTGTCGCGGATGGCGGGCCCCTGGGAGACAAGGCACCCGTCCCGGTGCGGAGATTCGGACTGAGACTTGAACTGAAAGCTTTCTGGTGGTCGGGTGGTGAGGCGAAGCTACTGATAGATCGACTGAACTGGAAGGATTTACAACTACTCGTGGAGCGGTCGCTAGATCAGGCGGCGAAACCCTCAGGCTGAGCGGACAAATCAATACCCCCAGCTTTCGTGCCGCACAGGCAGTCGATTGAGGGTTTCCCGGTGGGAACGCCATTGGGGGAAGTGCTGGTCCATGAGTGCCTGGAACCGGGCGTTGTGGGTCGGCTCCAGCAGGTGCATGAGTTCGTGGATCACGATGTATTCGAGGCACTCCGGCGGCTTCTTGGCGAGGTCGGTGTTGAGGCGGATGCTGCGGCTAGATGGATTGCAACTGCCCCACTTGGTTTTCATGCGCTGCACGAAGATCCGGTCCACTTTGACGGCGAGGCGCTTCTCCCAGCGCTCGATGATTGGGGAAACAGCTTCGCGGATTTGGTGGCGATACCAATCCTCCACGAGTTCCTGGCATTTCTCACGAGCGGTTCCGGGGCGCACCTGGAGAAGCATTCGCTTGTGACGGAGCTGAATGACGGGCGGGGCGTCCGCTTCGGTGACGTGGAGGAGGTGGCGCTTGCCCCAAACGTAGTGGCTTTCCCGCTCCAGGAATTCACGCGGGGCTTCGCGTTCCTGCTCCCGCATCTTTTTCTGCTGCTGACGAATCCAACCGAGCTTGGTGATCGCGAAGACCCGGATGCTGTCGAGGCTCATGTGCGCCGGCGCGGCGATCGTCACGCGGCCTGTTGGCGGGTGTACGCTGAGGTGTACGTTCTTGATGTCCTTGCGGACCACCTCCACCGGCATCTCACCGAGTTGGATTTGCTGGGAGGACATCAGTATTCGGTTTGCGCAATGATCACGGGGAAGATCCGTTCCACTTCGTCATCGTCAAAGTCGAGAACGGGAAGCAATGCCTGCTTGATGAGGTTCTCCTTGGCTACGTTGCCGCGCCAGTTGTCGGGGCGGGAGTTCTTAACCGTGTAGTCGATCCTCAACGCTCGTCTGAGCCGCTGGTTCACATCCTCCTCACCCACCTTCGCCAGCTCCTTGTCTTCCGGTAGATTGCTGTAGATCGCCTGCTTCGCCGGTGAGTCGAGTTCCTTGGGGGTGTCCGATCCGGTGCCCTTTTGCACGGGCTTGATGACGTCCTCGGCGATCCGCCTGAGGAATTTCTCGTAGCTGATGCGCTTCGCCTTCAGGTCGTCGAGGATCTCCTTCAGGAGCGCGGACATCTTGTCGTAGAACGCCGGGTCGTTGAGGTGTTCCTTGATGATCTTACTGCGAACGTTGTTGGCGATGGTCTCGGCCACGGCGTCCTGGTTCTTCCGCATCTTTTCCGGCATCCGGCTGATGGTCTCGGCGAGGCCGCTCCGCTCGATCACTTCAAGGAGTCCCATGTCATCGAAGGCCGAAATCTTCTTCGGATCGCGGGCCTCGATGTAGGTGTCGATGAGGTGGCGCATGTCCGCCTCGTAGGCCTTCAGGTCGATGGTTTCGCCACTGGCGAGGCGGATGTGCTCACGGAGTTCCACCGCACTGGCGACGTCAGCCTTGATCTTGGCGATCTGCGGCTCCTTGTAGCCCGCCTGCGGCATGTTGTCGGCGATGTCGGCGTAGGCCCGCAGCAGTGCGGCGACGGCTTTGTAGAGGGCGAAGCGCTGGTGCTCGCGGGCTTTCAGTTCCTCGGGGACTTCCACGTTGCCGCAGAAGTAGTGGATGAATGCCAGTTCGCGGTTTGGCTCGACGGCGGGTGGCTCCACCGGAGCACAGAGAAGTTCCATGGTTTCCAGCGCCTGGTCGAGACGCTCGCGGCCTTTCTTCAGGCGATCCTGCATGAGGATGTCGGGCGATGCGCCGCCCGCGCTGTCGTCGAGTTCGGCGGAGTAGACTTGGAGTGCGCCGGTGCCCTTCTCGTTGACCAGCTTCTTGAACAGATCCTTGTAGTCCACGATGTAGCCGAAGGATTTGTCGTCCCCGTCGAGTCGGTTGGTGCGGCAGATGGCTTGAAACAGGCCGTGGTCCTGCATCGACTTGTCGATGTAGAGGTAGGTGCAGCTCGGCGCGTCGAAGCCGGTGAGCAGCTTGTCCACCACGATGAGCAGCTTCATGTTGGCCGGCTGCTTGATAAACAGGCGCTTGGCCTCGTCCTCGTAGGTTTCGGTTGGTGACTTGCCGGGCTTGGGCTTCACCTCCTTGAGAAGGGCGGTGTAGAGATTGTAGAGGAACTGCTTGTCGGTTTCCGTGTTCGCGCCGGTTTCCTCCTTGGTGACGTCCTGGGCCTGCGGGTTGTAGGAGGTGACGACGGCGCAGCGCCCCTTGAAGGGGGTCTTCTGGAACAGCTCGTAGTAGCGGGCCGCCTCGTAGATGCTGGATGCCACGAGCATGGCATTGCCGCGCTCGCTTGAAAGCCGGGTCTTGACGCTGAAGTCATGCACGATGTCCATCACCACGCGCTCCATCCGCGATCGTGAGCTGAGCACCCTTTGCATGGTGCCCCACTGCTCTCTCAAGGCAGCTTTCTTCCATTCGTTCAGCCCTTTGGTGGCGGATTCAAACCACGCATCAACTTTTTCTGGAGAGCCCAGCATTTGCTCGATGTCGCGGGCTTCATAGACGAGATCCAGCACGACCTCGTCCGCCACAGCCTCTCCGAACTTGTAGGTGTGGATGTAGGAGCCGAAGACTTCCAGAGTGGTTTCCTTGTCCTCCTTCAGCAGCGGCGTGCCCGTGAATCCGACGAATACGGCACCCGGCAGCAGGGCCTTCATGGTCTTGTGCAGCCTGCCGCTCTGCGTGCGGTGGCACTCGTCCACGAAGACGAACAAATCACCGACCGTGGGGCTTGCCTGCTGCTTCAGTTCCTCGATGAAGGCATCAAAATCATCCACGCCCCTGCGTCCGAACTTGTGGATCAGCGAGCAGAGCAGGCGCGGCTTGGCCTGCCCCAGCTGCGTCATCAGATCCCGGCCACTGCTGGTGCGGTGGATCTCTTCACCAGACTCCTCGAAGACGCGCTTGATCTGTTTGTCCAGTTCGTCGCGGTCGGTGAGGATCAGCACGCGGGCGGCAGGCATGTTTTCCAGAATCCATTTGGCGAGCAGCACCATGACGATGCTCTTGCCGCTGCCTTGAGTGTGCCAGATGATGCCGCCGAGGTATTTCAGGAGCCGTTTCTGGGAGGCCTTGATGCCGAAATACTGGTGCACCCGCGGCAGCTTCTTGATGCCGCCATCGAAGAGCACGAAGTCGTGCATCAGCTCGATGAGCCGGTCCTTGCGGCACATTTTCAGGAGATACTTGTCGAGCTTGTAGCCGGAGTTGTCGTCTTCTTCCTCCTTCCAGCGGAGGAACATCTTTTCCTCGGTCTTGATGGTGCCGTATTTCAGGCCCTCCGAGTCGGAGCCGGCGAAGACGATCTGGACGGTGGTGAAAAACCATTCGTTGAAATCCTTCGACTGATTGGAAAGCAGCTGCCGGATGCCCTCGCTCATGGAGACGCTGCTCTTTTTGAGTTCGAGCACCGCCACCGCGATGCCATTCACGTAGAGCACGAGATCCGGCCTGCGCTCATGGTGCCCGTGCAGCGTGACTTCCTCGACGATGACGAAGTCATTGTTCTCCGCATGTTCCCAGTCGATGAGCTTGACGCTATCCGTCACCTTGCCCGCTTCGATCTTCACCGGGACGCCATACCGCAACATGGAATAAACCGCTTTGTTGTTGTCGTACAGGCTACGGTTCGGGTTCTCCGCCTCGACACGCAGGAGGTAGATGGCGCGACCGATCTGTTCCAGCGTGTAGCCGGATTTGACCAAGTGGGCGGCCAGAAGCTCCTCGTCGATGTTGCTGTTGTTGGTCCTGTCCGAGCGGTTCCCGAGATAGCGATAATTTAGGGCATCGCGGAACACGGCTACCACCCGGTTCTGAGTCTCGCGTTCTGGTTTGATGATTTTGCTCATGTTTGGGGAGGAACTGGATACGGGAGCCGAATCGGTCGATTCCAGATGCGGTTTATGTCGATGCATTCAGCCCTACGAACGCGGGCATATTGGCCTGAAAGAAATCTGACGATTCTTGAATTTCATCTGACGATTAACCGACGATGGGCTGGGATGCGGATTGTCCTACGTGTTTACGATTATCGGGGAACGGTTACTTTACGATTGGGAGACGGAAAGCTCGTTCCGTTTCCAAAGCTCCTCGGCTTCCGACTCGGAAATGTTCGGAAACAGTCCCTTCATATTCAAATAGCTGTATTTGATGACCTCCCGGCCGGCCTTCTTGTTGAAAACCTCCGCAGCGATGGCCGGATGCACTTTGATTGCTTGTGCGAATTGCTGGATTTGCAACGGATCCGGTTTTTCATGGCGGGCTTGGAAGGCGATCAGTGCGTCGCTGAACACCAGTGTGTCCCACGCCCATGCATCGGCGGCCGTTTCCTGCGGATCGGTGGACTGATCGTCGTAATCCTCAAACACGTCTCCCGGATGGGTGATGTGCAACACGAGATGCGCGATTTCGTGAAACAGGATCAACCAGAACTGTGACACCGTCCGATACTTCAAGCTGTGGATGATGACCGCCTTGGTCGGTGTCAGCAGTTGGGTGCATCCGCGGAAGGCCGATTGCTTCATGCAGGGGGCGAAAACCAATGCCACTCCAGCATCCGCCAGAATGCGGCGCACCTCCGAGATGATCCCGGTAAGCGGAGATTGCGTGAGTTCGCGCAGTTGGCTGACGGCTTTCTGCAATTTGCCCCGGTCATACGGTTTCACCTCCACCTTCTCCGCCGCCCGCAGGCCGAGTTCGATCCAGATGGCACCGCTCACATGATTGGAGTGCTGCTTGGTGTCCTTGAAGGCGGCCATCGCCCGGTGCTTGCTTTCGGCAGCATCGCGGAAACTGATCAGATCCGACACGTTCAGGAGGCGGCAGAGTTCTGTGCGGCGCACCAGCGGACTGGAGCCAGAGGCCACGGCCCCAATGCGGAC
>Ga0247844_1007355_pt1 | contig 12554 bp, 15 predicted proteins | sample LaCtaG_FD_192421 | JGI IMG/M metagenome (GOLD analysis project Ga0247844, IMG submission 192421) | Freshwater microbial communities from meromictic Lake La Cruz, Castile-La Mancha, Spain - LaCruzMarch201714.5m_1 | ecosystem: Environmental > Aquatic > Freshwater > Lake | place: Spain: Castile-La... | reverse complement strand
GTTTGCCGGCCTTTTTTACTTGCCGCGCATTTTTGTCAATATGGCGCAAGAGACGAATCCCGAAGTCAATGCCCGCCTATTGGGTATGGCTGATCGCCTCTTTCGGTTTATGACCATTTTGATGGTGCCCGCAGTAATACTCGGAATCGTACTGTGGCTTCACTTTGGTATTGGCCGCGGCGCTGGCTGGATGCACCCTAAACTGCTTTTTGTGCTGATCATTTTGGGATACCACCACTCCTGCTACACCTTGCTCAAAAAATTCCGGGCTGGAAAAAACAAGCGTAGCCACGTTTGGTTCCGTTGGTTTAATGAAGTGCCGGTGGTCTTGCTTGTGATCATCACTGCCATCGTCGTGATTAAACCCTAAGCAAATCGCTATTCATTCCCCAATATTTTTTTAGGTTTTCTTCATGCGATTTTTTGTGGTGTGTCCCGGCGGATTGGAAACGGTCTTAGCTACTGAACTACGGCAGATTGCCGAGCGCCCTGAAGTCAAAGCCCAAGGCGTCTGGGTAATTGATCCAACGCCAACCAGCCCGACGGGCGGGGTTGGTTTAGCTGGTCCTTTATCCGCCGCCATGGCGCTTAATTTGCATTCGCGCATTGCCAGCCGAGTACTCTTGCAAATGGCGGAATCCACCTATCGCCAAGAAGACGACCTGTATCGCTTAGCCCATGGCCTCGCTTGGGAGGAGTGGTTTACGCACAAACAAACCCTGCGTGTTGATGTGACGGCACATCGTTCACCACTGAAGAGTTTGAACTTTGCGACTTTAAAAATCAAAGACGCGATTGTCGATCGCTTGCGTGAAGTCTCGGGTGATCGTCCCTCAATCGATACAGCCTTTCCGGATGTGCGCGTGCAGGCCCATCTCACTGCGACCCATGTATCGATCTATTTGGATACATCGGGCGAAGCATTATTTAAGCGCGGCTGGCGTGATGAAAAGGGCGATGCGCCTTTAAAAGAAAACCTGGCTGCGGGTATTTTGGCCTTTACTGGCTGGCAGCCGAAGCAGCCTTTGTTTGATCCGATGTGCGGTAGTGGCACCTTTTTAATCGAGGCGGCGCAGATCGCTATGGGTATTCCGTCAGGAGCGATTCGGGCGGGCTTGTATGACGAGGCTGGCAAAGAAACGACCCCCAGCCGCTTGGCTTATCGTCCATTAGTGACATCGGTGCATGGCTTTGGTTTTTTACGTTTGAAGCCATTTTTGGTTGGTGCGGAACAGAAAAAATGGCAAGCCTTGAAGGATGCCGTCCTCGCAGAAATACTGGAACGCCGCAAGACCTTCACCGACGCCCAGTCCCTGCGCATTAGTGGCAGCGACATTAATGAAAAACTGGTCTCGATGACTAAATCCAACTGGCAGCGTGCGCAGTTACCTGATTTGCCATTAGTGCGCCAGGTAGACGCCTTAGCTGCCAAGCCACCCGCGATTGCTAGCGACGCATCTGGCGAATCTGACTTGCCAGGACTGGCTTTGCTCAATCCGCCTTATGGACAGCGCCTGGGTATCAAGGGCGGTCGGGGTGATGATCGCGATCAGGATCGCTATGACGATGAGGGTTATGGTGCGGATGATGTGGATCCGTATAGCCACAATATCGAAACCGGACGGCAGAGCGCGAAGCGTTCCAGCCGTGAGTCACTCAAGCACTTGCAGGCCGAAGAAGAAATCGACCCTGCCTTTTTAGAGTTCATGAAGCAATTTGGTCAGCATTTGAAAGATGCCTTTGGTAGCTGGCATGTCTTTATTTTGACGGCCGATATGGCATTACCAGGGCAGTTGCGGATCAAAGAGTCGCGCCGCACCCCGCTCTTTAATGGTCCGCTGGAATGCCGTTTGTTCCGCTTTGAAATGCGTTCCAAAGCCGAGCGTTTGGAGTCTTCCAGTAAGCCGATTTAGAATCAAAATACGATGATATGAAGTTCGCCATAAAAAAGTAGACAGAAAGATAAAACGCAATGGAATTTAAAACCTATATGTGCCTGATTTGCGGCTGGGTGTATGACGAGGCAGCTGGTTTGCCCGATGAAGGTATCGCGCCAGGAACACTCTGGAAAGATGTCCCCATCAATTGGACATGCCCTGAATGCGGAGCGCGCAAAGACGATTTTGAGATGATGGCAATTTAAGTTCTTAAGCAAAATAAACATTAACAATTAAAACGAATGAGAATCACATGGGCTTAAACGAAACCATATTCGAGCGTGCACAAAAAACTATTCCGGGCGGCGTGAACTCCCCCGTTCGGGCGTTTCGTCAAGTGGGCGGCGCCCCGCGCTTTATTAAGAAGGCGCTCGGCCCACACTTTTGGGATATTGAAGATAAGCGCTATGTAGACTTGATCATGTCCTGGGGTCCGATGATCGCGGGTCATGCCAATCCAGAAGTCGTTGAGGCAGTCCAGCGAGCAGCCACTCTGAGTTTTAGTTATGGCGCCCCCACCATTGGTGAAATCGAATTAGCCGAGCGCATTTGCGCCATCATGCCGAGCGTAGAGCAAATTCGGATGGTGTCCAGCGGAACAGAGGCGACCATGAGCGCACTGCGTCTAGCACGCGGCTATACCGGACGTGATTTGATTATTAAGTTTGAGGGCTGTTATCACGGCCATGCCGATAGCCTCTTGGTAAAGGCCGGATCGGGTTTACTTACCTTTGCTGATTCAACCCAAAACGCACCTTCATCGGGCGGTGTTCCACAGGATTTAGTCAAGCACACTTTAGTGTTGCCCTACAACGATACGGCCGCGATTGAAGAAGCTTTTAAATTGCGCGGCGATCAGATTGCAGCCGTGATCATTGAGCCGATTGCTGGCAATATGAATCTCATTAAAGCCAAGCCCGAATTTTTAGCGGCCATTCGGAAGTTAACGCAGCACCATGGCAGTGTGTTGATTTACGACGAAGTGATGACCGGCTTTCGGGTGGCGCTCGGCGGTGCGCAAAGCCTGCAAGGCATCACCCCAGACCTGACCTGTCTTGGTAAGGTCATGGGTGGCGGTATGCCGATGGCTGCTTTTGGTGGCAAAAAAGAGATCATGCAGAAGTTGGCACCGATCGGTAATGTGTATCAGGCGGGTACCTTATCTGGCAATCCAGTTGCCGTTGCAGCCGGCATGAAAACCTTAGAAATCATTTCGCGGGATGGCTTCTTTGATTGCCTGGGTGGCCAAACCAGCAAGTTGATGGCCGGTTTACAGCAAGCAGCCAAGGAAGCAGGTATTCCATTCTCCACCGATAGCGTGGGCGGTATGTTTGGTTTTTACTTTACCGACCAAGTCCCTACATCCTTTGATGCGGTCACCAAAAGTAATATCGATGCATTTAAGGTGTTCTTTCATGCGATGCTGGATGAAGGCGTCTACTTGGCGCCATCAGCCTATGAGGCTGGCTTTACTTCGATCGCGCATGACAATACGGTACTGGATGAGATTATCACTGCATCGAAAAAAGCGTTTGCGCTATTAAATCGGAATAGTTAAAAACGCGCTTTTTCCATCTTCCTGAACATCTATGCAGTCATCTTGTAATGTATAGCTAAAGTACGCAGCATGACGTGGGCTGGACAGTACTATTGAATTCAGAATAGCAATCGTATCTCCGCGCAAATACCGTGCAGAGCGGGTGATTAGACCTGGATGACCCTCGTGATGAATGCGTGCTCCCACTCCCTGACAATAACGATAGTCGTCTCGACTCAATAGTTCTGGAAAAGCCAATACTTTTTCTTTTAGGTTGATGAGGGCTGCATCACAGCGAACCCAAAACACGCGTCGCTCAGCAATAACACCTGCTTTATTAAATCCGGCATCGCTTAAGAGGCCCGCATACCAGTGGTGAGCAGACTCATAGACACTCGTTTTAATGGAGTCTGCTCCGTACCAAACACCATGCGACCCATCGGAATAACGACTTTTACCCCAGTTACTAAAGGGGTAGGCAATGGCGCTATCAACCAGTGCTCGCTCAAATGGCCTATCAATAATTGGCAAAAGCGAATCAAATCCTGGCAGCTTCATTTCGAGCTCGACTTGTTCAGCCATATGCCAATCGTCTTCAGAGCTACTCAAGTCATCAAATATATTTTGACTCTCAATGAATGAAACAATGTTGCGCGCTAGGTCATCATGCACGTCGATCAGCGACAAGCCAGTAAACAAACGATCCATTAGATACCTCTGTTGCGCTCAAGATAGGAGCGAATCATGAGTAAGCCGATAAAACCAAATTCCTTGACTAGTTCAACTGGAGTCCGGCTCTCAAATGCTTTGTTTTTGGTTTTCATCCAGCCGTACAGATACTCTGGGTTACGCGGAAAGAGCAGCCGTAGGTTTTTATGTATTCCGAGTAAGTGGCTCACACGGTCATATTGATCTTGGCTGCCACCAATCGGCTCCCCTTGTCTGTACCGGCTCAAGGCAGCGCGATTGGACGGGGCAAGCCCAAGTAAAGCCAATTGATCTTCTGTGGGCAAATCCCAATGATCCAGCAGTTGCATCACCATTTTGGCTAATGCGCCACGGTCGATGGGACGGTCCTTTTTAGCATGGGCCAGCATGAGTACTCCTGTTAATTGTTTTATAAGTAACTTATTATGTTTTAATTATAACAATTAATTGACCAAAAAGAGGAATTTTTACCAAACCCCTACTTCCGCAGGGGATGGTCGTAGCCTGCTACCTGCACGATGCGGTATTTATTTGAACGACCCTTTGCAGAGTCTGGAACTTCCACTGCGGTGAGCTTACCGCCCCAGACACAGCCGGTATCCAGTCCGCTGACATTGCGCTTCTGAATCAATCCGAGCGTTGACCAGTGCCCAAAAATAACGTGGGTGTTTGCGGTCTTGCGCTGCTTTACTTCAAACCAGGGTAGATAGCCTTTCGGACTCGCCTCTAATCCCTCTTTACTCTCAAATTCCATTTGCCCTTTGGGTGTGCAAAAACGCAGGCGCGTTAGGGCATTGGTGATGACGCGCAGGCGATCGTTTCCTTTTAAGGAATTACTCCATTTGGTTGGCGTATTGCCGTACATCTCAGCCAAAAAGCGTTTGTAAGTCGATTTGCGTAGCGCCTTCTCCACTTCATGGGCGCACTCGAGGGTTTGGGTTAAATCCCAATAGGGCAGCACCCCTGCATGAACCAGTAAGGCATGGCCATTGCTCAGCGCCATTGGGCGGTGGCGCAGCCAATCGATCAGTTCTGCTCGGTCTTTGGCTTTTAAGATGCCATCCAGGGTATCAAGTGGGCGCGATCCCCGCAGCCCCGCATCGCGCGCTAAGAGATTGAGATCATGGTTGCCAAGGATGCATTCGGCAATGCCTTGCTCTTGCAGTTTTTTGAGGCGCCGCAATGTTCCTAAAGAATTGGGGCCGCGATTGACGAGGTCGCCCAAGCAAATGAGTTTTGATTTCTTGGGCAATTTGGCAATCAGTGCATCGAGCTGCACTAAACAGCCCTGCACATCGCCGATAGCGTAAACGGATGACATGGACAAAGTGTAGTGGATTAAGAGTGAATGGGTATAGCGCTAGTACTTAAGCTGTTAGGCTATTGAGCCATTTTGCAGCATCGGTAATGGCGATGCCATTTCGGAATTCCTCTTGTCTTAAATTGAAAACAAGCTGCACAGCTTTGGTCTGTGGAAACTGAGCGGCAAACCGAGTTAATGCAGTGTGGGGCTTGGTATCACTTAATTTACATTCAATCAGATGGCTTAACTGTTGCCCATTACTGAGAGCAAAATCTACTTCAGCACCATCTTTAGTGCGAACGTAATGAAGACCGGCGTCTTGACCAGTGCTATCCCGCAGAAAGTCCGTTTGTTTGAGTAGCATGCCGGCGACCGCATTTTCTAAGCGAACTCCTGGATCACCGCGTACCAGCCCTGTATCAAAAAAATAGACCTTTGGCATTTGCAGCATGGACCGAGCAATGTTGTGGTGCCAGGGCTGGATCGTGAAAACAATAAACAGGGCTTTTAGTATTTCAAGATAGTGTTTTAGAGTAGTGGGGGAGACCGCTAAGTCACGTGCGATGGATGCAAGGGATAGGGGTGATCCAACCCGTTCACGCAATAATTCAATGAAGAGGCGCATCGTTGTAATTTCATGAAGGCGTGAGAACTCCAATACATCTTCGCGAATCAGGTCGGTAAAGTATTGCGCACGCCAGCGGTCGGCCTCTATTGCATTTGGAGCTAAACAGGGCTCCGGAAATCCGCCACGCACTAGCAAATGATCCAGTGCAATTGCTGGACTTTCTCCTTCTTGAGTGCACCATTCGCGCACTGAAATGGGATGCAATCGAAATGAAAAATAGCGCCCCGCCAAAGATTCACCGGATTGCCTAAAGGTATCCATTCGAGCGCTACCGGTAACGAGTAGCGCTTGGCCGTTAGGGCGTGCATCGATTACACCCTTAAGCCACGTTTTCCAGTTGTGCATTTTATGGATTTCATCCATTACCAAGAGATCAGCCGCCGGACTCCAGGATTGATTTTGTAAAACCATGCGGTCCGCAAGCACGTCCCAATTGAGGTATTGGGCCTGGTTGAACTTGCCCATCAACTGCCGGCTGAGGGTAGTTTTACCCACCTGCCGAGGGCCGGTTAAGACCACAGCCTTGCTGGCAAGGTCTTTGAGAACAATCTGGTCGAGATAACGTTTCATGCGACTATTATATAGTCAGTTGGATAAAAGTCGCGACTTTTATCCAATTATATGTAAAAAAGTCGTAGTAAATAGATTGTGGGAAGCCGTATTGCAGTAGCTCGTAATAAAGTCACAGATAAGCGTAAGGTTGTATTATTAAATATATATTTAAATATACGTTATAATTTACCAAGACACCAGGAGATGCTATGGAGCGCCTTTTAACCAACTTAACCGCATCGTTAACCGAGTTACGCGAGCCGAATAAGGTAATAGCCAGAGCAGGCAATCAGCCGGTTGCCATCATGAATCGCAATGAGGCGATAGGCTATTTTGTACCTAAGAGCGCCGTTGCCGATGTGGAGATGCTGTCAATATCGAATGCAGAGCTCGACGCCTTCATGCATACCAATTTATCTGAAATCGCCCATGTGTTGGATTATTTGAAAGATAAATAAATGACCCAATTTGCAATTCTTGGGCCATCGCAAGTCATTACTCTGCACGATTACCTGATAGGTCGGCATGAGCTACAGGGTTTATCCAAAGACAAATCACTGGATGCGGTTTTGGAGCGCGTACACAATCGAGTGCGTTATGGATTTATTGTCGATGCATACGAATTAGCAGCCTGTTATGCCAGCTTTATTGCAAAGGGGCATTGTTTTAATGAGGCTAATAAGCGAACCGCTGCAGCAACATTGTTCTTTGTGCTGAAGGCAAACCAAATTGAAATTCAGTTTAAGGGACATGCGCTTGGCGAGTGGATTGTTGCCATTGTCAATAATGAAAAGACAGAAACAGAACTTGCAGTCTGGCTAAGGCAGCAGCCTCATGCAGCGCAAAAATAAGGAACGTGACCTTTTTGGTAAATAAGTAAGTAAACCAACTTATATTGAAGTGGCAACCTTCTTCACTACGCTATACCGCACCAAGGTTTCTTTTCTAGCCTCGTCGTGGTTCACGATAGGCAAAGGGTAATCGCGGCCAAGCAAAATACCCGCGGCCTCTAATTCAATGTGACCCGCTTCCCATGGGGCGTGGATTGATTTATCCGAGAGCTTTTCTAAAGCAGGAATGTAGCGACGAATGAATTTACCTTGCGGATCAAAGCGCTGCGACTGGGTGGTGGGGTTAAAGATTCGGAAATAGGGCTGTGCATCACATCCAGAGGAAGAGGCCCATTGCCAGCCACCGTTGTTCGATGAGAACTCAAAGTCATTGAGGTGTTTTGCAAAGTAGGCTTCGCCCCAGCGCCAATCGATACCCAAGTCTTTCGTTAAGAAACTTGCCACAATCATGCGCAAGCGATTGTGCATGTAGCCGCTTTGATTGAGCTGGTGCATGGCCGCATCGACCAGGGGATAGCCAGTCTTGCCATCGCACCAGGCCGCAAAGCGTTTCTTGGCAATGGCACCGCTCTCCCAAGCAATAGAGTCGTATTCAGGCTTGAAAGCTGCGCCTTTAGCGAGGCGAGGGTGATTGGCCAAAATCATGAAATAAAAGTCACGCCAAATCAGTTCGCTGAGCCAGATGGTGGCACCCATGCTGCCCGCTAGCATTCGCCGATGGGCCTCGCGCACCAAACCCCGAATCGAGAGCATGCCAAAGCGTAAGTGGGTGGATAAATAACTCACGCCCTTCACCGCTGGAAAATCCCGTCCAATTTGGTATTGATCGATGCGCTTTAAGAAGTCTTCTAAAAAAGACTCGCCACCGTCAGATCCGGGAGGTAGGTAGCTTTCAATACCGGTTGCACAAAAGCCCATCGACTCGAGGGATGGAATGCCTAAATCCAGTTTTTTGGGAATGGCGGCAAATTGCCCTGGCTTTGCCTTGCATGCATGGGGTGCAAGATCACCTTCATTAAGGCGTTTAAGCCAGGCATTTTTATAGGGCGTAAATACCGAAAATACTGTGCTTGAGTTGGTGAGGACTTCCTTCTTTTCAAAAATCACTTGGTCTTTGAATGTTTCAAAGGCAATGCCTTGCTTTTCAAGGGAGGATGCAATCACAGCATCGCGCTCAATTGCGCTGGGCTCATAGTCATGATTCACCATCACGCAAGAAACCCCAAGATCGCTTGCGATTTTGGGGATGCATTCTGCTGGCTTGCCATAACGCACGATCAGGCCGCCCCCTTGCTTGCGAAGGGCGGTATCGATTTGGCTAATGCCTTGCCAAATAAAGTCTACTCGGCGATCTGCCTTGAGCGAAGTACTTTTGCTGTCTTTTAGGGGGTCTAAGATGGTGGTATCAAATACAAACACAACCCAAACCGATTTGCTGGATGCAAGCGCATGGCTCAGCGCGGCATGGTCATACAGGCGTAAATCGCGGCGCAGCCAAACCAGGCTTGCGGGGTGGGAATGGGTAGGGGAAGGAGTATTCGATAGGGCCATAGCCGCTATCTTAGGGCTTTATGGAAAATCAGGTGAAACTTAAGCAAAGTAGCGGTCTAAGATCCCCAAAATAGCTACCCCTGAAATCAAAATGCCACCCAGCTTGTAAACCAATTTGTGTTCAATCACACTCAGTTGGGTATGAATGCATTGAATGTCGATCCGAAGGGCATTAATTTCATGTTTCACTTCTTGCATTTGGGTTTGCGTCGCATAGTGTTCTTGGTGATCATTCTCATAAATACTGTCCAGGATCGCTTTTGCCTGTGGCTCTGTAAACCCACTGGACTGTAGGTTTTTAATAATGCAATAGGTATCTACGGGACGATGGATCATAACAATTAAATAAAGTGAACTACTAACACTACTTATTTTAATGATGATGCTTTAAAGCTCAAAGTAAAAAATAGTTTGTAGGACAGCAGGGTGATTAATGCGTGATGATGGCGACAAGATTGCGTATGTTGTTAAAGGCCAATGTATGGATGCGCCCCAAAGCTTTCTTATCTTATCCATACTAATAAAATACTAAAAAGATTTATGGTCGAATGTACATTGTTTCGAGAGAGGGTAATTGCGTGACTACTATAAGTGCTGGTAAGGCTAGGATGAGCTTATGCCGCTTGATTGATCGAGTAGCAGAGACGCACGAAATTATCCGAATATCCGGAAAAACGACAAATGCTATTTTAGTTTCTGAAGAAAAGTGGAACGCCATACAGGAAACTCTTTACTTATATGAAAATCCTGAAACACATAAGTCAATTAAGGAATCAATGAATACACCGTTGACGGAGTGTGGGCGTAAACTAAATTGGTAGTTATCCACCCGTATTTGGATTGCCAATTACATTAATGCATAATTTTTTTTTGAAAAAAACAGATAAAAACTTTGCATTGTTAAAGATCTTGCTCGTTTAATAACAGCTTCCGGTAAGACGACAGCCCAAGGAATAGAATAGCTATATGGATAGTATTTTTTTCGTTTTTTCCAAGCTAGCGCACATCCTGATTGAGCCCCTCAATTGGCTCATGATTTTGATTGCTTTTGCGTTGCTATTTTTACTGCTGCGCAAGAACCACCTTGTGCGGCGAGTATTGGGCATTGCTCTCTGTTTGGGATTCTTCATTGGCTACATGCCAACTTCACAATTTGCGATGCGAATCTTAGAAGATGCGGTGCCGCAGACAGTACTGACTCCTGAGTTGTCGGCTCAAGTGGGCGGCATTCTGATATTGGGCGGCGCGATTGAGGGCGGTCCCATTGCGCGTGATCGTGGCGAGGTATCGATTTATTCCTCTGCCGAGCGGGTAACAAAAGCATTACAGCTGCTACGCCAACATCCAGAGCTGCCCTTTATCTTTAGTGGCTATTCAGGACGCTTACTGCCACAAGGGCTTTCTGAGGCCGATGCCTTTAAACAGTTACTGCAAGAACAAGGTTTAGGTAATCATCCCGGCTATTACGAGAATCAATCGCGCAATACCTATGAGAATATGCTCTATTCCAAAAAAATCATCGATGGCATTGCAGAAAAAGAAGGTGCCCCCGTTAAGCCTTGGCTACTCATTACCTCTGCAAGTCATATGCTGCGCTCAGTTCAAGTTGCCAAACAACAAGGTTTGTTGGTTGTGCCACTATCAGTCGATTATCAAACCAGTAAGCAAACGAGTTGGCATCGCTTTGATTTAGTTGAGGGGGGCGATCAATGGAATCGCTTGATTCATGAACTAGTGGGGATAACCGCTTACTGGATTGCCGGTAAAGGGGCATTTTCGGTAAAATGAAGTGACATGAGCGCTCCCAAGAAAACCTCCGGCAGCAAGAGCTCGGCTAATGCAGAAGGCCCAGGTTCGGCCTCGGCGTTTCCAGACGCGCTGCCACAGCCTAGCGCGCAACTGACCAATCAATTTTTACTCGCCATGCCGGGTATGCTGGATGAGCAGTTTGCTGGTTCGGTGGTCTACCTCTTTGAGCACAATGCCAAAGGTGCCATGGGCCTTGTTGTAAACCGCCCAACCGATGTCAATTTATCAACCCTGCTCGATAAAATTGAACTCAAGTTAGAGATCACTCCGTTTGCCGATCAAGCAGTCTATTTTGGAGGCCCAGTACAAACCGAGCGCGGCTTTGTATTGCATGAGCCGCCCCACTTCAGTGCTGCAGATGCGCAAGCTGGTATTGATGATTTAGCAAATTCAGGCGCAAGCTACAGCTCATCCTTAACCGTGCCGGGTGGCCTGACCATGACGACTTCCAAAGATGTATTGGAAGCGGTTGCCAAAGGCAATGGCCCAAAACGCTTCATCATGACCTTGGGTTATGCCGGTTGGGGCGCAGGCCAGCTTGAAGAAGAAATCGCCCTCAATGGCTGGATTAACGCTGAACTCAGCCGTGCACAAATGGCCGAGATTATTTTTAATACGCCCGCAGAGCAGCGCTACCAGCGCGCCATGAAAGCCTTAGGCTTTGATCCCGCCGATCTATCGGGGCAAGTGGGGCATGCGTGATGCATTCAATGCATCGAAGCGCATAGCCCAGCCAATCCAGTAGATAAGCCAACCCTTTTATTTAAAACCAATCATCAAAGCCATTACTGCCCTCGCATTTGATTTTGGTACTCGCCGCATTGGTTTGGCGGTGGGTAATTCCATTACAGGCTCGAGTCAGGCATTGGCTCCTATCACCGCCGACCAGGACGATGTCCGTTTTGCCCTGATCGCTGCCCAAATTAAAGAATGGGCGCCCGATCAACTGGTAGTGGGATTGCCTTGTCATCCCGATGGTGCAGAACACGCCATGACCGCCAAAGCACGGCGCTTTGGCAATCAGCTCCATGGGCGTTTTGGCTTGCCTGTCGCTTGGGTCGATGAGCGCTACACCTCTGCCGTACTTGAAAGCGATCCCAGCTTTAAGAAAAGCCAAGTGAGCAAAAAAGATGGCGAACTTGACTCTGAGTCAGCCAGATTGATTTTGGAGCAGTATTTTTTGGAGCGTTTATCAAGCAAGTAATTGCCTTGTAAAAATAGCCGAGTAAATAGAATTTACAAAATAATTAGCTATAAAACCAGTGTAGCTAATTTAGCCAATACATCGTCCATCACATTGGTCGAAACACGCTCGAGTTTTTTTGCTTTTCGCGCCACTAAGTCAAGCACCCTTGGCTGATCACAGCGAACGACGCCCACTGTTTTGGTCCCGATTAGGTCTACTGTAAATCCAGCCACCCGAGCAAAATTACCACCCGTAGTGATAGGCACCACAAGAGGTGTCTTGGTTAGTTTATTAAAAGGTTCTGGTGATATCACCAGTACAGGGCGAACTCCCTTTTGTTCATGACCAGAAGTGGGATCCAGAGAAACTAAATAAATATCGCCTCGATTCATTACAAAATCTCATTGCCTACTGGAGTAAGGTCTAGCCACTGCTGATCCTCTTTAGGCATTTTTGCTTTTGCATCGCATTTTGCTAATAAATCGACCAATT
>Ga0247844_1007350_pt1 | contig 12562 bp, 15 predicted proteins | sample LaCtaG_FD_192421 | JGI IMG/M metagenome (GOLD analysis project Ga0247844, IMG submission 192421) | Freshwater microbial communities from meromictic Lake La Cruz, Castile-La Mancha, Spain - LaCruzMarch201714.5m_1 | ecosystem: Environmental > Aquatic > Freshwater > Lake | place: Spain: Castile-La... | reverse complement strand
GATATCATCTTTGTTCCGGTGGCCCAGAACCTGGTGACCATCGAAGGCGCCGTAAAACGCCCCATGATCTATGAGATGCTGCCGGGCGAGTCGCTCACCGACCTCATCCGGTATGCCGGTGGGCTCAATGTAAATGCCTACCCCGATTTCGTGCAGGTGCAACGGTATGTTGACGGGGAGGTGAAGCTGCTCGAATGGAACCTGGCCGATGCGCTCAGCGGCAAGATCACCATATCGCTGCAAAATGGCGATGTGGTGCGCATCCGCTCCATCGGGAAACCGATCGAACAGTTTGTGCAGATCAGCGGAAGCGTTTATTACCCGGGGAGGTATGACCTGGTAAACAGCCCCACCCTGGGCAGTTTGCTCAACCGGGCACAGTTTACCACCCAGGCCAAAAAGGACCTGGTGTTTGTTGAACGCCTGAGGCCCGACGAAACCGTAGAGGTGCTTACGGTGCCCTGGGTCGATCTGCAAAGTACAGGGAAAGACTTTCCACTGCAATCGAAAGATGTGATCACGGTGCCGCAACTGGCAAGCTACCGCGATGTGGCCAAAATTGCCGTGACCGGCCATGTGCGCGATCCCTTCGAAAAAACACTGGCCCTGGGCGACCGCATCAGCGTGAAACAGGCCATCGAACTGGCCGGCGGACTGAAGACCAGCGTTTACCCGGTAGCCTATATTTTCAGGCGCAACCTCCTGAACCCGCTGGAGATGCAGTACATCCGCGTTGACCTGGCACAGGCCGATGATATCCCGCTGCAGCCCGGCGACCAGTTGAATGTGTACGACAACACCCTCTTTACCAACATCGGGGAGGTGCGTGTGCACGGGGCAGTGAAAACACCCCATGGCATGACCTACGACAGCGGATTGACCATCCGGGACCTGCTCACCACCGCTGGTGGCGTGATGACCGGGGCTGCCCTGAACCGGGTCGAAGTGTTCCGTACCATCCTGTCGCCTGATGGGCCCGCCCGGATCGAGACGCTGACATTATCAGTCGATACATCCTACCGGGTGATCAATCCTGCCAATTTTGCATTGCAACCTTACGATCAGGTAGTGATCAGGCTGATCCCCGAATTTACCACAGGGCGTATGGTGGAAATCTCCGGTGAAGTGGCCTACCCGGGCGTTTATGTATTGGGCCCGGGACAGGTGCACCTGAGCGAGGTGATCGGCATGGCCGGTGGGATGCTCGAAAGCGCCGACGCCTTCGGCAGCAGGTTATACCGTACATTCAACAAAACAGGAGGCATAACCATGGATCCGGGAAAGGCAGTACGCAGAAATGGGAATATCCGGTTTGACCCTATCCTGATGGAGGGAGACATTATCAACATCACCCGGCGCGAAAACACGGTAGCCATCCGCTACAGGGCCACGGGACTGGAACGTACTTATGGAGAAGAGGGCATAAGCACCCTGGTCTACCAGGGTAAAAAATCGGCCCGCTGGTACATCAGTCATTACGCCGGCGGATTTGCGCCCGACGCCGACAAAAACTCCGTGACGGTCGTATTGAAAAACGGCCAGATGAAGGGAACGGGAAAGACGATCTTTGGGATAAGAAAATATCCAAAAGTGACTACCGGCGCCCTCATCCAGGTGAAAATGAAAAACGTAAAGAAGGAGCGTGACGAAAACGTGACACGCATAACGAAATAATGTGACAACGTGAAGGGAACTTTGAGCCTTAAATGTTGAAAACCCACACACGGGGAGGAAAACTGAAACCTGAACTTGGAAACCCCGGATGTAAAAATTTAAATATATTTCTAAAAAGCACTATATTTGGTGCATAACAGAAATAAAAGTGAATTATACTGATTTCAGACAAAAGATGTTTTCCCTGGCCTGTTTCAACGTCAACCAGGTATATGCATGGGATCCTGATTTCAACCGTAATAATTTTATCAGGTGGACGGAGAAGGGACTGTTAATCAGGTTAAAGCAGGGATGTTACACCTTTCCCGAATATAAGGGGAAGGCAGATTATCCCTATTATTTTGCAAACCGGATGTATAACCCTTCCTATATCAGTTTGCATACTGCCCTGGCTTTTTACGGGATCATTCCCGAAACAGTTGTGCAGATAAACAGTATCACTTCGATGAAAACCGCCTCCTTTTCAAACCCTTTTGGCGATTATTCCTTTAAGACGGTCAGACATGGATTGATGTTTGGTTACAACCTGAAGCCGATGAATGATAACCGGATGTTTGCATTTGCCACACCGGAGAAGGCGCTGCTGGACCTGCTCTATATCTACCCGTTTTATAATACGGCGAAGGAAATGGAAAATCTGCGGATTAACGAAGATTTTCTTCAGGAAGAACTTAAGAGGGAAGTTTTGATAGAATATTTAATCCGCTTCGAAAACAAAGCACTGGAAAAAAGGACCCGTACACTACTCGATTTTTACTGTTTATGATCTCCCTGGATGTAATAAAGAATTTCTATCCTGCTGAGCTCAGGGATAACGCTTTATTCAGCAAGTATCTCCTGAAAGAGTACATTCAGCTGATGATCCTCGATTATTTGTCAACTACGCGGTTTATCAGGAAGATCGTATTTATCGGTGGTACCAACCTGCGTCTGGTAAAAGGCATTGACAGGTTTTCCGAAGACCTCGACTTTGACTGTAAGAACTTCACGGAAGCTGAATTTATTGAGATGACCGACCATGTCCTGCTGTTTCTGAAACGATCGGGACTGAAGGTGATTACACGCGACAGGGATGACGGCAAACTTAAAGCCTTCAGAAGAAGTATATATTTTCCGGAGTTGTTGTTTGAGCTGGGACTTACAGGTCATCGCGAGGAAAGGTTCATGATAAAGATCGAGAGTCAGGACCAGTTGTTCGCCTACGATCCCCTGCTGGTTTATATGAAGGGTTGTGGCTTTTTCTTCCCCTTCCCCGTTCCGTCCGACGGGATCTTATGCGCCATGAAAGTTTCTGCTATGCTTGACCGGCAAAAAGGACGCGATTTTTATGATGCCATGTTTCTTCTCGGGCAATCAACCCCTGATTATGACTTTCTGCATGCAAAATGCGGTATTGCTGATCTGGCAACATTAAAACTGGCTGTTTCGGAAATGCTGACTAAAGTTGATTTAAACAATAAAGCCAGGGATTTTGAACACTTACTTTTCGAAAAGCGAAACAGTACACGCATCCTCTTTTTCGATGATTTTATTAAAAACCTTGAACCGTGAACGTTATAAGCGTGACGAAAGGAAACGTGACGAAAACCTGTCCCGTGTCCCGCGTCCCGCGTCCCGATTTTCCGTCCCGCGTCCCGAATTATATATCATATGACAGAACCCGAAGATAAAAATACCGGCGAAATCGATGTGATCGACATCGTTCGCAAACTTTGGCAAGGCCGAAAGACCATCCTGATCAGCGCCACCCTGTTCTTCCTCCTGGGGATATTCCTGGCCCTGATATCGCCAAAGAAATATGTCTCTCAAGCTACCCTGCTCATCGAGACCGAGGCGGGGAGTGCGGCAGGGATGACCACGCTGCTGCAGCAAATTGCAGAGGCCTCAGGTGTAAGAGTAACACAGCGCACGGCGCTGGAGTCGGCGCTCTCACCCGACCTCTATCCCGTGATCACCACCAGCACACCCTTCCTGCTTGAACTGGCTGAGCAGCAGGTGAATGATCCCGAAACCGGGAAACCCATCACCGTGGCTGAGTATCTCGATCAACACCCGCCTCAGTCCCTGCAAGGTATACTGATGGGTTATACGATCGGGTTGCCAGGCAAGATTATCGGACTATTCAGGAGCGATGATGCCCAGAATGAACAAGAGGAGGGAGTAACCCAGCAAGCAAAACCTAAAAAGTACAGCCCGGGAGGTGATACCATCAGACAGGATCCTGCTGCATCGCATTCCATTGAAGATACGGGTCTTATGGTAAAAACGACCACCGGACCGGGAGCGGAAATAAGCGCCATCGACGCCCGCATCCAGCAGCCCCTGGCGCAGGATCTGTCGCAGCCGCTTACGAAAGCACAACTGATAACAACGGGCCGGCTCAAAGCCTGCATTACCACCGAGGCAACGGTGAGTAAAGGAAAAAACCGGATGGCCAGCCCCAACATGCTTACGGTAAGCGTTGAGGTACACGACGCGGAGGTGGCTACCCAGCTAACCCGGCTGGTGGTGGAAAACCTTACCCGGTACATAACCGAGTACCGGACCCGGAAGGTGAAAAACGACCTGCAGTTCATCAACAGCCAGTTGGCCGATGCAGAGGTAAAGTATCGCCGCGCCCAGCAATCGCTGGCCTCCACCACCGACCGAAACCAGAGCATCCTGCTGGCCACTGCCCGCACCGATGCCAGCCGCCGGCAGTCGGAATACACCCTGGCATTTAATGTATTCAACAGCCTGGTGCAAATGAAAGAACAGGCCAAAATCAAAGTGCAGGAAAACACCCCCGTGTTTACCATGATCGAACCTCCGTCAAAAGCCGGAAAGATCAGCCAGGGATCCAAGATCGAGATGATCATGCTGTTTTTAGGGATATTGGCCGGGGTGGGGATTGTGTTTGGGAAGCCGGCACTTGTTAAGTTGAAGGGGCAGTTGAAGGAAACGTGATGGATAATAGTAACCGCACCGCGGCGGCGCCTGTGGCCCGGACATGTCAATTGCCATTTAAACTTTCTATATGCATACTGAAAAAACGACAACCATCAACTTGAACTATTGCGAAACGGATCGGGCGAAGAGATGAAAATCCAAAACAGATGATAATTTGGAAACAATAATTTTAAGACGTGAATCAAAAGAAAATGCCAATCTGTTATTAAAAGTGGCCAGAAAGTTAAATATCAATGCGCGGAAATTATCAACTGAAGAAACTGAAGATATGGGCATATTGTTATCTATCAATGACGGAATGAAAAGCGGATTGCTTGACGATGAAGAAAAATCTGCATTTATCCGCAACCTTAAAACCATATGATTATTGAAATTAGCCGAAAATTTAAAAAGCAGGTCGAGGCATATTTGCTGCTTTTGATCATCGATCTGAAATCTACAAGTATTTTCCCTGGGCGAATTTTTATTCAGAACCAATTTAATCCTAATTGCAACCCCGAACAAAATTGCCATTTTCTATAATGATTAATCAATATTCAATATTCGATATTCAATCGACCTGCAAAAACAAATCGTAAATCGCAATTCGTAATCGGTTCGAAGGTGCAGCTGTGCGGCGCCAGCTACCGCCAGGACGTGGGCGACACGCGTTACAGCGGCAGGGAGATGGTGGTGCGGAAACTCACCGAGATGGGCGCCAGATCGGCATCCACGATCCCTACGTGGATTACTGGTACGAATTGGAGGAGCAGGACACCTACCCCTCGCCCGGCGGCCCCATCGCCATGATCGATGCCTTTGGCATCCTGAACGATACTCAGATCAGACGCTATTGAGAATTGAGCTGCGAGGTGAAGGCCCTGGGACGGGGGCATTTGGCCCTGTTGAAAAGGGAAGTGCGGGAGAAACAGGATCGCTTATAATTGTATATGTTTGCTTAGGGATCCATTAACAAAAAGATATAATAAATTTCTTTACAAACGAACAATGATGATTATATTTGTTCGTTGAAAACGAATAATAGCCTAATCTGATGACCAACGAGCGGCTTAAAGAAATCATGTTCGATCAGAAGGATGTTTTTACCAACAAAAAGCATCTGATTCATCGTGATATTGAACTGGATAAATACATAGCAACCAGTCAGGTCGTCATTATTTCCGGTATCCGCCGATGTGGCAAATCATCCTTGTTGTTCCTGATCAAGGAGAAAATGAACCTGGATGAACAGGACTATTGCTATTTCAATTTCGATGATGAACGAATCATTTCCGATGTTGCCATTTTGGAGGAAATATACAACCTGCATATCGAAGTATATGGAAAAGAACCTGTGCTGTTCCTCGATGAAATTCAAAATATCGGCAACTGGGAAAAGTTCGTTAACCGCATGTTTGAACAGGGGATCAAGATTTTTGTGACGGGTTCAAATGCCAAACTGCTCAGCTCCGAAATTTCAACAAGCCTTACCGGGCGAAACAAGCTCATCGAGCTGTTCCCATTTTCTTTTTCCGAATACCTGCGGTTTATCGGACATCATTACGACCTTAACCGGTTGGCCCCAAAATCGAAATCACTGCTGCTGAAAGATTTTAATGCCTATTTCGAAACTGGAGGTTTCCCGCTTGTTGTCAAAGAAAACGACACCGAACTGATCAATGGCTATTTCCAGGATATATTATACCGCGACATCATCTCCCGGTACCGGCTCACCCAGGTGAATGAGATCAGACAAATCGGTTTATACTTTGCCTCCAACATCGGGAAACTTTTTTCATACGCTACCTTGCAGGAGATTTCAGGGGTAAAAAGCCTGAGTTCAATCAAGGATTATTTACATTATTACGAACAGTCGTATCTTTTTATTTATCTGAAGAAGTTTGATTATTCGGTGAAAAAGCAAATAATGAATTCCAGGAAGGTTTACACCATCGACCCGGCATTCGCACATCGGCTGGGATTCAATTTTTCTGAAAACAAAGGACGCATCCTTGAGAATATTGTTTTTCTGGAGTTGCTCAGGCGAGGGAAAGAGGTTTATTATCATACAGGCAAAAAGGAGTGTGATTTTTTAGTTAAAGAGGGCATTGCTATTACCGAAGCCATACAGGTATCATACGAGTTGAATGTAAACAACCAGCAGCGGGAGTACCAGGGCTTACAGGAAGCCATGAATGTTCATCACCTGAACGAAGGACTTCTGCTAACCAATACCATCGACGAATCATCCAATCCTTCAACTGCCGGAATAAAGGCTGTCCCTGTTTGGCAATGGTTGCTGAAAAAGTGAAAGCCCCGGCCGGGGAGATCTGGCCCGGTTGAAAAGGGAGGTGCGGGATGATTGAGCCATTACATTAATGAAAGTACTATGAAAACAGTTCAAGAGCCAATGGAACACTTTGAACAATTTTAACAAGCTTTATCTTCTCAACCGGTACCCGTACCTCTCTGACGATTAACCGAAGCCCAACGCAAGGTTTTAAAAATAATTAAAAGCAACACAACAATTACCATTAAAGCCATTGCAGATGAGTTAAAGATTAATATTTCAGCGGTACAAAAACACATTGAAAAGTTAAAAGAAAAAGGAATTGTCGAACGCACAATACTTACAAACAGACTGAGGTTAAATTAATATATTTGATAGTGCCACGTAATGCTCTTTCTGTTAGAATTAAGTTCAAAACTAAGTGGAATTCGTAAAATAGTGCCTCATAATGCTCTTTTTGTTGCATTTAATGAAGTTAATTGTATTCTTGTATAAAAAAGAGCTATATGATGCACTTTGAAGGATTAATTAAAATTATTAAAGAGCGCAGGGAAATGTTACAAGTCACACAGGAAACCTTAGCAGAATTAAGTGGAGTTGGCTTAAGAACCTTGAAACAGTTTGAAAGTGGGAAAGGGAATCCTACATTGTTGACATTACAAAAGATAGCAGATGTTTTGGGGATGGAAGTTAGTTTAAACCTTAAAAAGGCATCTCTTACTAAATGAGAAAGGCAAAAATACTTTTCAAGGATGAGGAAGCAGGTGTTATAACACAACACGATGATGGTTCCTTTACTTTCTCTTATAATGATACCTGGGTGGCAGACAACAACAAACCAGGTATAAGTCTTACTTTGCCAAAAACCGTTGAAGAGTTTCATTCAAAATTTTTATTTCCTTTTTTTTACAATATGCTTCCTGAAGGTTCTAATAAACAAGTGGTTTGCAGGTTTAATAAAATTGACCAATCCGATTACTTTGGGTTGCTAATAACTACAGCAAAATATGATAGTATTGGAGCTGTTCGGGTAATAAAAATTGATTAATAATGAGTTTGCCTGAAATAAATTTTTGTCCCGGTACTTTAGCTGAAGGCTTTCATACTTACAGTAGAACCTGTTTAAACAGGGTGTTTCAGGGAAAGACTGTTTATCATATTTTACCATATGATTCGCCGTCATCTGATGCTGAAACGACTGAACTTTTTGAACAAAACAGAAAACGAATGTCTATTTCAGGAGTACAAGAAAAATTTTCAGTGCTACTTGAAAAGAACAAATTAAGACTGATAAATGATGGCGAGCGCGGAACATATATTCTGAAACCTATCCCCGGTGTTGGCAAAAAGCCTGACCAAATGCCCGCTAACGAACATCTCACTATGCAAATTGCACGGCAGGTTTATGGAATAGAGACAGCAGAAAACGCATTGATTTTCTTCAGGAATGGTTATCCAGCTTATATAACAAAGCGTTTTGATGTTAAAGAAGATGGCTCAAAGCGAGCACAAGATGATTTTGCTTCATTAGCTGGTAGAACATCTCAAACCCATGGAGAACACTACAAATATTTGGGAAATTATTTAGAGTTATTTCAATTATTGAATGCTAATTTATCTACATACAAATTAGAAGCACCAAAACTATTAAAAATACTCGTCTTTAATTATCTGTTTTCAAATGGAGATGCCCACTTTAAGAACTTTTCATTGCTTGAAACCCCTATGGGTGACTACAGACTAAGTCCTGCCTATGACCTCGTAAATAGTCGTATTCATATTGATGACAAAGACTTCGCATTAGATGATGGGCTTTTGCCAGGAAATCTGGCACAGGGCAAAATTAAGATACAATTTGCCAAACTAGCTGAAAATGCGGAAATCAGTGCAAAGGTTTTTAATGACGTATTGAAATTAATGGTATCGAAATCTGCTCTTGTTGAAAAAATGATATCAGCCTGCTTTCTTAGCGAATCGACAAAAAGGAATTATTGGCAATCTTATAATGGACGACTAAAACAATTTGTCGACTGCAACCTGCAACCTGAAACGCTAAACCCATGAAGACCATAAAATAGGTAATTCATAAAGAGGGTAAATTCTATGTCTCTCAATGCCTGAATGTAGATGTATCCACCTCGCTGATAAAAGTCGGGATGAAGGACTTCTGAAACTGAAGGAACAGACCATACAAACACTCGAAAATAGCATCAAAGAGCAGGAGGGATACATCAAACAACTCACCCAAAAGACGGAATTAGCCGATAAGAGCGTAAAAGATATTGCCATCAAAGCCATTGAAAGCTCAGCTAAAGTGCAACTGTTCGAAAACCCGGCAGGGAAAAAGGTAAATGAATAAGAAAAGTCAACTAATTACCGGCAATGACAGATCGCGAACCTAACCTTGAACCTATGGAAGCAATTTATAAATTAAAAGCCAGCGAGTTGGATATTTCCTTAGTCAAGGCCATCAAAAGCCTTTTCAAGGGCCCGCCACCACGATGATCCGGTCGCCCGGGATGCCAAGGTAACCCGATGCATGCCTTGAAGGATTTGGTTCAGTCAATAGGGATTGGATAAGCATTGTTCAATCAAAACCGATGTACCAACAGTTCGTGAATTTGAAAAGCGCTTTTCAACGTGAGATAGATTCAACCGGAATTTCGGGAACGATATCTCCCTGAGGGTGAGATGCTGCTGGAAGAGGAATTATCATTTGCCTGATACGATGAAAAGGATCAAGATTAGAAAGTATCTGAATGAACATAATTGTGGTTTCAGACTATATTTTTGTAAATTTGTTAAACTATGCCAGAAATATTCAGAACACTTGGATTTGTTTTCTTCTTCTATTCGAATGAAGGACAGGAACCTATACATGTACACGTGAGGAAAGCGGGTGGGTTTGCTAAGTTTTGGATTGATCCTGTTGAACTTGATTTTTCACAAGGCATGAAAATTACAGATATAAAACAAGCAGAAGAACTGATATTCGGACATTTGGAAATGATTAAAACGAAATGGAATGAAATACATGGTAGCTGAACTTCTGTTTAAGGCAACTAAAGTTTGGTATGAAAATGGCAGGATTTGTATCTTGCTTTCTGATAAAAAAGAGATCAGGTTTCCAGCTGAGTTGAATGATAAACTCAAAAAGGCTTCCCCTGATCAATTGAAAAATATAGAGATTATCTGTGATGGCACCGGGCTACATTGGCCCGACCTCGATGAAGACCTTTCTATAACAGGAATAATCGAAGGACGCTATTCTGCTTGAAATCTGAACAACTGACAGACGACAGACGATGGAAGACAGTCATCAGTCATCAGTCTCCTCCAACCAAAAAAGGGAGAACGTTTCCGCCCTCCCTTCGCATGAAAGTCGTCCCTGATTAAAGGGTAACAGAAAGTTCGGCCGTATGGCCGGGGGTGTCGGTGGCTTTGGCGACTTCCAATTTGACTCAATCGATTTCCCCCGCAGGAGAATCTTTCCTGCTTCCTACCCAACAGGACTACAGCAATGAATTAAAACGCATTGAAGAACTCGTTCACCAGGCGCGCAACGAAAACAAAGAGATCGTGGTCGTAATGGGCCAAGGATGACCGATGATGGATGACCGATGACCAATGAACAAATAAAATCATACAAATTTGAGAAACTTGAGGTCTGGCAAATTTCTCTTGTTCTTTCAGATATAATCTATGAGGTAATCAAGAGTCTTCCCAAAGAGGAAGATTTCAACCTGAAAGGACAAATGCGCAGGGCAGTAACTTCTATAAGCCTGAACATTGCAGAAGGTTCAACAACTTCATCAAATAAAGAACAGGCAAGTTTTCTACGTATTGCCTTTCATTCAACGATTGAAATCATAGCTTGTCTGAAGCTGATCGAAAGACGAAAATACCTAAAGCCAACCGATCCATTAATGATCCAGGCATATGAAGAAACAAATCATGAATTTGCAAGACTCTCAGCCTTTATAGCATCCCTTAAATGACAGGCGACGGACGACAGGCGACCGACGACGGACCTCGGTCATCCGTCATCGGTCATCCGTCCTCGGTCCTCGGTCATCCGTCCTCGGTCCTCGGTCATCCGTCCTTTTAGCTTGGATGCGAAGTGAAAGCCTTGGGACGGGGGCATTTGGCAAGGTTGAAAAGGGAGGTGCGGGAGAAATAGTTTCGCTTATATCTTTGTATCTTTGTATTTTATCGTGAAAATGATGGGGAATAAGGTAACAGGCTAACAGGGTGACAAAGTAACAGGGTAGAAAAAATTCGGAATTTGTATTTTGTTGTTTGTAATTTGCGACTTTCCCTGGATTCGAAAAATGCCCGTTAAAGTTGCACATCCTGTGACCGACCGGGCGAAGCTATGTTAAGACGACAGACGACGGACGACAGACGACGGTCATCCGTCATCGGTCATCAGTCTTCTGTCGACCTGCAACCTGCAACTTGAATCTAAAATCAGTATCATGAAACTCACACTCGTAATTAAAAAAGGTAAAAGTGGTTACCTTATCGGGCAGTTAAAGGAATTACCTGCCGTTTTTACCCAAGGGCTAACAGTTGAGGAGGTAAAAGTAAATATAGCTGATTCTCTTGAACTTTATCTGGAAGATATTCGGGAACAATATATCCCTGAGGGTGAGATGCTGCTGGAAGAGGAATTGTCATTTGCCTGACACGATGAAAAGAATCAGGTTTATAAAGTACCTGAATGAACATAACTGTGGTTTTGTAAAACATGGTGGTAAACACGATAAGTATATGAATCATGTAAATGGGAAACGAACAAATATACCCCGGCATCCCGATATTGATGAGGATCTATGTGCCTTGATATGCAAACAATTAGAAATTCCTAAACCCTGAACACTTACCACCTGCAATAATAAAAGGGGCCCGCATCGCTGCAGACCCCTTGCCCATGAAAAAAGAATGATAGTCCCTGATTAAAGGGTAACAGAAAGCCCGGCCGTATGGCCGGGGGTGTCGGTGGCTTTGGCGGTGATGGTGGTGCCGGCAACATTCGACACCGCCACCGTGGAGGTGAAGACATAGTTACCGGCGGTGAGGTTGGGCACACAGGCACCCTGTTCGATCATGATGCCATCGGCATCGGTGATCTTCACGGTCACCCCGGCAAGCTGAAAATCGTCGCCTGCCACCACGATGATCGGGTCGCCCGGAATGCCACGATAAGCCGATGCATGCCTTGAAGGATTTGGTTCAGTCAATAAGGATCGGATAAGCATTGTTCAATTTGAGAATAAAGTTCGTTCACTTTATGAACCAGTAAAGAATAAACCGGGAATGATCAACACCTGATAAGACAATCAATGCTTTTCGGATCCTGAACGATGGCCAGATCAGGAGGTACCTTGAGCTTGGATGCGAGGTTAAAACACTCGGTCGGGGAAATTTGGCCAGGTTAAAGCAGGAAGTGAAAGAGAAATAATTTGACAAACAATTTCCTTTTTGCTAAATTTGTATTGGAAGCATAGAAAAAGATGAATAGTGATGGAAGTAAGTGGTCACTTTGATGAACAATTGAAAAACCGGATTATTGGCGCACTTGATGGTTCGGGTGTGCGAAAGGTGATCTTATTCGGCTCCTATGCCACCGGACAGGCTGATAAGGATAGTGATATTGATCTGCTGGTG
>Ga0247844_1007346_pt1 | contig 12569 bp, 4 predicted proteins | sample LaCtaG_FD_192421 | JGI IMG/M metagenome (GOLD analysis project Ga0247844, IMG submission 192421) | Freshwater microbial communities from meromictic Lake La Cruz, Castile-La Mancha, Spain - LaCruzMarch201714.5m_1 | ecosystem: Environmental > Aquatic > Freshwater > Lake | place: Spain: Castile-La... | reverse complement strand
CGATTGTGGTTACCGAGCCAACTGTACTTGTTGCTAGTTCAGTACTCACTACTCCTATTGCTTGTAATGGTGGAACAGCTGTAGTAACCGTCTCTGCAACTGGTGGAACGGGAGCATATACAGGAACTGGAACTTTTACAGTAAGTGCAGGAACTTATAACTATACCGTTACAGATATCAACGGATGTAATTCAACGACAACGATTGTGGTTACACAACCAACAACTCTTGCTGCATCTTCTGTTATCTCAACACCAATTGTTACCTTCGGCGGAACGGGAGTAATTACAGTTACCGGATCGGGCGGATCAGCTCCTTACACAGGAACAGGAAATTTCACTGTTAATTCTGGGACTTATACCTATACCATTACTGATGCGAACGGATGTACAAGTACTACAACCATAACTATCACTGAACCTGGAGTGCTTTCAGCAAACCCTATAATTACAACTCCAATTGCTTGTTTCGGAGGAACGGCTGCAGTAACTGTTTCAGCTACTGGTGGAACAGCTCCTTATACTGGAACTGGAACATTCTCTGTTGTTGCTGGAACTTATACCTATACTGTAACTGATGCAAATTCAAATACGGCTACTACAACAATTACAGTTATAGAACCTAATGCACTTGTAGCTAATTCTCTAATCACCACGCCTATTGATTGTAATGGTGGTTCTGCTGTTATAAGCGTTTCTGCAACTGGTGGAACGGGAGCATATACAGGAACTGGTACTTTTACAGTAAGTGCAGGAACTTATAACTACACTGTTACCGATGCCAACGGATGTAATTCAACGACAACGATTGTGGTTACCGAGCCAGTTCTACTTGTTGCTAGTTCAGTTCTTACTACTCCAATAACTTGTAATGGTGGCTCGGCTGTTGTTACTGTTTCTGCAACTGGTGGAACAGCTCCTTATACAGGAACTGGAACTTTCTCTGTTGTTGCTGGAACTTATACCTATAACGTTATTGATGCCAATTTATGTAGCACTACAACTACAATTGTTATTACTGAACCTTCTTTACTTGCGACTTCATCTGTTATCACAACCCCTATTTCATGTTTTGGTGGAACAGCTACCGTAACTGTTTCAGGAACTGGAGGAACGGCGCCTTATACAGGAACTGGAAACTTTACTGTTAATGCTGGATCGTATACCTATACCGTTATTGATGCTAATCTATGTAGCACTACAACGACTATTATTGTTACTGAACCTTCTTTACTGACGGCTTCATCTGTTATCACAACACCTGTAGCTTGTAATGGTGGTTCTGCGGTTGTAACGGTTTCTGCTACTGGTGGAACTGCTCCTTATACTGGAACAGGTTCTTTCTCAGTTGTTGCTGGAACTTATTCTTATACTTTAACAGATGTTAATGGATGTTCATCTTCAACGACTATTATAGTTACTGAACCTTCTTTACTTACAAGTTCTTCTGTTATTTCAACTCCAATTGCTTGTAGCGGTGGATCTGCGGTTGTAACTGTTTCAGCATCTGGTGGTACTTCTCCTTACTCAGCAACAGGAACATTCTCTGTTGTTGCTGGAACCTATACCTATATAGTTACTGATGCAAACCTTTGTAGCTCGACAACGACTATTGTTGTTTCACAACCAACATCTTTAGCAGCCGCTTCTGTTATTACTACCCCTATTGCTTGTAACGGTGGGTCTGCGGTTGTAACTGTTTCTGCAACTGGTGGAACGGGAGCATATACAGGAACAGGAACTTTTACAGTGAGTGCAGGAACATATAACTATACCGTTACAGATGCTAATTTATGTAGTACAACAACGACTATTGTTGTTACGCAACCAACAACACTTTCGGCTTCATCTGTTATCACCACACCTGTTGCTTGTAACGGTGGGTCTGCGGTTGTAACTGTTTCAGCATCGGGTGGTACCGCTCCTTATACAGGAACAGGAACTTTCTCAGTTGTTGCTGGAACTTATTCTTATACTTTAACAGATGTTAATGGTTGTACAACTTCAACGACTATTATCGTTACTGAACCTTCTTTACTGACTTCTTCATCTGTTATCACAACGCCTGTTGCCTGTTTCGGTGGAACAGCTGCAGTGACTGTTTCAGGATCAGGAGGTACAGTTCCTTATACAGGAACAGGAACTTTCTCTGTTGTTGCTGGATCCTATACCTATACTGTTACTGATGCGAATTTATGCAGCACGACAACGACTATTATCGTTACTGAACCTTCTTTACTTGCTGCTGCTTCTGTTATCACAACGCCTATTGCATGTTTCGGTGGATCAGCTACAATAAATGTTTCAGGGTCAGGAGGAACTGCTCCTTATACCGGAACAGGAACTTTCTCTGTTGTTGCTGGAACTTATACCTATACCGTTATTGATGCCAATTTATGTAGTACAACGACGACAATTGTTGTTACGCAACCAACAGCACTTGTTGCTTCTTCAGTTATCACAACACCTGTTGCTTGTTTCGGTGGAACAGCTACATTGACTGTTTCTGGATCAGGCGGAACTGCACCATATATTGGAGCTGGAACTTTCACAGTGGTCGCCGGAAGCTACACCTATACCCTTACTGATGCTAATTTATGCAGCACGACAACGACTATTATCGTTACTGAACCATCTTTACTTACAGCGACATCTGTAATCACAACACCTGTTGCATGTTTCGGAGGGACAGCTACAATAACTGTTTCTGCAGCTGGTGGTACTGCTCCTTATACAGGAACAGGAACTTTCTCTGTTGTTGCTGGAACCTATACCTATACTGTTACTGATGTCAATTTATGTAGCACGACAACGACAATTATTGTTACACAACCAACAGCACTTATTGCTGCGTCTGTTGTCACCACAGCAATACCTTGTAACGGTGGGTCAGCACTTATAACCGTTTCGGCTACAGGCGGTACAGCTCCGTATATAGGAACGGGAACTTTCTCTGTTATCGCTGGAACTTATTCCTATACCATTACTGATGCCAATTTATGTAGCTCGACAACTACCATAGTTGTTTCTCAGCCATTATTATTAACAATAAATGCAACTATTACATCACCGATTTTATGTAGTGGTGGAAGCGCTGTTGTAGGTATATCTGGAAATGGAGGGACAGCTCCTTACACAGGCACCGGATTATTTAGTGTATTTGCAGGGGTTTATAGCTACACTATCACAGATGCAAACGGATGCTCAGCGTCAACAAGTATTAACGTTATACAACCAACGGTATTGAGTGTCGCAATTTTAGGACAAGATGTTGTTTGTTTTGGTGCTAATAATGGTCAAGCAAGTACCAATGTGATAGGAGGGACAGCTAATTATTCTTATTCATGGTCAAATTCAAGTATCAACAATAACATAACAGGATTATCTCCTGGTACATATTCCGTTATCGTAACAGATGCAAATGGATGTGTGGCATATGACACAGTTTTAATAAATGAACCTCCACAACTATTAGCAAGTTCAACCTTAGTTACTCCTATTTTGTGTAACGGAGGAACAGCAGCGGTGAATGTGACGGCAACAGGTGGTGTTGGACCCTATTTTGGAGTGGGTATTTCAAATTTACCTGCTGGAACGAATAATATAATTGTAACTGATATGAATGGTTGTACTGCCACTACTACCATAACAATTACTCAACCCACACTATTGGTTCCAAATTCAATTGTAAGCAGCCCAATATTATGTAATGGAGGCTCAGCAATAGTTACTGTTTCGGCTACAGGTGGAATTGCTCCATATATTGGAACTGGAAACTTCACTGTTATTGCTGGTACGTATAACTATACCGTTACAGATGCTAATGGATGTACAGCTATAACAACAATTACCGTAACACAACCAGCCCTGTTAACAGCAACTATTAATGCAACAAATGTATCCTGTAATGGAGCAAATAACGGACAAGCATTAGCTGTAATAAGCGGAGGTACAGCTGGATTCACGTATCTTTGGTCTAATTCGCAAACAACAATTGGAATATCCCCATTGGTACCCGCTACGTATTTTGTATTAGTCACCGATGCAAATGGTTGTACGGCAAATGCAACAGCTACAATAACGCAGCCGGCTGTATTGACTATGGCTACTAGTCAAACAAATATTTTATGTTTTGGCAATCCAACAGGATCAATTACAATTTCCCCATCCGGAGGAACTTCACCTTACTTCTATCTATGGAGTAATGGTATGACCACACAAAATTTAACGAATATACTTGCAGGAACCTATTCATTAGTTCTGACCGATAACAATGGATGTACAATTAATGGATCATTCACTTTAACGCAACCAGCTACCGCAATGACAGCAACAGAAACACACGTTAATGTACTATGTTTTGCAAACAATACAGGAGCTATTGATTTAACAGTTAGTGGTGGTGTTCCAGGATATACTTATTTGTGGTCTAATTCAGCAACAACCCAAGACTTACTAAATTTAATCGCCGGAACATATACAGTTATAATTACAGACCTCAATAACTGTTCACTTATTGTACCTGTACAAATAACGCAACCTAGTGGTATTTTAACGATAAACTCAAATGTAACCAACGTAACATGTTTTGGATATAACGATGGTCAAATCAATGTGACCATGACAGGAGGTACTGCACCCTACACCTATTTTTGGTTAGGAAGTGGGGCAACAACTGAAGATCTTACCAATGTATCACCAGGTTCCTATACATTAGCCGTTACCGATAATAATAACTGCGTAACATCTGCAACCATTACTGTTAACCAACCAAGTACACCATTAAGTGCTAGTATTCTGCAAAATCCAATTTCATGTTATGGATATAATGACGGACAACTATCCGCAATAGGTGCAGGTGGAACAATCCCATACACCTACCTATGGAATACGGCGCAAACTACCTCTGTTATCAGTTTATTAGGAGCTGGTGGCTATACAGTTACAATAACAGATGCAAGTGGGTGTCAATCAAGTATATCTGATTTCTTAACTAATCCAACACCATTTATCGCCAATTTTGCAGTAAGCGATGCTGTAGCATGTAACCCTGCATCCATTAATTTTTACAATTCAACAATAGGAAACTATGTTAGTGCATCTTGGACGCTAAGTAATGGTACTCTGAGTAACAACCTTAATGGATTCCAAGAAATATTTAATGCTACTGGTTGTTATGATCTAACCTTAACAGTTGTAGCAGCTAATGGTTGTATTGCAACAAATACAGTGGCAGATGCTGTTTGTATAGTGGCAGGACCGACAGCATCATTCACTTCTAGCACCCCTGAAATAGATTTTGCAACAGGAGCAATTTCCTTTACCAATACATCAATAAATGAAGACCAGGTTTTATGGGAATTTGGAGATGGAACTCAATCAACCATTACCGATCCTACGCACTTTTACACGGCTCAAACTTATGGAAGTTATAACGTTACATTATTTGCGATAGATACGAACGGATGTATCGACTCCATTACACAAACATTTGAATTAAATGACGATTTAAAGGTAAATGTACCTAACTCATTTACGCCTAATGGTGACGGATTAAATGATGAGTTTATCCCGATATTCAATATGGCAAATAGTATTAAAGAGTATCGATTCGAAGTATATAATCGTTGGGGACAAATCGTATTCGAAACCAACGACATCACATTAGGATGGGATGGAAAATATAAAGGGAAAATTTGCCAAACAGGAACCTACAATTGGATAGTATATTACCAGGATTACGATAAAAATCCTTATAATATTAACGGACATGCTACTCTATTAAAATAATAGTTAACAGATAACTTAACTGTTAATAGTATCTAAAGACCTAAAAATACGCTAGAAATCCTTGATTTTATTAGAAATTAAATAGTCAAATTCCAACCATAAACATCCTCGGCTTCGCCATATTTAACGGCATCCAAGTAGGCCTTAATGCGATTTGATAATACCCTGGATTCAATTGGTGGTAATTGTAAACTTTCGTCTCTATAACCGATTACAGCTATTTGAGCAATCGTGGCAGCTGTACCAGCACCAAAAGCATCTTCTAATTTACCTTCTCTAATCGCGGTAATTATTTCTTCAACTGATACTCTACGTTCTTCCACCTCAATGCCCCATTCCTTAACTAACTCAATCAAAGTACGTTTCGTAATTCCGCGTAAGATAGTGTCTGAGTCTTCCGATGGTGTAATTAATTTACCTCCGATCTGAAAGATAATATTCATTGTACCGGATTCCTCAATATATTTGTGCTCGACAGCATCAGTCCAAAGCAATTGATGAAATCCATTAAGTTGACATTGTTTAGCAGGATATAAGGATGCTCCATAATTCCCTGCCGCTTTAGCCCGACCAACCCCTCCTACTGCTGCTCTAGTGTAATGCTCTTCAATTTTTACACGCACGGGCTCAGAATAATACACTCCAACTGGAGATGTCAAAATCATAAACTTATACGTTTCTGAAGGCTTAATTCCAACAAAATGGTCTGTTGCAAACATGAAAGGTCGAATATATAAGGAATAACCTTCTAATGCAGGTACCCAATTTTGATCTACTTCAATTAAAGCCCGTATTGCTTCCAAAAATAATGCTTCTGGTACTTCAGGCATACACATTCGTTTTGCAGATTCAGCGAATCGATGTGCATTAAGTTCAGGACGAAAAATATTGATCTGCCCTGTTTTTGATTTATAAGCTTTTAAACCTTCAAAAATTGATTGACCATAATGAATGGCCGACATAGCAGGATGCATAGGAATAGCTTGAAAAGGAACTATTTCACCATTTAACCAAGTGCCATCAGCATAATCCATAATAAACATATGGTCAGAAAATATCTTTCCAAATTCTAATTTATCCCATTCAACTCCGTTAACCTGAGACTTTTCAATTAATTGAACAGGGATTTTTTTGGAATTTGATTGCATAATATATATTTTTTTGACGTGCGAAGATACGTTTTATCGACTAGCTTAGCAAAATAATATGCCCAGCAAATTAACCAATTACTATATCTTTGTTTCATAATCACCATATATCCGTGAAAGCAAACGAAATACTTCTTAAATACTGGGGACATTCAACATTTCGACCTTTACAAGAAAAAATTATCCTTGATGTCATTGAAGGTCATGATTCCTTGGTATTATTACCCACAGGTGGTGGTAAATCAATCTGCTTTCAAGTCCCCGGATTAATTCGGGAAGGAATAACCATTGTAATTTCACCATTAATTGCATTAATGCAAGACCAAGTTCAAAATTTAAAGAAAATTGGACTAAGAGCAACAGCAATTACAAGCGCGATGAATTACAGAGAAATCGATGTGGCATTGGACAATGCTGTATTTGAAGGACTCGATTTTTTATATGTTTCACCTGAACGATTACAAACTTCCCTATTTATTGAGCGCTTAAAAAAAATGCAAGTTGGGTTATTGGTTGTAGATGAAGCGCATTGTATATCAGAATGGGGGCATGATTTTAGACCAGCTTATACAAAAATCAATCAATTACGAGCATACATTCCGAATGTACCAATAATGGCACTTACAGCCACTGCCACAGAAAAAGTTAGGGAAGATATTATTACACAATTAGAACTAAAAAAACCAAAAATACATGAAGCTTCATTTGAACGCACAAACGTAGCCTATCAAATATATAACGTCGACAATAAAATCAATTCAATCATTAATTTTTGCAAGAACCATCAAGACTTAACGGGGATTATTTATTGTAACACGAGAAAGAAAGTTAAAGAATTAGCCGCAATTCTGATCGGTAAAGAAATTTTATGTAGGATCTATCATGGTGGATTAAATCACGAAGAAAGACGGTCATCTTTAGAAGAATGGATGAAAGGCGAGAAAAAAATAATGATCGCAACCAATGCTTTTGGAATGGGGATAGATAAGCCAAACGTTCGATTTGTACTTCATCATGATTTTCCAGAAAATTTGGAGGCCTACTTCCAAGAATCTGGTAGAGTTGGTCGCGATGGCCTATTTTCAAGGGCCATTAGCTTCGTGGAAAAAGACGATTTAAATCTATTAAAAGAATCATTCATTCAAAAATTTCCTGAACCCAAGATTGTCACAGGCATCTATAAATCAATCTACAGCTTTTTAAAAATTGCCGTTGGCTCTGGAAAAGATGAAACTTACCCGATTGATTTAATAGCTTTTTGTAAATTGTATAATTATGAGCTAATAACAGTATATAACGCGCTAAAAATTCTTGAGCTAAATGATAACTTAAGTTTTTCCGAATCATTTTTTAAGCCTACCAATTTAAAATTCACGATTGGAAATTTAGAATTATATAATTTCCAACTTCAACATGAAAAATTTATCCCACTTATCACCTTACTTTCAAGAAATTACGCAGGTATTTTCGATGCATTCAAAGTAATTAATGAAGCGCAAATTTGTTCGTTCTTAAAAATTAATAACAAAGAATTAGTAAGTCAATTAAGTGCAATGGAAAAGTACGGGGTTTTGGAGATTAATTGGCGAACTATCCTACCCACCTTGACGTTTATCCACGAGAGACTTCCCGATGACTATGTTCACTTATCCTACGAGATCTTTGGAGAAAGAAAAAAAAATGCGTTTGATAAACTAGTATCTGTTACACAATTTATTAATTCAGCCAATTGCCGGTCGGTAGAATTATTAGCTTATTTTGGACAATCAACGGAACCATGTGGACATTGTGATAGTTGTTTGAAAAAAAATCCCATAAATAACGAAGAAGACCTGTATAAAAGTGTTTTAAAAATTCTTGAGACTCCAAAATCATTCCTAGAACTTTGCGCTTTATTTCCTACTGATATTGAAAAATTAAAAATAACTATTCGACTATTACAACATGAAGAAAAAATAACGTTTAAACAAAGTCTTTTTAGTTTGATGAAATAAATGATTAAATCGCTTTTAGCAAAACACATTAAAATAACCCGATTTTATTCTTCGCCTTTTACCTGGATATTTTGTTTTTATTCCCTCGGCATTCTTTTCGAAAGTGAAATAAACAAAGAATCATACTTTTTTTCACCCTATTACATTATAATTGTACTTATCCTATTTTTGATTTTTCGTAAATCTCGTCCCTCCAACCCAATCCCGTTTATAGTTATAATGCTCGTTTGTTTTTTATTAGGTCAGGGCAATATTATTCTTCAAAATAATGAGGTAAGCGGCAAATCCATTTTAACATCAGACGGAGAAGAACGCTTTTTGATTTCACTTGAAGAATATGAGCTAAAAGATTCAGTTACAGCAAAAGCAGTAGGACGACTTTATTATTTAGTGAATGAAAAATGGAAAGATACTGGTATAAAATCGCTCCTATATTTAGATGGTAAAAAAGTTAATAGTCTTTCACAAAATGATTTTATCTTAGCGATGACTAAATTTCATCCTATTGCTAATAAAAACAATCCCGGGGAATTTAATGCTATTAATTTTTGGAAAACGAAAGGAATAACTCATATCGGCTATTTAAAAGATGTCGATATTTTAGAGATAAAACGTTGTCAAGATAATTGGATCGATAGCCAATTAGCACAATTAAGAAATAAGTTAAGTCAAGTTCTAAAAAACGAACTAAATGGATCCAATTTAGCAATAGCACAGGCATTAATTCTTGGTGATAAATCAATGTTAGACCAAGAAACTCGCAATAGTTTTGGGGCCACAGGTGCCATGCATGTATTGGCAGTTTCAGGACTTCATATTGGGATTATTACGCAACTTTTACTCTACCTATTTCAATTTACAAGTAAACTAATTAATCGAAGAAACGCTGTCTTTATTACCGTTCTACTTCTTTGGATATATGCTTTATTAACAGGATTTTCGCCTAGTGTCGTTAGGGCCGTTTTCATGTTTTCAGTTCTAATCCTCGCGCAAGAAACAGGAGGCAATTACGCCTCCATAAACGTTTTATTCTTCACCGCATTTATTCTCATATTATTTAATCCATTTGTTATATACGACATTGGTTTTCAACTATCTTATTTAGCTATGCTAGGAATTTATACGCTTTATAAACCTATTGCTGCATGGTATAGCACCAATAATAAAATACTCAATTACTTATGGCAAGGCTCTGCAATCGGATTTGCTGCTCAAGCGATGACAGTTCCGCTAACACTTTACTATTTTCATCAATTTCCTAATTATTTCGCTCTGACTAACTTAGGAATTATGGGTATTTCAACCGTAGCTATGGGATTTGGCATGGGTATTTTTATTCTGCATTACATCCCTTTTATTGGGAAAATTGCAAGTTTCATTTTAGCGTCATCACTCTGGTTAATGTTGTGGTTTTTACAATGGGTTGAGCACCTTCCTGGTTCAGTAGAATACGGATTTAATGTGCCCTTATACCTCGTACCGTTCTTAATGATTGCTATTTTTTTAATAATTGTAACTGATCGCACTAGCACTAAATGGATATTATCTAGCGGCCTATTTATCGGTTTACTTTGTGTAATTTCCTATAATCGATACGAGCAACATAATGAATCGCACATTTGTTTTTTTAACAACAATCAATTCGCAATGGCAATAAAAATAAAATCGCAAATTGTAGTTATTTATGATTGGAAAAATGCTAAAAAAACAGATCAACTTACTAATCTGATTTCTAATTACACCAAATATTATCCTGGAAACGTGACATTTTTCGCACTAAAAAAAGAAAATATCACCCTTCAAATCGGAAACAATAAACTGACCGTGAATAAAGAAAAATACGGCAAATTAATTACGGTAAACAATAAGGATTATCAACTAATTAATACGGAAGATTATTTCGTAAAAAATACCACAACAAAAAACACCCTTTTCATGCCATGGATTAATCACAAGCAATCCTTAGCAAAAGGTGCTAAGATTTACAAAATGTAGTGCTGAATTTTTATTTTAACAGAGACCTTACTGCACTTGCCGCATTAATGAATCCGCCAGAAATTGATAGGTCTGTCATTTTTCCAGCTTTTGCACCTGGAATCGTGATATTTTTCGCATAAGGAATTGATGTTTTCATCAAAAGCTCCTTCACTTGAACAGCCGTTAATTCAGGGAAATAACCACGAATCATTGCAGCAACTCCTGCAGCAGCAGGGCACGCCATACTAGTTCCTGAAGCGTTACCATAAGCATTATTAGGTATGGTTGAATAAATGTCTACACCCGGAGCAAATAAATCAACTGATGTTGCACCATAATTAGAAAATACAGCAATTAACTTTTTAGCGTCTTTGGATGAACTACTTGCGCCAACTTCCAACCAATTATTGGCAATCGATCCATCGTTGAATATTCTAGTTGGATAGGAGTCTTGAAGGTCTTTATTTTTTGCATCATTCCCTGCGGCATGAACAAAAAGAACGTCATGGATAGCCGCATAGCGAATAGCTGCATCGATAATTTCTTTATTTGGCGTGTAATATTTTCCGAATGACATATTAATTATTTTGGCCCCATTATCAACTGCATAATAAATCCCATTTGCAATATCCTTATCGCGTTCATCCCCATTTGGCACGACACGGATAACCATAATTTTTGCATTGTCAGCAATTCCCTCTATTCCAATTCCATTTCCCCTCTTCCCTGCAATGATTCCAGAAACATGTGTGCCATGAAAAGCATCAGGACCTTGATACCTATTACAACCGTAATATTTTTGTGTTAAATCACTCGGATTGTCTCCTACTAATGCAATACGTAAACTATCATCATGAATATTTTCCATTTTCTTTTGACCTTCCGACATCGACATGGCAGAACTAATTTCCTTTTCAAGATCTTCAGGTTTGAATGCTACTAAAATACCTTTCATACGGGTCTTTAATTTGGTTTCCATTTCATTTTTAGGAATATATGCTTTATTTGTAGCCTTTGAAAAAACACCGTTGGAAGCTGATTTTACACTATCAATATAATTGGCAAATACCCGAAGCCCTTCCGTTTGACGGGCAGAATTAGCAAGTTCATTTAAATAAGTTACTTTCATTACTTTGTATTTCTTGTAACGTTCAGCTTCAGTAGCAGACAAATTATTCGTGTCTTTGTCTTTAAAATAGCGATTGTCACTGTGATACATTCTTGATAATTCAGAAGTCTCATCCGATACATCACCACCGGGGCCACCTAAAAAAGACCAACCATGAACATCATCAATATATCCATTCTTATCATCATCAATTCCGTTTCCTGGAATCTCATCTTCATTATTCCATATTACCTCCTTCAGATCTGGATGTTCGGTATCTACACCGCTATCAATTACAGCTACAATAACCTCTTTGGCTTTTTTGCCCATTAAGAGATTATAGGCCTCTTCAGCACCGACACCATATATTTTATCCTTAGCAGGGTCTTTTAAATACCAATTTTCAGGTGCTTTTTTTTGGCCAAAAGCACTAAATAAAATCACTACTGTCCGATAAAAATACGAATTAATCATTTTGCTTTCTGAAAGCCTTGATTTTACTAAGGTCGATTTTTCGATTTCAAAAGTAAGCCCCCCCTTTTAAGAACTGCTA
>Ga0247844_1007343_pt1 | contig 12576 bp, 12 predicted proteins | sample LaCtaG_FD_192421 | JGI IMG/M metagenome (GOLD analysis project Ga0247844, IMG submission 192421) | Freshwater microbial communities from meromictic Lake La Cruz, Castile-La Mancha, Spain - LaCruzMarch201714.5m_1 | ecosystem: Environmental > Aquatic > Freshwater > Lake | place: Spain: Castile-La... | reverse complement strand
GGAGCATAGCCAAAGCCTCTGTGACTGAGGAGCAACGCCGCCAGAGGCCAAAAGAACAAGCCAGGTTGATACCTTTATTTGTTGACGGCTCCCTACGCCTGACCCGCGATCTTTTGCAGAACCCCGCGATACCACGACGGGCGCGACGGCGGCTCTTCCCGGACCGCCGGGGAAGCCGGGGGCGGCGGGGTCCGGCGCTCCGCCCAGTCCCAGAGGTCGTCGCCGGGGGGGAGCAGCTTTCGTTTTCGCGAGGAGGATTTCATGAGCGGCTGTGGTTGATCCGGATGAGGGCGCGGAAGACGCCTTGGATGACGAGCTCCCGCGCCGGGATCAGGTCCGGGTAATTCGGGTTTTCGGCATGGAGGAACGGCTTGCCCCTCTGCACGAGGTAGCGCTTGAGGGTTGTCTCCCCATCAATCAGCGCCGCCACAATGTCGCGGTGGCGGGGCTCCGAGAGCTCGAGGATCACGACGTCCCGGTCCAAAATCCCCGCATCCACCATCGAGTCCCCGCGCACCTCCAGCGCAAAGGTCCGCGAGTTTTTTGGCAGCCGGATCGAGTCGGGGTCCACCGTGATGCAGCGCTCGGCCTGCTCGACCGCATCGACAGGAAGCCCGGCCGGGATCGCCCCGAGGAGCGGAATGCTCATCCACCGGGGAGGGGCCGGGTCGTTCAGCACCATCGAGCGCGCCAGCCCTCCGGCGCGGTTGATAAACCCCTTGCTCTCCAGCGCCATCAGGTGGCGAGTGGCGGCAAACGGGCTCGAAAATCCGAAGCGCGTCTGGATCTCCCTCACCGTCGGCATCGCAAACCCTTCCCTCCGGCGCTCCCGAATGAAATCCAGCACGGCAAGCTGCTTGTCTGTCAGGCTCATGTGTCCACTTGAACACTATCCCCGTCACCTGTCAAGCCCCCAATCAAAAGATCCGGAATCATTTTCTGGTGCTGAAAACTGAAAACCCGGGTGCGGCCGGCACCGCACGCATCACTTTCCTGGGACCGCCCAGTCCGGAAAGTCCGCAGGAACCGGCGCTACAAACTCCAGGGGCTTGCCGGAGCCCGGGTGCACAAATGCGATTTTCCAGGCATGGAGGAAGTGCCTGTGATGCGGCCCCCGGCGCCCGTAGACCGGATCGCCGACGATCGGGTGTCCCAGGTGCTTGAGGTGGACCCGGATCTGATGCGTGCGGCCCGTTTGCGGGCGGCACTCCACGAGGGCTTTGCCGTCCCGGGAGGCCAGCACCCGATACTTCGTCACCGCCTCGCGCCCGCGCTCGCTCACCGTCATCTTCTGGCGGTGCACCGCATGCCGCCCGATCGCCGCCTCGATCGTCCCGTGCGGCATCCGGGGCACCCCCTCCACAAGGGCCAGATACGTCTTGGCCACCGTGCGCCCCGCAAATTGCTCCGAGATCCGGACGTGCGAGGTCTCCGTCTTCGCGACGATCAGGCAGCCGCTCGTCTCCTTGTCAAGCCGGTGCACGATCCCCGGACGGTCCTCGCCGCCCACCATCCGGATCCCGGCGCAGTGGTGGAGGATGGCGTTGACGACCGTGCCGCTGGCGTTCCCCGCGCCCGGATGCACCACGAGTCCGGCGGGCTTGTTCAGGACAAGGATCTCCGCATCCTCAAAAAGGATGTCCAGGGGGATTTCCTGGGCAGCAGCCTGCGCCGGGGCGGAGACCTCGGGGATGACGACCTCCACGCGCTCGCCCTCGCGGAGGGGGTGCGAGGGCCGCGTGACCTCCCCGTTGACCCGGACATGCCCGTCCTTGACGAACCCCTGCAGCCGCACGCGGGAGAAGCCGGGGACCCAGCCCGCCAGAAAATGGTCCAGCCGGGCGCCGGACTCCTCCGCGCCGACAATTCGGAAATCCGCGCTCATTCGGGGTTTAGCATTGCGGCTTCCTTCGCGAATCGATACTCCTTTGCAAAGCTTTTTCTTTTTTCCGCCCCACATGCCGGCCAATCATTCCCCAGACAACCCAGACCCGGAAGACCCAAGGGAGATCGAAACCTCCACCCCCGTCATCTCCGGATCGGAAAATGTTTTTGAGGCCTGCCCCGAGTGCCAGACGTTGATGGACATGTCGGATGTGATGCCCTTCACGGAGGTTGTCTGCCCGGGGTGCGGCCACACGATCCGCGCCCGCCAGCACTTCAACCATTTCACCCTCATCGAGAAGGTGGGCGAGGGAGGCATGGGTTCGGTCTACAAGGCGGTTGACAACAACCTCAACCGCCACGTCGCCCTCAAGATCCTGAAGAAAGAGATCAGCGCCAACGAGGAGGAGCAGGCGAAGCTCGCAAAGGAAGCCCGCCTCACGGCCAGCGTCAACCATCCCAACGTGGTCAAGGTCTACCACTTCGGGCGCGACCACGGCCAGTTCTACATCGTCATGGAGCTCGTCGAGAAGGGCACCCTCGACGACCTGATGACGATCCAGAAGCGCATCGCGGAGGTCCAGGTCCTCGAGGTCGGCGCCCAGATCGCCATGGGCCTCGCCGCCGCGCTGGAGCACGACCTGATCCACCGCGACATCAAGCCCGGGAACATCCTCTTCCAGGATGCCCACACCGCGAAGCTCGTGGATTTCGGTCTCGCCATCGTCATGGACGAGGAGGCCTCCGTTCGGGGCGAGATCTGGGGCACGCCCTACTACATCGCGCCGGAGAAGCTGGACAACCAGCCCGAGGACTTCCGCAGCGACATTTACAGCCTGGGCGGCACGCTCTTCCATGCCCTGGCGGGCCGCCCGCCTTACGAGGCCGACTCCCCGTCCATGGTGGCCCTCAAGCAGCTCAAGAGCCAGCAGGTCAGCCTCCAGGCCTTTGCCCCCGACGTCTCGAGCGAGACCGCCTACGTCATCAACCGCATGATGGCAAAAAACCCGGACGAGAGATACCCGTCCTACGAGGAGCTGATCGGGCACCTCACGTATGCCCGAGAGAAGCTTCTCGAGCGCGCCCGCAGGCCCATCCAGCCCAAGCAGCGCGTCGTTGTCGAGTCTGCCGAATCGCGCAAGGTCTCCGGGATCATCTCCCTCGTCCTCCTGGTTTTTATCCTCCTGGCCGGCGGCACGATTTTCCTGATGCGCGACAAGCTGTTTCCGGCATCAGCGACCCAGTCGGCCTCCGCCGTTCTGAGTGAGGAGGACGCGCAAGAGCAGCTCCTCTCGGCGGTTTCCACGCTGGCCGGCGGCGACTCGGAGGGCGCAAAATCCGAGTTCCAGCGCCTGGCCGCCAACGCCAACATGCCCCAGCCTCAAAGGACCTGGGCCTCCATGAACGCGGCGCTCGCCTCCATCCTCCTCGGCGAGCAGGGGCCCGCCCTCGCCATCCTCAAGCCCGTCCTGTCCGCCGGCCTCTGCACGGATGACCCCGCCCACCAGACGGTCGCCAACATGTTCCTGGAGGTCAGCCGCACCCTTCTTGAAAAAAAGCCTGTCTCCGCATCCATCCGGTCCCTCTACACCGACAAAAAGGAAGCGTTTGCCCTCCTGATTTTTGGCGTTTGGGACTGGGAGATCCAGTCGTCGTTTGAGAATGCCGCCTCCCTGCTGGGCACGTTTGACAAGCGGACAGCCAAGGAGGCCTGGGAGTCGGAATACCGGCCGATCGCGCAAAAATACCTGGAGGACTGGAAAATCCTTGGCCCCCTCGAGAAAGGCTTGGCGGGCGTGAAGGACCCCGCCTCGGCCAACGATCTCCTTCAAAAAGTCCGGGAAGCCCGCGGGAACCTGCAGACGGGAACGAAGGTCAACGATCGCCTCGACGCCATCGAAAAGGAACTCGCCGCCAAAGGCGCAACCCCTTAACCCCGCATCCGCCACCCGGGCGGCAGAGGGCAATTTTTTCACAGGTTCTGAGCGTGACTTGCCCGAAACTCGCGGTATCATCCACGACTTGGGTCCGCGACCGGTCCCGGAGAAGAATGCCGTCCGCTGCATGCCTCCTGGAGTCCGTCGGCGGCCAGCCAGCAACATGAGATACCTGAAAGCCACTATTTTGATCGGAACGGTCTCGGCCGCGCTCGTCCTTGTCCTCTATGCCACCGGCTGGCTCACGAACACGCTGGACCTCGTCCTCCTCCAGGCCTACAAGCTGAAGAAACCCCTTGTCACCGAGCAGGGGGTCCACGTCCTCCTCATCGCCCTGCTCGCGTTCGGCGCGGCGTGGACGACGGTCGATATCACGCGCCCGATTTTGAAGACGATCGTCGCCTTGGGGGCGGTCCTGCTGCTTTTGACCGGCTCGATGGTTCTTGCGCTCTACAATGTCTTTTTCTCGCCGTTCCCATCGCTTTTCGCCGTCCTGACCAGCTTCTTTATCGGGCTGGCCTACGGCCGCACGGGGAGCGGATCGCGCAAGAAGTGGATGGAGCGCCTTTTCGGCAGCCGCCTCTCGCGGGGGGCCTTCAACCAGCTCGTCAACTCGGACGTTCCCCTCGATTTTCCCGGGGCGCTGCAGGAGGGCACGGTCCTGGTTGTTGCCGTGAACAACCACTCCGAGCTCATGGAGCTGCTGACCCCGGAGAACTACGCCTCGATGACGAACCTGTATCTCAGGACCGCGTCGGACTACCTTGTCGACGTCGGCGGGTATCTCGACGAGTGCGGCGGAGAGAGTGTGCGCGTGGTTTTTGGGGCGCCCCTGCCGGATGAGCGGCACGCCGCCAAGGCCTGCCGCGCCGCGCTCGACCTCGCCTCCCGCCTCGACGACCTGAACAAGGAGTGCGACGCGACCTGGCAGCGGCGCCTCGACTTCCGCATCGGAATCAACTCGGGCGAAATGATTGCCGCCGCCTATGGGGGAAGCCGTCTGGGCAGCTTCAGCGTGGCGGGGCCGGTTGTCGAGTTTGCCCGCCGCCTCTGCACGGCCTGCGGGACCTACGGGAGCCGGATCCTCATCGGCCCGGAAACCTATGAGCCCGCTGCCGAAACCCTCGAGGTCCGCCCCATCGAGGTCATCAAGACGGTCGGGGAGCGCCGCCGCGTCGAGCTCTACGAGATCCTGGCGCCGAAGCACGGCCTCTCGCCGGAGCGCGAGCGCAGCAGGAACCACTACTGGACCGGCGTCCTCCACTACCGCGAACGCCAGTGGGAAAAGGCGATCGAAGAGTTCTCCAAGGCCCGCATCACCGGCATCCCCGACCCCGTCCTCGACTACTACATCCGCCGTGTCGAGCGCAGCCGCCGCGGCGAGGAGGAGGTCAACAAGAATCAAATGATGCTCTTCAGCGCCGCCTGATTCGCCGGGCTGTTGCCCCCGGGAATCATGGGATGAGCGGGCGAAGGATATCCAGGACGCTCTTGACTCCCTCGGCAGCCTTCTCCGGCGTCTGCCGGATCAGCTCGCTGCCCTGCTCCATCACGGCCCCTCCCATGGCGGTGAGCAGGCGTGCGGAAAGGTTTTCCGTGGGGTGATCCAGCGATCCGCCCAGCACGACGTCCGTCCAGAGATACCCCCCGCGGGCCTCGGTGAAAACGCGCTCCCTGGAGCCGGGAATCCACTGGAGCGTCTGGGTCGTCACTCCGACCTGAAGGGTCCCTTGCAGGGTGCGGTCATCCCCGATGCGCGCTTGCCCTTCGACCCGGAGGAGCCCTTTGGACTCCGCAGTGAAATCGGTGATCTGCCAAGCACCGGGCCCATGGGAGAACCGGCACGTGACCTCCTGCAGCGGCATCCGGCGGAATGCCGGGTTCCGGGTAAAATCGCCGATCGTCGAAAGAAGGGGAACCCCCTCCAACCGCCCGTCCTTCAGGTGGACCGTCCCTTCCACGTTCCCGGGAGGGGTCACAACGGCCGTTCCGGACAGGGTGCCAACCAGGTGCTTGGCCAGCGCTCCACGGAAAACATCCTCCGAGGCCACCCCCTCCCAGGACACCTGCAGCTTCGCCACATCGGACAATTCGCCGGTGACCGCAATCCGCCCGTTCGCCCCCAGACGAAGGTCGCCGCCTGTCAGAAAAATCTCCTTCCCCTGGACCCGGGCCTGGAAGTCGGTGATCCCGAGGGGAGGAATCCCCGTCCGCAGAAACCGCCCGCCACGCCCGCTGACCAGCCAGCCCGTCGCGTCCGGACGGACCTCCAGAGCCGTGCCGAAAATCCCCGCATCTCCAAACCGCATATTGGACGAAGCGACGGTTAGGCGGCCCAGCTCGAAGCGCTTGGGAAGAAACCCGAACGCGGCCGGCAGCGGCGGGGGCAAGGGCTCCGTCGATTCCGATGCCTTTTCCGCGGGCCGCTGCCAGTCCACCTCCAACTCCGTCACCGTGATGTCTTCCACCCGCCACGCCCCGGAAATGACCGCGCGCCAGTTCACGTTCGCCCGCACCTGGCTCGCCGTCAGTTTTTCGAGCACGTTCCCCTCCTTCCCCTCAAGCTGCAGGGACTCCGCGAAGGCCGAAGGCCCGCTCCAGCGCAGGGGAGCAAGGTCCGCCCGCGAATTCAACGCCCGCCCCGCCTCCCCGGCCAGAAGCGCCCGAAAGGACTCGCTCTTGAGGTAGGCCCCAAACCAGATGCTGCCCCCCACCATGCCGAGAACCAGCAGGAACACAAACGCCCCCACAGAAAAATAGACGCCCCTGGCGGCCGATGGCCGGCTTCGCCTCAGCGCAGAAGCCCGCGCCATCGGGCTAGCTGAAAGAAAGTTTCGTGACCCCGGCGGCAGAGGCGGCATTCAGCACGTCCATCACCCGCTCATGCTTGGTGGCCGGGTCGGGCCGGATGATCACGGGATCCTTGTCCCCGAACTTGGCGATCGTCTCCTTGAGCCATGTCGTCAGCTCGGGCAGCTCCTTGCTGGTGGGCGAATCGTAAACTTTGTTGTTCATCTGCACCTTGCCGTCGGGCAGGATGTCGATGATGATCGGCGTCGTCGGCACTGCATTCGGAGAGTTCGTCCTGCCGCTCGGCAGGCTGATATTCAGCTCCTTCTCGATTACCTGAGAGCCGGCGGACGCCATAAAAAACAGGAGGAGGACGAAAACCACGTCCACCATCGGGGCAATCTGGAACCCGACATCTCCATCTTCTGATACACCACCGCCGGCCATAGTTTTATCCTAACACAGTTGAGGTTCGCTGCATGGCCGCGTCAGGAGGGTTTCCCGCCGCCGGCCTCTTTGTCCACCACAGAAAAAGTCACGTTGCCGACCCCCGACTGGCCGATCGCTTCCAGCAGCTGGCGGGTGAACTCGTATTTGACATCCTTGTCCGCACGGATCAGCACGCGCACGAGCGGGTTGCTCGACACCTTGCGCTGGAGCAACGCGGTCAGCTCTCCCGGGGAGGCATACCGCTTCTGGTCCACCTCGATCGATGTCGTGCTGTTCAGCGGGACATAGGTCACGTTGATGATGACCTGCCCGGGGTTGTCCTTCGCATCCTTGGCCTGCTTGGCCACCGGGAGGTTAACCTCCTTGTTGGACTGGAGGACCTCGGTCGAGCTGATGGACATGAAGAACACCAGCAGCACCAGCAGGATGTCAATCATCGGCGCAATCTGGAACTCCGGATCCGCCTCCGGCTCGCCTTTGCGGTGCTTCTTTTTGCTCCGCCCATGGGGTGCTGCCTCGGACATGAAAAATCAGGAGGCCCAGTCGAGGGTTGCGCCGCAGTGCGGGCACGGGTTCTGGCCGGCCTGGATCGCCCCGTTGCACACCGGGCAGTTCGTGGTCAGGGCCATGGAAACCTTGCGCGAGCTGCGCGAGACGCCGGGCGCCCCCGCTCCCGCCTCAAAATTCTCGCCGACCCGGATCCCCGAGAGCTCCTCAAAGGGAATGTCCTCGACCAGGCGGTTGAGCTTGTCGTCCGCGTTCACGAGGACGATCGTCGCCCGGTTCCGGAAATAGTAGTAAAAAATGAAGGCGGGGATGGCGATGAACAGGCCGCTCGCCGTGGCCATGAGCACCTCGCCGATGCGGAGCGCCAGGCTGCGGGGGTCGGCCACGCCGGAGGAGCCGAGGACCGCGAACGCGCCCATCATCCCGATGACCGTTCCCAGAAGCCCGATCATCGGGGCGATAACCCCGATCACCGACAGGTAGCTGTTCTTCGTTTTCAGGATCTGCGCTTCCCGGATCCCGTGCTCGATGAGGGCGGTTTCCACCGCATCCTTGCCGCGGCCGAGGCGCTCGAGGGCGCCCTTCAGCACGAGGGCAATATACGCTTTATTGGCGCGGCAGATCTCCCAGGCCTCCTGGTAGTTGCCGGCCTCAATCGTGCTGCCGAGCGAAGCCACCAGCTCCGTGGGCGCCAGCTGCTCGTCCCGCAAAACGATGAACAGCTGGATGATGAACGTCAGCATCACCATGGACGTGCCCAGGATCGCCACCCAGATCATGATGATCAGCGGTCCGCCATGCAGGATCGTCTGGATGATGTTCATGTTCTCCGGCGTGCCACCCTCCTCCGCAAGCGCCAGCGGAGCCGTGAGGGAAAGAAGCAGAAGACAGACGAGAGGTGAGAGGAAGCGGGTGGATTTCATTGGTGGATGGAAGGAAAAGGTCTAAGAGGATTTCAGGGAACAATCACGCTTTTTTCTTTGAGCGCGGCCGCCCGCTCCGAGGATTTTTTGGTGACCGCCGCATCCTCATGGAAGAGCGTGGTCACCAGAAGGTAGTTCTCCAAGGCCTCGGAGTTTTCTGCGGACGATTCCTGAACCTGACCCAAAAGGAAAAGCGCCTGCCCGAAGACCGCGCTCTCGCCGGTCCCGGGAAGCTTCAGCGCCTTCGCCTGCTCGACGATCGGAACCAGCTTCGAGCGGGCCCCCGCAAAATCTTTTTTCTCGATCGCGAGGCGCGCGAGGCCGACGTCGGCGGTCGAGGCGGCGTCGGGGTAGGATTTCTGGAAGTCCCCGTAGGCGGCCTCGGCTTTGTCCACCTGCCCATCGGCCAGGTAGGCCTCCCCGAGCAGGGCGCTCGCGCGCTCGGCCCACTTGGTCGGGAGCCCGTTGAACGTGGCAACCAGCGGCCCCAGCAGGGCAAGCGCCTTTTTTGCCGAACCACCCTGCCAGGCCTGCAGCGCCTCCTGGTAGGCTTTGGGGGCCTCCATCGTCACCGAGGCCACATTCGCCATCGGCACCCCGGTCTCGGCCGGGCCGACCTTGATGCGCAAAATCCCGCCCTTCACGCCGGTGATCTGCCCCTGGCGGGCCTGCCCGTCTTTTTGGATCACGGCATCCTGCGCGCCAGCAACCCACAGGTATCCGGGAAGGATCAGGATGGTAAAAATGGCCATCGCCGGGGAGACGCTTGCTTTCATCGTGCAAACGCTTTAATCACTTTCACCCCGCAAATCAACAGTTTCTCAGAAAAATTCATGATCAGCATCTTTAGAAAAAACCAGCGCGTTCTGATGTTCGTGATTGCCGTCCTCACGATCGTCTCCTTCATTTTCCTCTACAACACCTCGCAGCTGGACGAGTTGGCCAACACCCGCAACGCGAGGATTTATGGGCAGACGCTCACCCCGGGAGCCATCGAACGCCAGGTCAAGAACTACCAGCTCACCCTCGCGCTGGGGCAGTTTGATCTTGTCTCCAAGCTGAGCGGAGGGGCGGCGGACCAGTCGGCCGCCCTCTCGGAGTTCGTGTGGAACCTGCTCGTCCTCCAGCACCAGGCGGAGGCGCTGGGCGTCCAGCCCACCGACGCGGAGATCGCCGCCCGGATCAAGTCCCTGCCGGTCTTCCAGACGGACGGACAGTTTGACCCGGTCAAATACGCCGGGTTTGTCAGCGAGCAGCTGACTCCCCGCGGCTTCACGGAGCGCCAGCTCGAGGAGGTCATGCGCGATGCGCTGCGGCTGGACCGGGTCTCCTCGATCGTCGAGGCCCCGGCGGCTGTCGGCGAGCAGGAGATCCGCGCTGCGGCGCGCGTCCTCCAGCCCGTCACCGGCAGCTTCGTGCGGTTTGAGGCTTCAGGCATCACGGCAGGGGTCTCGGTCGATCCCGCCGACATCGCCTCCTACTACGAAAAAAACCTTGCCAGCCTGAACACCCGGGAGACCCGCGCCGTGCGCTTCGTCTCCTTCGAGCTTCCCAAGGATTCCAAGCTGGAGGGGCGCGCCAAGGTGGATGCGCTCCAGAAGCTGGCGGATGCCGCCACCCAGTTCACGGATTCCCTCGCCTCTCTGCCATTTGATCAGGCGGCCTCGGGGGCGGGGCTCACGCCCCGGACATCGCCCGCCTTCGACCGCAGCGCGGCCCCGCAGTCCCCCCTCCCGGCCGACGTGCCGCAGGAGCTCCTCGCGGTGCTGGCACCCCCCGCCTTCCTCCTCGCAGGAAAGGGAAGCGCCAGCGACGTCATCCAGTCGGGCGATGGGTTCTACGTCGCGGAACTGGTGGAGCTGACCCCCTCCCGGCCCCTGACCCTGGCTGAGGCCACTCCGGGCATCGAGGCGCGCCTCCGCCAGGCCAGGACCGACGAGTTCCTCCGCGCCACCGCAAACGCCAAGGTCTCGGCCCTCCGCGAGGCCCTCGCTGCCGGAACCCCTTTTGCGGAAGCCGCTGCGTCGGCCGGACTCAAGCCGGAGCCGCTCGACAACCTCTCCCCCATGAACGAGTCCCTCACCCCGGACCAGCGCCGGATCCTGGCTCCAACGCTCTCGCTCAAAGACGGCGAGCTCTCTGGGTTCGAGCCCGCTCCATGGGGCGGGTTTGTCGTCTACCTCCAGACCCGCGGACCCCTCGCCGACGCCGACTTGCAGGCCCGCCGCGAGGAAATCGTCAGCAGCCTCCTGGATAACAAGAGGCAGCTCCTCTTCGCCGAATGGATGCGGGTCAGCCGCAAGGAGGCCAACATCAATGCGGGAAGCCAGCAGGGCGGATGATGAGCCCGGCCGACCTTTTCGACGAGGCCACCGGGGACATCGCGCTCGGCGATCTCGAGGCCGCCGCAGAAAAGTTCCGCGAGTGCGTCCGCCGCGATCCGGAGTTTTTTGATGCCTGGCACGCGCTGGGCATGGCGCTGATGAAGGGCGGACGCTTTCCCGAGGCCATCGAGGCCGGGCTGCAGTCCGTGCGGCTGCGACCGAACGACCAGCTCGCCTGGTCGAGCCTCTCGCTCTTCTACGTTCGAAACGGCCAGATCCCGGAGGCCGAATCCGCCGGGGCCAAGGCCCGCATCATCTCGTGGGGCGGAAAGGTGAATCCGGACGCCATCCCGCCCGCCGACTGACATCTTATGACGTTCTTCATCACCACCGCCATCGACTACACGAACGGCGCCCCGCACATCGGCCACGCCTACGAAAAGGTGCTCACCGATGCGATCGCCCGCTACCAGCGCCTCAAGGGACGGGAGGTGTATTTTCTCACGGGAGTGGACCAGCACGGCCAGAAAGTCCAGCAGTCCGCCCAAAGGCAGGGCGTCGCCCCGAAAGAGTTCGTGGACGGGCTCACGGACCAGTTTCTGCGCCTCTGGCAGGCGCTGGACATCAGCTACGACGGGTGGGCGGCGACCACCGAACCCGTCCACATCCGCTGCGTCCAATCCATGCTCCAGCTCCTCTGGGAAAAGGGGGCATTCTACAAGGCCAAGCAGTCCGGCCACTACAGCGTCCGACAGGAGCAGTTCCTCACAGACAAGGAGCGCGGGGAGGATGGAGCGTTCGGCCCGGAGTGGGGGGAGGTCATCCTCATCGAGGAGGAGAACTACTTTTTCAAGCTGGCCGAGCACCGGCAATGGCTTCTGGACCTGATCGATTCCCGCACCGCGGCGGGGCGCCCGCTGGTGGTGCCGGACTTTCGCGTGGCCGAGCTTCGGAACGCGGTGGAGAAACTCAGCGGCGACCTGTGCATCTCCCGCCCGAAATCCCGCCTCTCCTGGGGGATCGAGCTGCCGTTCGACAGGGACTTTGTCACCTACGTGTGGTTCGATGCCCTCTCGAACTACATCAGCTTTGCGGGCTACGATCCCACCCCCGGTGCAGACCAGGAGCGCTTCCGCGCACTCTGGCCGGCCATCCATGTGATCGGCAAGGACATCCTCGTCCCCCCGCACGGCATTTACTGGCCGATCATGCTCCGGGCCTGCGGGTTCCCGGATGAGGAGATCCCCACGCTGCTCGTGCATGGCTGGTGGAATATCGGAGGGGCCAAGATGAGCAAAAGCCTCGGCAACAGCGTGGATCCCGCCGTGCTCACCGAAACCTTCGGCGTCGCCGCCACCCGGTTCTACCTGCTCAGCGACATCGCCACCGGCCGCGATGCGGACTTCAGCGAGGAGCGCCTGATCCAGCGCTACAACACCGACCTTGCCAACAGCCTCGGCAACCTTCTCAACCGCTCGCTCAGCATGGCCAAGCGCTACCGCGGAAGCGCCCTCCGGCGAACCACGTCCTCCCCGCTGGCGGGGTTTGTTGCGGAGCGCGTCGCGGATTACTCCCGCCACATGGACGCATTCGCCACGCAGTCCGCCATCGAGTCCGCATGGGAAATCGTCACGCGCTGCAATGCGCACGTCGAGGAGACCGCCCCGTGGAAGCTTGCCAAGGACCCCGCAGCGGCCGGCGCTCTGGATGATGTGCTCTACTCCCTCGCGGAGGCCCTCCGGATCCTCTCGATTTTGATCT